>ERZ1034917.1488-NODE-1488-length-14102-cov-5.366698_pt1 | contig 14102 bp, 11 predicted proteins | sample MGYA00520605_ERZ1034917 | MGnify/ENA primary metagenome ERZ1034917 (study PRJEB33766, sample SAMN09781784) | gut metagenome | biome: gut microbiome | host: Homo sapiens | place: Madagascar | study: EMG produced TPA metagenomics assembly of the PRJNA485056 data... | reverse complement strand
GGCAAGGGCGGCTCGGACTTCGACCCGAAGGGCAAGTCCAACAACGAGATCATGCACTTCTGCCAGTCCTTCATGACCGAGCTTTGCCGTCACATCGGCCCGAACACCGACGTTCCCGCCGGTGACTTGGGCGTCGGAGGTCGCGAGGTGGCCTACATGTTCGGCCAGTACAAGCGCATCCGCAACGAGTGGACCGGCGTACTCACCGGCAAAGGCCTTTCCTTCGGCGGCTCGCTCGCCCGCACCGAGGCGACCGGCTACGGACTTGTCTACTTCGTGGACGAATACCTGAAGAGCAAGGGCGATTCCTTCGAGGGCAAAACCGTCGTCGTGCACGGCTCCGGTAACGTGGCGATTTACGCCATTCAGAAGGTCGCGCAGCTCGGCGGTAAGACGATCGCCTGCTCCGACACACACGGCTGGGTGGAAGACCCCGACGGCATCGACTACCAGGTACTCGAGCACGTGTACAACCAGAAGCGCTCCGGCCACGACAAGGGCGTCACGCTCGCCATGTACGTCGACGAGCGCCCGAACGCGAAGTGGCACGAGGGCGACGGCCGCGGCGTGTGGCAGCTCCCCTGCGACATCGCGCTTCCCTGCGCTCGCGAGAACACGCTCGGCCTTGAGGACGCGAAGGCCCTCGTCGCGAACGGCTGCAAGGCGGTTGGCGAAGGCGCCAACATGCCGACCACGATCGAGGCGACCGAGTACCTCCAGGAAAATGGCGTCGCATTCTTCCCCGGCAAGGCGGCAAACGCGGGCGGCGTGCTCGTGTCCGGCCTCGAGATGAGCCAAAACGCCGAGCATCTTTCCTGGACCTTCGAGGAAGTCGACGGCAAGCTCGAGGAGCTTATGCGCGGCATGTTCCACAACGTCGACGACACGGCGAAGGAATACGGCCATGAGGGCAATTTCGTGATGGGCGCCAACATCGCCGGCTTCAAGAAGGTCGCCGATGCCATGATGGCTCAGGGCATCGTCTAAGCTCCAGTTTCACGCAATCCTTTTGGGAAGGCGGGTTCCTCGCGCAGGAACCCGCCTTTTCATTGTCCGAAGTCCCGAAAACGGGTCAGGCAATCCCTTTCCCCCCCCTGTATCTTGGCCGTGCGGTGCACATGTGCGCATCGTTTGGGCCGCTGGTCACTTCGTAAACGTGACCTCGCAAGGCACAATACCGATAGAAGCTGACTTCGTCGGGAAGGGCGGAGTGCGAAGCGGCTTGCACGATGCAACGGGAAAGGGAGTGATGAAGATGTTGAAGCCCATGATGAGGAAGGTCGCGCTCGGTGTGCCCGCCGTTGCGTTGACGGCAGCCCTTGCGTTCACGATGGCCGGCTGCGGAGGTGGCGCCGAGGAGCAGAAGAAGGCGAGCGACGACACGGCAACGACGCAGCCTGCGGAAGAGCCGAAGGCCGAAGAGACCCCAGAGCCCGCCGTTGAGGCCAAAACCGGCGTCGACTACCCTTCGTACAGCTTAGAGCCAATTGATGGCTGGATTCCCGGCACCAGATTGATGAACGAGAAGTACGAAGAGTGCGAGTTCACGCTCGGCGATGACACCTTCGCCTTCATCGACATTCGCACGTTCAAGACCGAGCCGATGACCGAAGCAGAAGCCAGGATGGGATCCAAGAAAGACGGCGTCATCGATGAAGTCGACATCAACGGCATCACCTGGGTGCGCCACACCGCGTCCAATGGCGCCGTCAACCTGTTTACCAAGGCACCTTCCGGAATGACGGTTGGCGTGGTCATAGGCTCCAAAGTCGATTGGAACGACGCACTACCCATGATCGAGAACATCGTCTTGAAGTAGCGACGGCCCGCCCAAAGAGGAGCGTCGATTGACCAGATGCAGGAATCCCGAATAGCCTGACCCTTTTCGGGAAGGCGATTCACGAAGCGACCCCGCCGAATGCGCAACGCACGCGGCGGAGTCACCTGTTGTTTCGGTCGCTGCTCATTGCTGGGCGACGGAGATGACCTGCGGAGGATTTAGAGCTCGGAGATTGTCTTCGCGGAAACGACGTTGCTCGGCGAGATGAGAATCGCCCCGACCGAGCCGATTTTCGGCGTGCTCACGTAGAAGGCGCCGTCCTTCGACTCGCCCATCGATGAGATTTTCGGGTCTGCCGTGGTGATGACGATGTCGATGTTCTCGGCGTTCTTTAGAAGCGATGCCTCGGGGCACAGGGCGATAACGTAGTCCACCTTCTGCTCGGTGAAGTACTTCACCTTCTCGTCGATAAGGATCCTCGAATACTCGTGGGTGACCGAGAAGATGCCGAAGCGTTTGCCGCCGCGCTTCAAGATCGTTCCCTCTTCATAGGTGGAAAGATCGGTCGTGTGAAGCGAGATGACGTTAGCCCCCTTGCCCTGGTAGAGCGCGTCGACATCGGAGAGGGCGATAGGCTCCTTCTCCTTCTTATGTCCCGCAAGAGGGGCAGCGGGATTTGCCTGGGATTCAGAGGTGCCATCAGGGGAAACAGCTGTAGAAACGCCTTGCCCTGCGATGCCTTCGGACGCGGAGCCTTCCGCGGCGGCAGGTTCCGATGCAGTGGAAACCCCCTGATTGAGAGAGCCGTTGTCCTGCTCGCTTGAGCTCGTTGGGGAAGCTGAATCTACGCTCGAGCCACCCTGAGAAGAAGCGACCTGCTTATCGGAAGACGAAGCGGCGGAAGATGCCTGACTGTTATCTGAAGAGGAAGCGGGGGCTTGGCCGTCCCCCGCCTTCGAGTCCGCGGGAAGCGATTCGGCATCCCCCGCATTCTTTGAGTTAGCGGAACCGTTGGCAGCTGATGTCGCAGAAGCCGTCGATTGCGCGGCGCTTTCTTCCGCTTCGATGGTGCCGTCGTAGACGATGGCGGTGTAGCCTTCCATGTTACCGAACGCATCGTCGATGTTCGAGGCGGTGACGTTCCATGAATGGCCGGCAAACACGTAGCCGAACAGGATGAACCCCATCCCAATAGCAAGGACGAGGAACACGATAAGCGCGATTTTCTCTCGGGATGTCTTTTCCATAACAGCGACCATTATAGGCGAACGAGCATGGCCCGCCAGCCCCGCCGAGGGGAAGACAGACAATTTCGACGCCTCTTCGCGCGCTCAGGAGACACCCTCGAGCGGCGGTTCGACAGTCTGGGGCTTCGGCTCTTCGCGCTGTGTCACCAAGAGAACCATGATCACGATGAGCGCACATCCGACGACGTCGAACGGCGTTATGGGCGTGCCGAGCCAGAGCGTGGAGATGGTCGTCGCCGCCACAGGTTCAATGCTGCCGACAAGGCCCGCGCGCATGGGGCCCGCGAGCTTCACGCCCTGCAAGAACATCAGGTAGGCGATAAAAGTCCCGACGATCACGAGGGCGGCCATGGCGGCGACGATGCCGGGGGTCACTTCAACGTCCATGTTCCAAGGCTGCACGACTGCGTTCGCCACGATCGCGGCCATCGACATGGAAACCGTCGTGGTGACAACACTTCCCCACCTATCGAGCATGCGCACGGGCATCATCGTGTAGAACACGAGCGAGCAGGCAGATCCCGCGCCCCACAAAAGGGCGATGGGCGGGATGGCGAGCGAGCCTACGTTTCCCTTGGTCGCGATGCATATCGTGCCGACGATGGCGAGCGCGACGCCTAAAAGCTCGCGCCCCTTCGGCGCGCGGCGGGCTTGAATGCAGGTGATGAACATGATGATGATGAGCCCGCAGCGCTCGAACACCGTCGCCGTGCCCGCGTTGGTGACCGAGATGCACCCTTGATAGCACACCTGCACGAGCAAGACGCCGAAGATGGCGAACACGAAATGCAAGGCGAGCTCGCGCGGGCGCTTCAGAAGGCGCACGAGCGCTTCTCGGCGCGTAGCGAGGCAAAATCCCAGATAGAGAAGGGATGCGAACACCAAGCGCACGCAGACGTTCCATGCCAAGGGCACGCCGTAAACATCCATGAGCAGCTGCGCGCACGTGCCGGAGAAACCCCAGCATATCGCGCCGCCCGCGGTGAACAGGATGCCCTTTGCGACCGGGTTACCCCTCATCGCTGCCCAGAATCTTCTTTAGGAACCTGCCCGTGTAGCTGCCCTCCGCCTGCGCAACCTCTTCGGGGGTGCCGCACGCGACGATGGTGCCACCGCGATCGCCGCCCTCGGGCCCTAAGTCCACGATGTGGTCGGCGGACTTCACTACGTCGAGGTTATGCTCGATTACGAGCACCGTGTTGCCGGCGTCGACCAGGCGCTGCAAGACGACGAGCAGCTGACGCACGTCTTCGAAATGAAGGCCCGTCGTCGGCTCGTCCAAGATGTAGAAGGTCTTTCCCGTTGAGCGCTTGTGAAGCTCGCTCGCGAGTTTCACGCGCTGCGCCTCGCCGCCGGAGAGCGTCGTCGCCGCCTGGCCCAGGCGGATGTAGCCCAGCCCCACGTCGAAGAGCGTTTGGAGCTTGCGCTTGATACCGGGGATGTGCTCGAAGAAGGCGAGCGCATCCTCAACCGTCATGTCGAGGACCTCGGAAATGTTCTTGCCACGGTAGGTGACCTGCAGCGTTTCGCGATTGTAGCGCTTGCCGCCGCAGACCTCGCAGGGAACGTAGACGTCCGGCAAAAAGTGCATCTCTATCTTGATCTGGCCGTCGCCCTTGCACGCCTCGCAACGGCCGCCGCTCACGTTGAAGCTGAAGCGGCCCGGCGCGTACCCGCGCGCCTTCGACTCCTGGGTCGACGCAAACAGGGCGCGGATGTCGTCCCATAGGCCGATGTAGGTGGCGGGGTTGCTGCGCGGCGTGCGGCCGATGGGGCTTTGGTCGATGTTGATGACCTTGTCGATCGACTCGAGCCCCGTAATCTTACGATACGCGCCGGTGCGGCGATGCGCGTGGTTCACGCGGTTGGCCAGCGCAGGCGCGAGCGTGTCGGTGATAAGCGAACTTTTGCCCGAACCGGATACGCCGGTGATTACGGTTAAGGTGCCGATGGGCACTTCGAGCGTGACGTTTTTCAGGTTGTTCTCGGTGGCGCCGACCATCTTGATGGACCCACGCCCAGGGCGGCGGCGCGTCGTGGGCACCTCGATCTTTCTGCGCCCGGAGAGATAATCGGCGGTGAGCGAGTTCTTCGCCTTCACGATTTGGGCGGGCGTTCCCGCCGCGACCACCTCGCCTCCGCGCTCGCCGGCTCCCGGCCCCATGTCGACCACGAAGTCGGCGCTGCGGATGGTGTCCTCGTCGTGCTCGACCACGATGACGGTGTTGCCCAAATCGCGCAGGTGTTCCAAGGTGGCGATAAGTCGCTCGTTGTCGCGCTGATGCAAGCCGATGGAGGGCTCGTCCAAGATGTAGAGCACGCCCATGAGGCCCGCGCCGATCTGCGTGGCAAGGCGGATGCGCTGCGCCTCGCCGCCTGAAAGCGTCGCGGTCGCGCGCTCGAGCGTGAGGTAGTCGAGCCCCACGTCGACGAGGAACTTCAAGCGCGCCTTGATCTCCTTGACGATCGGCCCCGCAATGCGCTCGGCCTGGCCCGAAAACGAAAGGCCCCCGAAGAACTCGTAGCAATCGGCCACCGACATCTCGCAGACGTCGTGGATGGACTTGCCGCCCACGGTGACGGCGAGGATCTCGGGCTTCAGGCGCTTGCCGTGGCAGGTTTGGCACGGCACCGTGGCGAAGTACTGTTCCAAGCGCTCGCGCTGCGTGTCGGACTGCGCCTCCTGGTAGCGGCGCATGACGGCGGCGAGCACGCCTTCCCATTCGAGGTACCAATACGTCTCGCGGCCGTCGACGGTGACGTAGTCGACGCGCACCTTCTCCTTGCCGAGGCCCGACATGATGGCCTTCTGAGCGCGACGGGGCATATCCTCCCACGGAGTGGTCGAGTCGACGCCCATGTGCGCCGCAACCGCTTTGATGACCTGCGGATAGTAGTTCCCCGTGCGAAACGGTGCGATGACGCCCTCGTCAAGGGAAAGCGACGGGTCGGGCACCACGAGCGAGGGATCGACCTCGTCGCGGCTACCGATGCCCAGGCAGTCGGGGCAGGCGCCGTAGGGCGCGTTGAACGAGAAATCGCGCGGCTGCAGCTCGTCCATGGAGTGCCCATGCTCGGGACAAGCGAACGCAAGCGAGAACAGGTGCTCCCCCGCGCCGAGCCCGCCCGTGGCGCCGCTCGACGTGCCGCCCGCCTCACCCTGCGGCTTTCCGTCAGGGCCGAGCACTTGCACGAGCACGCGCCCCTCGGCGAGCTTCGTGGCGTTTTCCACCGACTCGGCGATGCGGGTCGTCGCGGACTTCTTCAGCACGACGCGGTCGACGACGACGTCGATGAAATGCTTGATCTTCTTGTTCAAGGTGACGGGTTCGCCCGTGAGCTTCACGATTTCGCCGTCGATGCGCACGCGGGAGAAGCCCTCCTTCGCCAGGTCGGCGAAAAGCTTCGTGAACTCGCCCTTGCGGCCCGCGACTACGGGCGCCATGATGATCGCGCGCGTGCTCTCGTCGTCGGCGAGCGCCAAAATGTCATCGGTGACCTGGTCGGTTGTCTGCTTCTTGATGACGCGCCCGCATTCCGGGCAGTGCGGGGTGCCCACGCGGGCGAACAGAAGGCGCAGGTAGTCGTAAATCTCGGTCGTGGTGCCCACGGTGGACCGCGGGTTTTTCGACGTGGTCTTCTGGTCGATGGAGACCGCCGGCGAGAGCCCGTCGATGCTGTCGAGGTCGGGCTTGCTCATCTGGCCTAAGAACATGCGCGCATAGCTGGAAAGGCTCTCCACATAGCGGCGCTGCCCCTCGGCGTACATGGTGTCGAAGGCGAGACTTGATTTGCCCGAGCCCGAAAGCCCGGTTATGACGACAAGCTTGTCGCGCGGGATTTCCAAATCGACGTTTTTGAGGTTGTGCTCGCGAGCGCCCTTGATGACGATCGAGTTCTGTCCCATGTCCCCTCAACTTCCAAGATGTTCCGTGTAGCCGAACGATTGTAGCGCAGCGAGCGTGCGGCGGCGAGCGGGAAAACATCTGTTCGCCGAAACGGCACAGGATGTTCGGTCGGGCGATGCCAGACGATTACAGGGCCGCGTCTTTTGGAGAAACTCTCGTTTGAGTTGCGAGAGCACCTTGCCCGCCAAAGCGTTTGCTACACTGTTCGCCATGGATGACACATCGAAGACACGCAGGCGCCGCGAGCGCGAGAAGCGAACGATTTCGCAGATGATCGCGCTGTATTGCGCCGCCAATCACAAAGACGCGCCGCATGATGGCGCCGCCGTGTGCGGCAAGCCCCTCTGCGCGAAATGCGCCGAGCTCGATGCCTACGCCGCGAAACGCACGGAGCGTTGTCTGCGGATGCACGAGAAGAAGAACTGCAACCAGTGCCCCAACCACTGCTACGCGCCCGACAAGCGCGAGAAGATACGCGCCGTCATGCGCTTCTCGGGGCCGCGCATGCTGCTCGTCCATCCTGTGGCGGCTATCCGTCACCTGCTAGGGAAATAACGGTCAGCGGGGAAACGCCTGGTCGTGCACTTGCTTGAGCCGCTCGGCCGACAGGTGCGTATAGACCTGCGTGGTGGAAAGGCGCGCATGCCCGAGCATTTCCTGCACGCTGCGCAAGTCCGCCCCGCCGTTCAGAAGGTCGGTCGCGAAGGTGTGGCGCATGTCATGCGGCGAGAGCGAGTCGTCGAGCCCCGCCTCGCGCACCGTCGCCTTGAACATCTTGCGCATCGCGTCGGTCTTCATCTGGTTGCCACGCGTCGACACGAAGAAGTACGGGCACTCCTTGCCGTCGAGCAGTTTCGGGCGTGCCACGAGCGCGTATCGCCTCAAGGACGACACCGCCAGATCGTGCAAGGGGACGATGCGCTCCTTCGAGCCCTTGCCAAACAGCCGCGCCTGCCCCCTATCGAAGTCGATGTTGCCCACAAGCAGGCCCGACGCCTCCGAGATGCGCGCGCCGCACGCGTAGAGGAACTCGAGGATTGCCTGATCGCGCATGTCGGTCAGAGATTGCTCGCGCGCATTGCCCCGCATATCGCACGCCGAATGGACCGTAAGCAGGCGAACCATATCGCGCGGCCGCAGAACATGGGGGAGATGCTTGTCGGTTTTCGGGCCGACGAGCGCGCTCGCGGGATTCGCGTCCACGCGCCCGATCGCGTTCGCCCACTGGAAGAACGTGCGGAGCGCCGAGAGGCGTCGGTTGACCGTACGCCGCGAATAACGCGCCGCATCGAGCTGCGCCAGGTAGCGACGAAGCTCCTTGTGCGTGGCGTGGAGCGCGTCGACTTTCTCGCGATGCGCCCAGCGGCCGTAGTCGGAAAGGTCGGTTCTGTAGGCGCGCACCGTGTGCTCGGAGGCGTTTCGCTCGGCGACAAGCGCCATGCAGAAGTCCTCGACTGCGCGCGCAAGTGCGGCGTCTATGTCGCTTTGAGCAGGCGCGCCGCTTTCAACCTCGGAGTCAGCCTGTACCTTTTTCATCCCGGTCATAGCTAGCACGCGCCTTGCGGGTCTGAGGGGAGAAGCCCGATTCCACGCAGCTGCGCGCAATAACCGTCGAGTGCCGCCGCTCCCCTTTTCGCATATGCCGCATAGCGCTCGCGCTTGTTGCGGATACGCTGCTCGAAGGGGCGCATGATGCCGAAGTTGACGTGCATCGGCTGATAACCCGTCGTTTGAGGGTCGGTCGCGTAGGCCACAAGCGCGCCGAAGGCCGTGTCGACGGGAAGCACCGGCGGGTTGGCCCCCGAAAGCTCGGCGGCGACGGCGATAGCCGCATGAAGCCCCGAGCGTATGGCCTCGCAGTAGCCCTCGGTGCCCGCAAGCTGACCCGCCACATGGACGGGAACGCCCCATCGTGCGCCGATTCCAGGACGAAGCTGCAGGTTAGCGTCTAGCAACATCGGCGCGTTGATGAAGGTGTTGCGATGCATCACGCCGTAGCGCGCGAATTCCGCATGCTCTAGCCCCGGAATCATGCGGAATACGCGGCGCTGCTCGGGGAAGGTGAGATTCGTCTGGAAGCCGACGAGGTTGTAGCTCTCCCCGCACGCGTCCTCGGCGCGCAGCTGAAGCGCCGCCCAGGGCCTGCGCCCCGTGCGCGGGTCGGTGAGCCCTACGGGCTTCAAGGCCCCGAAGCGCGGCGCATCGATTCCAGCGCGGACGATCTCCTCGATCGGCTGGCACGCCTGGAAGAGGTCCTTCGACTCGAAATCGCGCTTGATCACGCGTTCCGCCCCCAAAAGCTCACGGGCAAACGCCTCGTATTCCTCCCTGGTGAAAGGCGCGTTCAGGTAGTCTCCCGCGCCTTCTTCGTAACGGCTTTGCGAGAACAGCTTCTCGCGATCGAGCGAGTCGGCCATGACGACGGGAGCCGCCGCATCGAAGAAGGCCAGGTTGTCCGCGCCGGTCGCCTCGCAAAGCGATGCGGCGAGCTCTCCTTCGGTCAGAGGACCCGTTGCCACGATGAGCGCATCTGCGCCACGAGCCTCGTCGTCAACGCTTCTCGCGCAGCGGCGGGAAACCTCAATCAGCGGGTGCTCCTCGAGAAGCGACGTGACCTCGGAGGAAAACGCCTCACGGTCGACGGCGAGCGCCCCGCCTGCGGCAACCCGATGGCGCATCGCGGACGCAATGAGGTGGGACCCAAGCGCCGAGAGCTCGGCTTTCAACATGCCGGCGGCGCTGTCGGGGTTGGTGCTCTTAAGCGAGTTCGAGCACACGAGCTCGGCGGCGTTGCCCGTCTTGTGCACCGCGGTGCCGACCTCGGGCCGCATCTCGACGATCTCCACGCGGATGCCTCTGTCGGCGAGCTGCAGCGCCGCCTCGCTGCCCGCAAGCCCCGCGCCCAAGATGCGCACCGTGCACCTGCCGTCGCCCATCGAATCCCCCTTATCGGTTATGGCCGCAGGCGATGTGCCTGGGCCGAATACGCAGAGAGCGGGCATTTCGCCCACGCCGTGCGATTATACCAGAGGGCAAACCACCGGCCCGAAACGCCCGTCGGGATAGCGCTCGATTGCGCCCTTCTGCTCGAGCGCCGCCAAGCGCAACATGAGCCACACCCACGGGTCCTCCCCCGAAGGGGCGCTCTCCCGCGCAATCTCGCGAAGCTTCTCCATTCCCAAAGGCTCGGCTCGAAGCGCCGCGAGAAGCGGGTCCGGCACCTCGACGCTTGCGGCGCCCCCTCCGCTCGACGCGGCAACCTCCTGACGCAGGCAACCGTAGATGTCGAAAAGCGCATCAAGGAACGCGTCGTCGTCGATGATGGGTGTCGCGCCCTGGTATATGAGGCGGTTCGCCCCGCACGACGACGCCGATGTGATCGAGCCGGGCACGGCAAGGACCTCGTTTCCCGCAGCGAGCGCCTCGTCGGCAGTCGAGAACGTGCCCGACGGCAAGCCCGCTTCGACGATGAGCGTCGCCGCGGACAGGCCGGCGATGAGCCGGTTTCGCGCCCGAAAGGCGTAGGGCACCGGCGGGAACGTCCAGTCGCGCTCGGAGACGACGGCACCTCCCCCATCGATAATCGACTGGAAAAGCGAGAAGTGCTCGGCCGGATAGATGCGGTCGCATCCGCCCCCGAGAAAAGCCACCGTCGGTACGCCGGCGGCGATCGCCGCCCGATGGGCCTCCGAATCGCATCCACGGGCGCCGCCCGACACGATGACGATGTCCCGCTCGGCAGCGAGCGTCGCGAAGCGCCGGGCGCAACCGCGCCCGTACGGGGTCGCCTTGCGCGCCCCGACGATTGAGAGCGAGGGACGCCCCAGAACGGAAGCGTCCCCAATGATGTAGAGATGCTGAGGGGGCGAAGCACATCGCATAAGGCGCTCAGGGTAGGCGGCGCTCCCCCTCTCGACGATCGTTCGCCTGCCCGTGAGCAGGTCATTTTGCGGCGACGACGCGCTCATGCACCCACCCCCTCCCTCACGCGGAAGCTCAATGCCTCGCACAGATGTGGCATGAGCACCTCGCGGGATTCCTCCATGTCGGCGATGGTGCGCGCGACGGAAAGCGTTCTCATGATGGCGCGCCCGCTCATGTTGTGGGCTTTCGCGGACTGCTCGAGAAACTCGCGGCTCGACTCCGAGAGATGGCAATCCCGCACCAGGTCGGCAGGACGCTTCGTGATCGGGACGAAAGCGTGTCTCGACTCCACCCCGCCGCCGTCCTCACGCAGCGAAAGCGCATCGTGGCTTTTCCTCCACGAGGCGAACTCCCTCGCCTTCAAGACTCCTTCCCGAAGCACCGCCGAGGAAGTTCCCGACCCCGTCGCGATCACGTCGCTCGGGGGAATCCTCTGGACATCGAGGTGCAGGTCGATTCGATCCATAAGCGGCCCCCCGATGCGCCCCTGATAATTCTTCACCTGCGTGAGCGTGCACGTGCAGGCAGTCTCTTCGTCCCCTAAGTGCCCGCAGGGGCACGGATTCGACGCAGCGACCAGCATGAAGCGTGCGGGGAACACCACCGTCCCGTCAGCCCGGGTAAGGCGCACCTCCCCCGTCTCCATCGGCTGGCGGATGCCCTGCAAAACCGAGCTTTTGAACTCGGAGAGCTCGTCTAGGAACAAAACGCCGTTATGCGCAAGCGTGATCTCGCCCGGGCGAATCGGCGAGCCTCCCCCGACAAGGCCGGCGAGCGACGCCGAGTGATGGGGTTTTCGAAACGGCCGCACACCCGAAAGGATCGAGGCGATCGACTCCCCCGCCACCGAATGGATGAGCGCGCTCTCGAGCGCCTCGTCCTGCGTGAGGGGCGGCAGAAGCGAAGGCAGGCGCGATGCGAGCATGGTCTTCCCCGAGCCGGGAGGCCCCATCATGAGGACCCCGTGCCTTCCCGCGGCGGCAATCTGCAGCGCACGCTTCGCAACCTCGTGCCCCGCCACGTCACTGAAGTCGAGGTCGCTCTCAGCAGCTTCAGGAGCGAGGGGCGAGAGCGCAGGCAAGTCCGCCGCCGCGCGCATGCCGCCAAGGAATCGCAGGCCGTACTGCGAAAGGCCGTCAACGCTCACGAGCTCGCTGTCCTCGGCGCACACGAGCGAGCAGCCCCGCTTCTTCGCGCAGAGAGCGAACGCGAGGGATCCCGCCACCCCGCGCACGAAGCCCTCAAGCGAAAGCTCACCCACGAACAGGCGGTTCTCGACACTCGCCTTGTCGATCTGCCCCGTTGCCGCGAGAAGGGCGACGGCGATGGGCAAATCGAGCCCCGAGCCCGTCTTTCGCAGCGAGCTCGGAGCGAGGTTGACGACGATCTTGTCGCTTGGCATCTGAAACCCGCTCGCCTTCAGGGAGGCGCGCACCCGCTCGCGCGCCTCCTGCACCGAAGCGTCCCCCATGCCGACGATCGAAAAACCGGGAAGGCCGCTCGACACCGCGACCTCCACGTCGACGGGTATCGCCTCGACCCCGCGCAGCGTCGCGCCGAGCACCGTGCATCGCCCGTACATCAAAAACCAACCCCGAACGCGTCGATATGGTGGCGGATGAACGCGCGGTCGGTGCCGATGATGTTGATGGCGACCACATCGAAGCGCACGGACACGTCCGTTATGTCCGAATGTTCCAGGTAAAGGCAGGCAATCTTCTCGTAGCGTGCCCGCTTCTCCTTGGTGACGGCCTCCCCGGGCAGGCCGTTCGCGGCACTTGTTCTGGTCTTCACCTCGACGAAAACGACGGTGTCGCCGTCAAGCGCGATGATGTCAGCCTCACCGGCGATGCAGGTCCAGTTGCGCTCGACGATGTCGTAGCCGCGGCGCACGAGAAAGCGCACAGCGGCCTCCTCTCCTTTGCGGCCGAGTTCCTTGTTGTGCGTCTTTTTCGGGCGCGAGGTTCCCTTCTTGGATTTTCCTGAAGAGGCGGATGGGGACCTGTCGGGGGCTTGGGCGGCTGATGGGTTCGGCATGATGGCGCTCCTTTCTCGGGAAATGAGCCCATCGTAAGGACCGATTCTGGCGAAATGCACGCACGTTCCCCGCCGATTCATCGCGCCCGAGATGCAGATTCACCCGCCCGATTACCCCGCAGACGCAATCGATAGGACCGCGATTCCCCTTAAAAAGGAGGCAAATTCTCAGCAGAATGTCACCGAAACCTTGCAAGAACCTTGCAGCATTCCGGCAAAAAGTGCACCCAAACTCACCCAAAAGCGCGAATCAAAATGAAAGGGGCCTGACTAGAACAGCGTCTCCTGCGTGAACGCGGTGCAGAAACTCTTGCGATGGATGGGGCTGAGGCCCACCCGTTTGATCGCGTCGATATGCACCTGGCTCGCATACCCCTTGTTCTCATCGAAATGGTATTCGGGATATCTTTCCGCGAAGCGGCACATGAGCGCATCCCTTTCGACCTTCGCCACGATAGACGCCGCCGCAATCGAAGCGCATTTGCCGTCGCCCTTGACGACATTCACCTCGCGCTCGTCGAAATGCAACGGATTCCCGTCGAGGAGAACGACGTCGGGGCGGACTCCCGCCCGCTCCACCGCCGCCACAGCACGAGAGAACGCGAGCCTGAGCGACGCCGTCATGCCGTGCTCGTCAATGTAGCCAGGCTCGATATAGTGCACGTCCCACGCGAGGGCGACCTGCTTCACCTGGGCTGCGATACGCTCGCGATCAGCGGGTTTCACCTGTTTGGAATCGTTGAGACCTACGATCTTGGGATCAGTGGGCAAAACGACGGCGCCCACCGCCAAAGGGCCGGCGAGCGGCCCGCGCCCGACCTCGTCGAGCCCGACCACCACAGCCGCTGGGTTGTCCCCGCACAACGAGCGCTCGAACGAGTACATCGATTCGAGACGAGCCTCCTCGGCCGCTTCGGCGGCAAGGCGCCGACGAGCGACGTCGAGGGCGCTTCGAACGCCCTTGCGCTCATCGGCGACGAGCGCGCGCTCGAGCACGGCGAGCTCTTCCGCATCGGCCGTCGCAAGCCGTTTCTTGATTTCGGCAACCGTCACGCCCATGGCAAACCCTTTCGAGCACTCGGCGCGCGAAGCACGCCCTCGATACAAGAAAAGGCCCGCGATGGGGCCTTTTCCAAACTTGCAAACGAAGCGTTCGCCTTAGCGGAACGACTTCTCCTTGATTTTCGCAGCCTTGCCAACCTTCTT
>ERZ1034917.1485-NODE-1485-length-14116-cov-11.077022_pt1 | contig 14116 bp, 23 predicted proteins | sample MGYA00520605_ERZ1034917 | MGnify/ENA primary metagenome ERZ1034917 (study PRJEB33766, sample SAMN09781784) | gut metagenome | biome: gut microbiome | host: Homo sapiens | place: Madagascar | study: EMG produced TPA metagenomics assembly of the PRJNA485056 data... | reverse complement strand
GCTGCTCGCCTGACGGCTCGCGACTCGCCTTGATCGATTTTGACCGAGCCGCTCCGGCAAGAGCGGCGAAACACTCCGAAGCCGACGGTCGGCCGCGGCCTGGCCCCACAATGGAGCCGATCCTTTATACCCCGACTTGTCCTCCGCAGCCTCGGCGAAGGGGGAAGGGATGTCTGAAAGGTTCGTAAGATGGCGCTCCCGGCAGCGGTCGACCCGTGATCAGCGGAACCCTGCAAACCGCCCGTTGTCGCGCACCGGACGTGCCTCTCTCTGCCACAGGAGCATAAATATTTCTCCGATTCGCCCGGAGAAAACCCCGTAATCGGGGCTGCGTTCGGTCATGGTTTTTGCCGGTTGGCCGACAGAGCCCGGCGGTGATTGCGATAAAAGGAGCCGGGCGACGCGGAGAGAACGTCGCCCGGCGGGAAAACCGGGACAACCACGACCCGGAGAAGGAGGAAAGGTCCCTCTATATATGGGGCCAAAAGGCCGTTTTTATTCACAAAAACAGATTTTTAATATTCAACTTGTTGAATATTAATATAATAGACTGTAACACGGTTCCGGCATGAAGTAATCATAAAAAATCAAATTTGCTACATAAGCAGCATTGACTTTTTCAAAAAGTTGCTACATAGTAAAGATGCTTCGGACCGGTCGGACAGGTCCGACAAGTCTGACTGGAGGCAAGCATGAAATTACGAATCGGGCCGGAGCTGCGTCGGCAGCTCGCCATTGTGAAACTGTGCGGCTTCAGCGCCGCCGATGCAGTCAACTGCGCGGCGCGCCGGTGGGAGCGTTACGGAAAGCCGGATTTATCGGAGGCGGAGGCCGGAACCACTTACGGCGGGACCGTCGTGACAGTCGAACCGCCCGCCGGCATGGATGCCGATACGGTCCGGCGGTTGCTGGCCTGGTATTTCAGGAACTGGCCGGCCCGGCCGCCGCGGTATCGGTTCGACCCCGGCAAGCTCGTGCCGGGGAAAGATTACAAGGTGGTCGGCGGGGAATAGACCGTGCATTATTTTGTGGAAGCGCCGGACAATTCCCATTTCAATTCCCGGCAGAGGTCCGCATGCCGTAAGATGTTTTCGGGAAGAGAGCTGCCAATCCGAATCACCACCAGTTGAACACCTTCGGTCCGGGCGAGTTTCATCGCCGGTATCATATCCGTATCGCCGGAAAATAAGATGATCCGCTGGACAAAACGTTTATAGGCCAAGCTGGCAATATCGATTCCGATTCGCATATCGACGCCTTTCTGCTCGAAGTTTGCCCGAATATCATTCTCAGAAATTTCCACCGGCGTTTTATGTTCCTCGATCAACCGACGCTCGAATGCGGGGGCAAGGGTCCAGCCGCGAAAGTTCAGAGTCCCCAATCGCAAGGCCACGCAAGGCAGTTGGACAAACTGCGAGAAAAAATTGCTTCTCCCGGCGCATACCGGGCTCTTGGAGAAGTCGGTTTCCTGTTTGGAAATCGGATTAGTCTTAGTGCCGTCGAAGGGCGCGGAGTCATAATAATAAAGCCGGTAAAGAAACTCATCGGCCTGCAGAACCGACGTAATCGCCTGATACATCTCATCAGCCGTCAGATAGCGTTTCAAGCCAAGTTTCTTCTGGAGAACTTTCGTCATCCACCCGGCATCGACCATGATGGCAGTCTGATAAAATATGGCGGGATATCCGGTTTCACCGGATACCCCGCGCTTGCAGTCGCCTACGACCATAGCGGATGATTTTCTGTTCATATTATACGTCCTTTTGTCAATTTTTCAAACACTTTTTGAAAAAAATCTGCAAAAAAGTGATAAATGGTTTGCGCATTTTTCCCGGTGTTGCCGGCAACGCCGAATTTTTTTTGAGTACCGGCCCGCCCGCCCCGGTATCGATTTGAGCCGGGGAAACTGATTGAGGGCAAGGATTATAAAATTATCGGCGGGGAGTAACGAAAAGCCCACGTCCTGAAAGATCACGGAAACAGCTAGCTATATGTCATCCATCATATTCTTCAAAAAGAAAATAACTTTTTATTCCACGCCCCTTATTCATTTTACCCTGCTTGGTTTTATCAATCAGCGTTTTAAAATGCTGAAATAATTTTTCACAATTTTCCATTGAAATGGCGGTGTAAGACGTTACCTTGAAGTCTTTTTTTACCTTTTCCCAAATGGCTACCATATAATCCTTTTGGGCGTGTTTTCGCTCCTCTTCTGTGCTAAATATTTTACCTTTCATTCGATATTCGCAAAGTTTTCTAGCTAAATAGTTGGCATAATTTCTAGCTTTGGCATTTGCGCCGATGGAATCAGGAGCAGCCTTCACCCGCGGTGGAGGCATGTGGCCAATGTACACATTTTGCTCGATTTTACAACCTGTGTTTCCCAGGGCGAGATTTTCTGCTTTGATTTTTCTGGAAGTAGATGTTTTTTTTCTGGCCGAGTTTAATTCCCACATGATCATAGTTTTTTTGAGGCGTACATCTGCTTCTGATAATTCCCCTTTTGTAATCCGATTGTGACATCCGCCACAAACCATAATCATATTTTCATAGGTGCTATTTCCACGATCACTATCAATGTGATGAAACTCCCAAGTTCCCGGTTCACTGTTTCCGCAAAACGGGCACATAGAATTCGCTTCTTGTTGAAGCTTTTTTTTCAAGACGGCAGTTATTGTTTTTCTTGGCTTTGCGGTTACTTCACTCATTTTTTCGTTTCCTCCCTGATTTTTTCGGGGAAATTGGCTATTACCATAGCCAGACACTGCATCTGTTCTTCGGGAGTCAAGGCGTCATAAATCTTGAGATACATTGCCCGCCGCAGGTCTGCTTCGGAGTTGCCACTGGTAGTGCCAAAATAATCAATCTTCATGTTTCTGAACAATTTCAGAAACACCCCGACCGGCATATTTTCGATTTTTGCCTTGCCGCTCAAATAAGCGTTAATCGTACTTTGCGTGATACCCGCCAGCTCCGCCAACGCTTTTTGTGTTTTCTCGCGTCGATAAAGCTCTTTCAGGGCCTCTAGAATTTCGTTTTCCTCAATCATTTCGCCCCTTTCTTTACGGTTTTTATCGTAAAAATACCGTCTTTCCGATTTTATTTCAAGTTTTTCTCGTAAAAATCGCGGAAAACGATTTGAAAATTCGTTTTAAACGATATAACTTATTGAGCAGAACGATAAAGGAGGACTCGATGACACGACTGAAATACTTGCGGAAGGCCACCGGGCTAAAACTGCGGGAGGTCGCGGAAAAGGTCGGGGTAACCCCTTCGACCGTACATGATGCCGAGGTTCGCGGCGTGCGCACCCCACGCACAGCGATGAAGTTCGCAGTAGCTTTTCCCGGCCATACCTGGCACGATTTGCTGGAAGAACCGGAAACAACGGTATCACATTGAACTGCAACCCGCTCGACATCATCGAGCTTTAACAACCACAAGGAGAATAAAGCTATGTTTTTCAACCGTCGCAAAAAGAAGTATAACTGCTTGGTCACGTACCGGTACCATGACGCTCACGGAGTGGCACAATACCGCAATTGGGCAATGGCGTTTTCGAGGCCAACTGATCCACTCGACTGTCACCGCCTCGCGGAATGGCTTCAGGCTCGCGAAAAATCGCCGGAATTGCCGGTAATTCTGAATCTCATCTGGTTCTAACAACCACAAGGAGAAATGAAACATGGACATCCGAAAGGCAATTGACTACGCGCTCTTTTTTCTACTGGCTCAGTTGGGGATTGCATGCGGCTGTATGATCTGGCACTACATGTCAGCAACAAAGGCGGAGCCGGAAAAATGGGCTACGGTGAATGGGGTGCGTTTTCACTTATTCCATTTGGAGGAACATGTTTATCTCTGCGCAGTTCGGGAACAGGGAATCAGCATTATTCACGCGGCATCTTGCCCGTGCCGTAAAAACAACCACAAGGAGAATTGAGACATGGAAAAACAAGTAATCGGCAGCCCTTTTCTAGGTGAACTCAAGGCATTGTACCTGTCACCGGCACGAAGAACGGTCGAGCAGTGCTATCACGCCCTGAAAAGAAAATATAAAGCAAACGGTCTTGCCGTCCCTCCACTGACGGCGGCAAGAAAAATGATCGATGCTATTCCAGAACAGGTTATTGCGCTGACGCGGGGGTAAATATCATGCAGCCACCTAATGGAGAATCGTATAACAATTTTCCCCGCGCATCAACGGAAAGCAATTGCCGGATCAGGTGTTTTGCCTCACGCCTGTCTGCCTGCGGCGGTTTGCGCAGGCTTTCGTGCGCAATGATTCTGCCTGGAACCTCGCGACGGAGCAATTCCACACATTCATTCCATTTCGGGTCGTCGCGTCGAAAGGGCATGGCGGGTTCAAATACGATCAAAATTCGTGAATTAAACGCCAGCATACTCATGGCCCCTTTGGTATATTTCAGGTCTTCCCGACGGGCGTCTGAAAGCAACTGGTCCAGCAGAGCGTTGTATGCCGGGACATGCAGTTCCGGCTTTCGATACGCGCCGCATGCGATACCATATTCTTTCCAGATCGGCATGAACTTCGGCAGGACTTCCGTCTGCCATACCCAGGCGACTGCCAGAACTTGCGCAAGATTCAATCTGATACAGGAATCCATACATGCCTCCTTCTGTTTGATGATTGTCTTTAAATTATTCCATGAAACGATAAAATGCAAGGAGGGCCGGTAATCATGGAAAGACGGGTAATCAGCAACATCGAGCTTTCATCGATGATCCGGGGATTTACCGGGGCGGTCGTCGGTTCCGGCTACTCGCTGGAGATTGACCGCGTCCTGTGGGCGATGCGGCCGGAAGCGGTCGAAACCATTCCGATCAGTACCGCGGACGCCGCGGCCTTCGCCGGTATCGTAATCGCCCAGGTCGAATCGGAGGAGTTTCTCGGTATCATGCAGGGAGCTGTAAACGAGGCGCGTAAATCACAGGAGGGACGCTAAATGGAACTGTCCGCAATCTGGTATTTTTCGGCGATTCTGGCGAATGCGGTGGTCATCGGCCTGCTGGTTTATATTGCCGTCCTGGCAACGGCTTATTACGTCGAACGTTGTCTTTCGCTGCGCGAATCGCGGCGTAAGGAGTTTCACCGCCGGAGGGCCGGGCGGTGAAAAAAAGCGCTGCACAAATGACTCCGCAACTGCCGCTGGCGTTGCCGCGCGCCTGCAGACGGCTCACCAAGCTCGAGCGTTATCTGCTCTGCCGGGCGATCGACATCGCGTGGGGATGCCGGCGGGAACCGCTGACTCCCCCGGAGTATGTCACCTTGACCGAGGTGCGCGGGAAACTGGCCTCCGCAATCGGCGTCAAATCGCAGTTTTCCGACCGGGAAAAGCTGTTGCTCTGTCAGATGATCGATACGCTGTGGGGACGTTCGGCCGCGCCGCTGCGCGCTGCCGATTTTACGTTGCTGGCCGAAATTCAGGGCCGGCTCGAACCGCGTGGAGGCCGCTGACGTGGACCAGTTTGAAGTCATGACTGGACTTTATCGCGATCGCTCGAGCTGGATGGACGTCAGGCACTATCCGGACACGGTTACCTGCCGCCGGATGCTGCGGCTGGCCGACTTCGCGGCCGCCGATCCGGCCCGGTGGGGCAGTTGCCGGATGGCCTTCGAGGTCCCGGAGCTCTCCTACCGCGAGCTGGCGGTCGCCCGCGGGGTCAGCCATACGACGATTATGCGCCACCTTGCCAAAGCCGAAGTCGGCGACGCCGGGGATTTCACCGACCGCGAGCTTGACGGAGAATGCCCGGAGTGGCTCCGGACAATCCCCGTCCGGTTCGAGGCCGGTTGCGCCTCCCGGACTTACCGCTATGCGGTGGCGCTTTGTACCTTCGCCGCCGCGCAGCCGGAGCGGTGGCGGGTCCTGCGCCTGGCGTATGAGTGCCCGGAGCTGTCGCAGGAAGAATTAGCCGAGGTTGCCGGGGTGAGTCAGCCGACCGTCTGCCGTTACCTGCAGCCGGTACGGCTGGAGGTTGACAAGGATTTTAACGACCTTGAGGTCATCTATTAACGCCCTCCGGGGCAGAAAGGATCATTATGGAAAAACAAGCGTATTATTTCGCCCGGATCGAAGTCGCGGTCGAAGGCCTCCGCGCCGGTGTCAAGCACCCGGCCCTGCACGAGCTGCTCGACATCGTCGACGAGGCGCGTTACTGCCTTGAGGGGTTGGCGGTGCCGCAGCCGATGGAGCGGAACGCCGCGGCCGGCGAAGTTTCCGCCTTGCCGGAGGCGGAGAAGGCTCCCGGCAAACGCCGCGGCCGGCCGGCCAAGACCGCCAGGCCGTACAGTGCCGCGAGCAAGGAACAGGAACGTGCCGAGCGCGCCCTGATCACCGACCTGCAGGAGGTGATCGACCGGGCCGGTTGCACGAACATTCCCGACGCGGTCGCCGAGCTCCTGCAATGCGACGTGCAGCCGGGCGTGCTTCTCCGTTTGATCGACTGCACGCTTGAGGAGTTCGCCGCTCTGCGCGACGGTGAGGCCGATACCGAGCTTGCCGGGAAGTTCCTCGCGGTATTCAAGCTCAAAAGCGAACAGGAGGCGTGACGATGGCGAAATTCAATACAGCGGAGCGGGCGGCGATCACCCGCGAAGAGTTCATCGAAAGACTGCGGGCCTGGGCTCCGGGAAAGCTGAAGGTCATGGCCGCCCAGGCGGAACGCGACCGGCGGATCGCCGAGGCCACCAAAGCCGCCAACGATAAATTTCAGCTCACGGCCGGCGCGCTCAAAGCAGCCGTCGACGCCGAAGAAACCGCACTTGAGGCGCTGATGGATAAGCACCCGGAGTGGTTCCCTGCCGGGGCGCGCAGCATCGACGTCGGCAACGCCGTCGCCAGCTACCGGACCAACCCGCCGAAGGTGGAGGTTGTCGACGCCAAAGCATTGATCCAATATTCGGACGAATCCGGGCTTGACCTCTATGTGTACAAATTCAGCGAGGACAAAGCCCAGCTTCGGAAGCTGCTCAAAAAGCAGGAGGTTCCCGGCGCGCGGCTGGTGGTCAGCGAAACCGCGAAGGTCGAGGCCAAAGCCGACAACCTCAACGCCGAGCAGACCGGGAGGGGGTGAGCCGGGATGAGTGATACTTGTGACATGTTACAATCATTGATCGACCGGGTCGCGGCCGGCGAGGAGGTCGGGGCGAGCGTGGAAGAATTGACCGCGTTCGGAGCCGGGCTGGTCCGGGTGAACGCGAAGGTTCGCCAGACCATCGCTGTTCTGATCTGCGAAGGGAAGCGCTTCTTTGCCGATCCCGGCGAGTGGGTCCGGTGGATCGACGAGAATTTCGCCCCGAACGATCATAGCGACCGCTGCCACCTGATCGACGTCGGCAATCTGCTGACCGGTTTGCGCAATCGCGGTACTTGTGACATGTTACAATGTTATCGCGCCATCTTCCCGCTGGATTGCCACAAGCAGCTCTCCCTCTGCCGGATCGCCCGCAAACGCGGTCTCGACGAAATCCCCGCGTTTCTCTCTCACACGCCCGGCTATGCCAAGATGAAACGCGACGCCTTCCGCGCCGCCGTCGCCGCATGGCTGGAAGAGGAACCGGCAGAAAGGCCCGAACAGCCCTCTCTGCCGGGGTTTGACGACGCGCTCGATACATTCAGCCGGCTGGATTCGGGCGCGCTCAGAGAGGCCGTCTGCGACCCGCAAAAGGCCGCCCACAGTTTGCGCGCCGGCATCGGCCTCCTGGGGGCCGCGCTGGCCTATGAATTGAACCAGGACGCCCCCGACACCGGAACACTGCAGATGACCCGCGCCGCGCTGCTGGCGGAAGCCCACAAAATCGAACAACGCCTCGCCGAATTTGGTGAGCTGGAATAGGAGAATCGTTCCCGATGGATGCGCTCGACCTTTTCGACCGAATTGCCGCCATGCCGATGCGCCGGACCGTGCCGGCCCGCGCCGCGGTACGGCAGGAGCTTGCGACGACCGCCCGGCAGCTTCCCGCCGCGCCCGCCGGTCCGCGCGAACTCCCCGAAAAGTTCCGGCTGCGCCGCGATGAAAAGTGGCAGTTCTGCCGCGATGTGGTCGACCTTTGCGAGAGCCGCAAACTGTCGCAGCAACAGGCCGTCACGCTGCTGCTTTCGACCGCGCCCGACCGTTTCCGCCTGATCAAACCGACTTACCCGAACCTGCGCCGCTGGCTCGGCAAGCTCGGCAGCTATTGTACCCGCGGCGGCAAGCGCGAGTACAACTTCGACAACATCGACGCATTGGCCGATGAGTATGTGTTCGGCAACCGGCCGAAGCGGTTCGATGAGGCCGTATTCAAGATTTTCTGCGGGATGTACCTGACCCCGAAATGTGTGCCGTTTTCGGTCTGCTACCGTGAAACCAAAGCCCTGTTTGCGCGGGAGTACCGCGAGGTGAAATTCCCCTCTCCGGCGCAGATTCACTACCGCGTCAAGCAGCTCGACCCGCTGGTCGTCGACTGTGGCCGCTATGGCATCGACTATGTGCAGAATCATTCGCTTTACATGCTGATCCGCGACTGGAGCCAAGTCCGGCCCGGTCAATGCTGGTTTGCCGACTCCCGCCCGTTCGACCAGTTGATCCGGGTGCCAGACGGCAAGGGAGGCTGGAAGGCCGTGCGCCCGAATGTGACCTATGTAATGGACGCAGCGAGCTGGTTCTGCGTGGGGTTCGACGTGACCGGCGAGAGCGTCGACAATGATATGATCCGCAACACCTTCGCCCGCGCCTGCTGCGAACATGGCCGCCCCGAAGTGTTTTATGTGGACAATGGCTCCGACTACAACAAGGCGGGGTTCTCGCAGCCGATCACGATTGAGGGCCGCGAATACAGCATCCTGCAGGCGCTCGGCGTCCACCTGACCAACGCGACGCCCTACCGTGGCCGCAGCAAGACCGTCGAGCGCAGTTTTCGCGACTACTCGATCGACTTCGACAAACGCCAGCCCTCCTATTTGGGAAACTCCCCGGCGACCCGCCCCGCCTCCGCCGAGCTCTATTACACCCCCGAAGGCGTGAGGCTGCTGCCGAGTCTGGGGCAGTTTTTCGAAATGTTGCGCAGCGAGTTGGACCGCTATCACAATACGCCGCGCGAAGGCCGCTTCAAGGGCCGGACGCCGCTGGAACTTTGGAACGCCCCGAACCGTCTGCAGCGCGCGCCGCTGTCCGACCGGGAGCTGCACCGCGCGCTGCTGCTGCCGCTGCCGAAACCGCGGCAGGTCCACCGCGGCGGCTGCGTCGACATCGCCCGCGTTCGCTATTACGCGCCGGAGCTGGAACGTCTGACCGGCGGCAAGGTGATCGTCAAGACCAGCTATCTGGAGCCGGGCCGGGTGCATGCGTTCGACCTCAAAGGCAACTATCTGGCCGAGTGCACCGCGCAATGCACGACGCATCCGCTGGCGACCGTCTATGGTGACGATGAGGACAAGCGCATCCTGTCCGAACAGCTCGTGATCGCGGGCCGCCAGCGCCGGGAACTGCTCGACCGTTTCGCCGAAGCCACCGGCCATCTGGCCGGGCTGTCGATTGAGGAGATCAAAACGCTGACCCGCGCCGACCTCGAAGCAGGCAAGGCCCGCGTTACCGTCCTTTCCAAAAACAAAGTCAAGGCCGGAGATCACAACCTGAAACTGGTCACCACTCCCGCCGCTGCGGAAGCGGCCGCCGCGCTTGGGCTTCCCGCCCCGGCTCCGGCCCCGCTTCCTGCCGCGCCCCGCCTCAGCCGACAGGATGAGGAGGAGGTCCGCACTGCCGCCGCCGCCATTCGCGCCGCGGCAAAGCCGGGCGAGGAGCTTGACGATATTTCCATGGCTCACCAATTTTTGACGCAACGTAAACCAAAGGAGAATGACGATGGGTGTTTCTAACGCAATAACCGACCAGAGTGCAGCCCCGCACAGCCTCAGCTTCGCAGCATATCAGCAGGGGCTGGCGAACTACAGCGAAACCGAGCGCCCCCTTGTGGAGTGGCTTTGGGGGTATTACAACGGCTTTCTCGCCCGCAACAAGGAAACTCTCTGCCACGAGATGGGGATGGAATGGGAGGCGCTTCGTCCGTTTTTCAGCGGCCGGGCGAGCGTTCAGGTCAAGGCGGAAATCCTCGAAGCCATAGAGGCCCTCCGCCGCCGCCTCAGCAAGTCAAAGCCCCTCGTTCATACCATCGTCGCCGACCGCATCATTGAGGCGCTGGATTACGCCAGAGATTACTCCGCGATGATCTACATTGCCGGGCCGACCGGCCGCGGCAAGACCTACACCGCCGAGCATTGGGCCGCGCAGAACAATCATGGCCGCACCAAATATATCCGCGTTCCGAGCGACTGCACCCGCCGCGCCCTCGTTCAGGAGCTGTGCAAAGTCGCCGGCTGTGCGACCTGCGGCTCGTGTGCGGAAATGGAAGGCAACCTGCGCCGCGCCATCGGTCCGCGAAACATCATCATTGCCGATGAGGCGGGGCACCTCCTGAACCGTTCAGGACGCCCCGGAGGTGCGATTGAGCTGCTCCGCGACCTGCACGATATGTGCCAGTGCGCCGTTGCCCTGATCTTTACCGACGTCTATCTCAAAGAGATTAAGATGGGGAAAAACGCCGATTATTTCGAGCAGTTCCTGGGCCGCCTTGAGTTTCCCGTCGAGATTCCGAAGCTGCCGCGCCGCGATGAGGTCCGACAGGTCTTGAACGCCTTCTTTGGTGAGGTTTCCGAGGAGCTGGTCAGCTATGCCCTTACTCTTACCTCCGCTCGCGACGGTAAGAACCGCACGCTTTTCAAGGACCTTTTCCGCGCCGAGGAGTTCGCCAAAGGCCAGGGCCGGTCCATTACCGAAAAAGACTTCAAGATGTTTGTCAAGTGGCGTCAGTCCGCCGGTGCCTGGCCGGAGGATAAATGATGGAACTGTCGCCGAAAGTGCTGGCCTATCTCCGCGCCTCCGAGGTGATCGCGAGAACGCGCGCCGAAGCGGGCATGTATGACCGTTCCACCGCCGCCGCGATCAATAAGGAACTCAAGCTGATCGCGGACCGGCTGCTGAAATCCGCCCGTACCGCCCATAAGGCCGGGGCCATCAAAGAGGTTTACAAGAGAGACCCGGAACTGGCGAAAGCCTGCGCCCAAACGAGGACGGTGCGGCGCTATCTCAATGCGAGAAAAACGATTCAGAAGCTGGAGCCGGAAATCATAAAACAATATAAGGAAGAGCAACCGTGAGCCTGGCGGCAATCCATATCGCGAAAAAGGAGCTGGCCTTGACCGATGCCGAGTACCGCGTGATCCTGCAACAGGTGGCCGGCGTCAGCTCAGCCAAATACCTCGACGCTGCCGGTGATCGCGCGGTCATGGCGCGTCTTTACGCGCTCCGGGATGAACGCCGCGGGGCAGCCGTGAAGCGCGTCAAAACGCCCGCGGAACGCAAGATATGGGCGCTCTGGTTAGGCTGCGAGAATGACCCCGGATTGCGCTCTTACCTGCCGCAGCCCGAACGCACTGTCGCGTATTTGCTCGGCTTCGTGCGCCGGGCATCCGGCAATCAGAAGATACAGGAGGCCGACGACCTCGCCGGCCTGACTCGCAAGCAAGCATATCACACTATCGAGGCGCTGAAAAGCCGCCTTGAGCAGGAGCGCAAAAGTATTGCGCGGGAGGTGCCATTTTGAAGTAGCATAAGCACAACGTTTCAGCATAGCAACATGTAGAGAGCGGGAGAGATAAGGGACGGCAATCCCTGTCACTCCCCGGCCCGGTGATAACGCACCAGAACCGTTTTACCGCTCGTAGGCGAGCTTCTAAGGTAATACGTTAAGACGGTTTGCGCAATTCACCGGGCCTTTTTTATTGTCAAAAAGATGAAAAATGAGGTGGAAATGTCAACAAAGACAAGCCCCGTCACCGCCGCCGATCTGGCGAAAAACGCCTATAAACAGCAGTATGGCGTCATTGTCATCTGTATCGATGAGGCGCAGCAGGTTGCGGTCTATGAGGCCATGAAACAGCAGTATCCGAACAATAAAATCAAGGTTGTTACCACGTAATATGATGATCCAAGTACACAATCGCTGCAGCGATTTTTCCAGCTACAGAGCCGCCCGCGTCAAGTCGCTTTTCAATGCCGAATCCGGCTGCAATTTCGACCTCGAAGCCGAGCTTCCGGCCGATGATCCAAGCTGGAAAATCGGCGTAATCGTGGGGCCGTCCGGCAGCGGGAAAAGCTCCATCGGCCGCCAATTCTGGCCCGGCGTCGGCATCTCCAACCTCGCCGCCGGTTGGCCCACCGACGCGCCCATCGTCGACGCAATCGCGCCCATCGGGGACTTCAACGCCGTGACCGGCGCGCTGGCCGCGGTTGGCCTCGGCGACGTGCCGGCTTGGCTGCGTCCGTTTCACGTTTTGAGCTGCGGAGAGCAGTTCCGCGCCGGTCTTGCGCGCCTGATCGCCGATCCGCCGGAGCGCGTGATCGTCGACGAGTTCACCAGCGCTCTTGACCGCCAGATTGCGCGGTTCGGCGCGCTCGCATTCGCCAAAAGCTGGCGCAGGCTGCCCGGCTCCCGGCAGTGCCTGATCCTGACTTGCCACCGCGATGTGGTCGACTGGATCACGCCCGACTGGACCTTCGACACCGCGACCGGCACCTTAACCAAGGAGGGGGGTCAACGCCCCCGCTTCGACCTTGAAATCTACCAGACCAACTGGCGATTTTGGCCGATTTTTGAGCAGCATCACTATCTGAAAATGCCTCTGATGCCGTGCGCAAGGTGCTATGTTGGAGTCGTCGACGGTCAGCCTGTCTGCCATGTGGCGATGAGCAGCCGACACAAGGGGAAAGGGGTCGTCGAGGCGCGCGGCTGCCGCCTCGTGGTGCTGCCGGAATGGCAGGGGGCCGGCGTCGGTATGCGTTTTCTCAACGCCGTTTGCGAGCTCAATTTGCAGGGGGCAGAGGGAAGCCGTTTCCCGGGCCGACCGGTGACGACGCTTTTCCATACCTCGCATCCGGGTCTTGCCGCTTCGCTTCGCCGCGACCGTCGCTGGCGGCAGGTCAGCGCGAATCTGTATGGAGAGCCACGCGCGCGGTGTTTCCGCACGATGGCCGTCAGCAACGCCCGAAAATTGGCCACAGAACCGGAGGCGCTGACGATCAGCGGGGCCGCGTATGGGGGGCATTTCAGGGCAGTCCAGGGGTTCCGGTATGTGGGGGCGGAGGGGGTGAGCGCATGAAGAAAATCCGTACCATTTTGTGCGGGCAGCGCAGCTTCGGCGCGGCCGTTTACGGGATGCTGCGCAAGCGGCCGGGCATTGACCTGGCTGCCGTTTACGCGCCCGCCGGGGACAAGCTCGCCGGCCTCGCCGAGCTGTACCACACGCCGCTCCGAATCGCCGGAACGCTGCGCGCGGACACCATGCCCGCCGGTTGCGACCTGTTGATCGCAGCGCATTCGCATGATTTTGTGAGCCACCAGGTGCGGAACCAGCTGGCCCTCGGCGCGATCGGTTATCACCCGTCCCTGCTGCCTCTACACAGAGGCCGGGACGCGGTGCGGTGGACGATTCGGGACCGGGACCGCATCGCCGGAGGCACCGTTTTCTGGCTGTCCGACACCGTCGACGGCGGGCCGATCGCGGCGCAGGACTGGTGCCTTGTGCGGCCGGATGACGACGCCAGCGAGCTGTGGCGAAGGGAGCTTTTTCCGATGGGACTGCGCCTCCTGGAAAGCGTTCTCGACGACATCGAAAGAGGGGAGCTGGTGATGCGTCCGCAGCCGGCCGACCTCGCCACCTGGGAGCCGTCTTTCACAGGAGCGCCGCGCCTCTTCAGGCCGGAGCTGCTCCAGCTTGGAGAGCTTCCAGAGGGGTATCGCGTGACCCGATAACAACGCAATCGAGGGGGCCGCACAACGCCCCCTCTTTTATTCCGCACAACACTCCGCACACGCCGCCGAAGACCGCGTTTCCCCGCCTCCGCACACCGAAATCGACGCATTTTGTGCAAACCTGGCGTCGACCGCTTCCCCCCTCAGATCAGTTATTCTCGGCTGAGCATATCAGTTCTCAGAGTATAACAAACCACCATGCTGTCACGCGGGAGTTCCATTCGTCTGGCGCTGTTTACCTCA
>ERZ1034917.1479-NODE-1479-length-14155-cov-4.310071_pt1 | contig 14155 bp, 6 predicted proteins | sample MGYA00520605_ERZ1034917 | MGnify/ENA primary metagenome ERZ1034917 (study PRJEB33766, sample SAMN09781784) | gut metagenome | biome: gut microbiome | host: Homo sapiens | place: Madagascar | study: EMG produced TPA metagenomics assembly of the PRJNA485056 data... | reverse complement strand
TTTTTATTCCCCGGAGGGGGAGATTTTGGTTTTCATGCACCTATAAGATATACAATAAAAGCAAAGGGGGTGTTTTTGTGAAAGCCAACGCGGAAAGAATGAAATGCGTTATCTTAAAGGCTGCCGTTCTTAAAAAGCGGAGAGAAAAGCGAAACGAGCTTTTCTGCAAGGCGGCGTGCGTGATACTGTCATGTCTTTTGGCGTACTCTATCGGTTCCATTCCGGAGCTTTACAAAAGTGCGGCGGTTGCCGGTTACTGCGGCGCGATTCTGATGATTGACGGAATGGGCGGATATGTGCTGACAGCCGTTGTGACCTTTATAGCCGCAACGGCGATTACCGTTATTTGTATAAAAATTAAAAACAGGAGGAATCAAAAATGAGCAAAAAAATAGTGTCGGTGATATTATCGCTTTGCATCATCGTTTGCGCGCTGCCGCTGAATATTCTTGCGGCGCCCGAGCAAAACGAAACGCTTACCTTTGAAGTAAACGGCCTAAAAACGCTTCTTCTGCAAAACGATTACATAAGCTTTTATTTCTACGATTTTCGGTATCAAACCTATACGGCAACGGTTCCGAGGGCAATCGCAAAGGAAACAGGCGAGGTTTTTACACAGGATCTTCAAGCCCCCGGCTGCGAATTTAATGTTTATACCGGCGGAGGAAATAAGAAGACAACCTATCCGTCTGTCACACTTGAAAAGGCGGAGTTTGTGTCAGAAACGCCGAACGGGAAAAATACCGCAATTAAGGCAGACTACAACATGGACATAGGTCTGTACGATATTCCCGGAACTCCGCACGGCACAAGAATACCGGCAAAAGTAACGGTTTATCACGAGCTTGTATGTCTTGACAAAAAGGATAAAACGGCTTGGGGCGTTTTGACAACCGTTGGGGATATACAAATGAACAGAGATGCTTTATTCGGACATGATTTTTACTTTGAGTGGTGGTATGTGATAAACAGTTTCACCGGAATGGGTCACGGTGAAACCGCAAACAGCCCCGGAGGCCCGGCGATTAAGATGGATCGCACAACAGTAACCGAAAGCGGCGAAAGTACAACGAAAAGCTCGGTTGTAACAGGCAAAATCGATGATATGTCAACGAAGCACGTTCCAAAAGGGTATACCTCGTGGGGAGATATAGACGGCGTTTATGTTAATGAGCTTTATACAGACGCCTATCCGTGGGCAAATCCGTTTGTCGGTCTGTCCGATTACTACGATAAGTTCGATATTGTGTACTGCGGAGATACTCCGCTGCGTGTAAGTCTGCCGCAGGTAGTTACCGTGAAGCCACACGATTGTCCTGTTCTTACATGGGTGGAAAGCAGAAGCCATGTCGGCTTTGACATTGACGGAAATACGGGAATGTCGATCGGTTCGCAGTATCTGTGGGGTTATCGCGATCTGAAAACGCTGAGCGAGGAGCTTCCCACAAAGCCTGACGAAATATCGTCAAGTTTTTCCGCAAAGCGTCTTGCGGCGTTTGAGTCAAACGGCGCAATTACCGTTGAATACGTTTCGGATGACGCTGCGCTTGAAAAGCTGAAAAAGAAATACAATTCGTCCCCCGTTGCGCAAATCGGCGGAGAGTATGAAAGCACAAACGGCTCTTCCTTTGTGTTTACGGACGGCGCGGCAATGCTCACTCCTTCCGTGACGGCGACATGGAACAAAAATAACGGCGGAAAGCTGATTATTCGCAAGGACGGACGTATCGAGCAGCACGGCGTTCACCTGAACGCTCCCTCGTTCAAATTTTATCAGCCGAGCGGCGGTGCGGAAGGCTCTTTAAAAATCACACTTTCAAAAGAAGGCTTTACATTTGATATTGAGCCGGACAAAAACGATGCAATCATTTATGTTGATATTCCGTATGCAACGGCAAAGCTGGAAAAGGCGTCTGCCGACATGGGCGGCAACCTCATTTTCAACGGCGAAATAGGATTCAAAACAATATTTGACGGCGCAGAATTTTCACTTGAAAAGCTGGGCTACGGCTTAAAGGAGAAGAACGAAAACGGCAAAAAGACCTACGAATTTAAGGTGAACGGCGTTCACGCAAAGGGCAGCTTTGACACGGAAAAGATGTTTGCACTTGAGCTTGCGAGTGTGGAGGGTGAGGTCAATACCTTTAAGGGTGAGGAACGGTATGCCTTCAGCCTTGAACTGAATGCCTTTGACCTGTTTGAAACCGAGGCTTCTCTTGCTCTTGAACGCATTAAAAACGGTTCTCTCGTTCCGGACGAGCTATGGTTTTTTGTAAAAGCGTCACCCGGAATCGTCCTTGTTCCGCCCGTTCCGGTAGGGCAGCTTAACGGCGGCGGCGCAGGCTTTAAGGATCTTGCCGCAACGATAAACGGCAATTATTTTGCCATTCCGCCCGTAAAGCTGAGAGGCGCGCTTGCGGGAACCTATCTGCATCTTATCGAGGGAACAGGTAACGTTGTCCTAGGACCGAGCGAGATTTCACTAAAAGCGACCGATGTTAACCTTGTAGGCGCAGGAGCGGCGACGCAGATTATCGACAGCTTTGGCTATTCCTTAAAATTAAACGGACAGGAACGCAGTTATAACGGCAATACATATCAAGGCATTTATTTCGGCGGCTCAAAGGAGCTTGCATTAAATCTGCCGAGTAAACAGATAGACGTTATAACATTTGACTCTTCTATTGAATTGGGTGCTTTCGGCGGAGTGAATAACAGCAAGGATTATCTGTATCTTGCAATCGGTGCAAACGGCACGGTTGCAGGCAGATTGCAGATTCCAAAAGGCAGTCCCGTCTTTGCCGGCAAAGGATTTAATATCGGAAATATCAATCTCATCGTAGGCGGTCAGACGGCATTCCCGATCAGAAACGTCACCGTCGAGGAGGGTATGAAGCAAGCCTTCCAAAATGTCGATGTGTACCTCGGCGTGGTGGCTGAGGTGGGCGGCTGGTTCGCCAGTGCCCGGGCATGGGTACTCGTGCCGAAGATCGTGGAAACTAACTTCCGCAAGGGCGGCGGCTGGGGCCTTGAGTTTAAGGTACTCGGCTATATGCCCGAATGGAACTGGGCTGATAAAGGTGTGACGCCGGTTGTGACTCTGCTTGCGGAAGACGGCGGTGCGAACTTTGCGGCGGCGCTTGAGGAGAAACTCCTTGCGCCTGCAAACACCGGCATGAGCCGGACGGAAATCTCAGTGAGCGCCGGCACAGACGAAGCACCATATATCGTGCTTGCCTTTGACGGAAACCTCACCGAGGAGCAGATCAAAGACAACCTGAAGATTTTCAATGACAATAGCTCCCAGCTTAATATCGACTGGATGACCGACGACAGTGAGTTTAACCCCAACGAAGATGTCAGTGCGACAACTATCGCAGATATGGAAAAAACAAATGCTGACGGCAAAAAATATCGTCTGGCTCTTCTGCGGCTTAAAGAAGGCGGCAAGTATACCGTTGACGCAGGCAATTTGACCTTTACCGATGAGAAGGCGTTTTCCGTTGAGCCGTTCGAGAAATTGGCTCTGACACTGAACGGCAATCAGCTTTCCGGTAAGGTGAAGTATGCCGCAGATAATACGCCTTATGTTATCCGCACTTATTTTTCAAACGAAGAGGGCGGAGCGGATTATATGATTTCCGAGCAGGAAATAGGCGATACCTCAAACATTACGCTTCCGGTTCCGTCATCGGGTGCGCTGGCTCCCACCGGCGAATATTATGTAACGGCATTTCTGATGACGAAAAAACAAGCGGACATCAACGACGACGGGAAAGAGGAGGAAGCGCTTATCGCCATTGACAGTCAGCCGTTTAACACAAAGGTTGCATACAAAAATATAAACGAGCCCCTCGCTCCCGCGGCTGCGAACATAAAGGCTGTCGGAAACGAGGTTATGAATGCCGCGTGGATAAGGTAGACGGCGCAGACGGTTATGCCGTGAGAATTTATGAAGAAAAAGACGGTTCATGGACAGATACGGGCTTCGGATATGATCTGGGCAAAGACACGACATCGGTTGATATGGCGCTCACAGTAGGTGGAAACGGTGTCCGCGTAAACGAAGAAGGAAGCTCCGCAGAGTCGGTTGCTGCCGAGAACCTGTTGCCGGACAAGACCTACAAGATCGGCGTTCGCGCATACAAAAAATCGGAGGACGGAAAGTATTACAGCAGGGAAACCGAATCCTCGGGAGAATATCTGCCGAAATATACGCCTGTTGAAATAACGCTTTCGGTTAACGGCAGCGAGTGTACCGCCGATGAAAACGGCGTTTACCATGCGTATGTCGGCGGAGGAAACAACACTCTGACGGTAAGCGGTTCGGACAGTAGCGCATCGTTTAAGGTAATAAGAATGGATTCCAATGCAGAAATACCGACGGAAAACACAGAAAATACCTTTGCAATTCCTGAATTTGAGGGAAGTCTGATGTTTAAGGTTGACGCTGTTTTCGGCAATGACGTAACAAGCGTATTTCTGCTTGTGAATATGGATAAAGAACCGCCCGTACTGGCGCTTTCCTCCGACGTATTCTACGCCGACAAGGAAAACGGCGAATATACGATAACCGGAATGGCGGATGCGGGCAGCAGAATCGTATACGGTAAAAATGAAGAGGTTCTTGCCGGAGCAGACGGAAGCTTTGCTGTTTCCGGACAGCTCGATGAAAGCGAAACAAGCGCCGTTATCATGCTGTATGCACAGGATATTGCCGCAAATACTTCCTCGCCGCAGATGGCTACTGTAACAAAGAAAACCTCCAACACCGTAACGGTGAGTGAAAGCTATGCGGAGGTTTCGGGCAGCGGAGAGTATTCAAACGGTGAAACGGTAACGATAAAAGCGGGCGAACGCAGCGGATATACCTTCAGCGGATGGACAACGGACAGCGGCGTGCAGCTTGCAGACAGCAAGGCGGCAGTAACAACCTTTACCATGCCGGATAAAGCCGTAACCGTAACCGCCAATTGGACGAAATCCGGCGGCAGCTCCGGCGGCGGAGGCGGCTCAACCGCGCGTTATACGGTTTCGTTTGAAACAAACGGCGGCAGCGGAATCGGAAGTATACGGGTTGGCAAAAACGAAACGGTTGCCGAGCCGAAAAAGCCATTAAGAGCGAATTTTGAGTTTGATGGCTGGTACACCGACAAGGAGCTTAAAAACAGATACGATTTTTCGGAAAAGGTGACAAAGAGCTTTACGCTCTATGCAAAATGGACGGAAAAGGATAACGGCGGCACAACTCCGGACGGCGCATGGAAAAATCCGTTCAACGATGTAGGCAAGGACGACTGGTTCTATGACTCTGTAAGATATGCAAACGAAAACGGCTTGATGAAAGGCATATCAAATACGGAATTTGCACCCGAAAACGATATTACAAGGGCAATGTTTGTTACAGTTCTTTACCGTATCGAAAACGAGCCGCAGACAGCAGCAGCCGCCTTCATTGACATAGAAAGCGGAAGCTATTATGAAAAGGCTGTTGCGTGGGCAAGCAATAACGGTATAGCCTTTGGAATTTCCGAAAATCAATTTGCTCCGGATGATAATATAACCAGAGAGCAGATGGCGGCAATTATCTATCGCTATGCAACATTCAAGGGATATGACATAACGACAAGCGGCAGCATAGCCTATACTGATAACGGTGATATTTCAGATTATGCAAAGGACGCTGTAATATGGGCGGCTGAAAAGTCCATTATGACAGGTAATACGGACGGCAGCTTTGCGCCAAAGGCCAATACGACACGGGCGCAGGCGGCAGCGGTATTTATGCGTATACTTGAAAATTTAAAGTAAGTGCGTATAACTGAAATTTTAAAGTAATGGTATAAAATAAAAGCAGGCGGGTTTTATAAAAATCCGCCTGCTTTTTGTATATGCGACTGCAAGGAATGACGTTTTTGCCACAGTCGAGCAATTTATAAGAAATTATGCGTTGCCCGCCTGCCTGCGCGGGATACGGAGCTTTTTGCCCAAGCCTGTTTTAAAGATAATCAGCGCAGCTGCCGCGATTAACGCAAGCACGATAAGCGAGGTTATCACTATTACGGCGGCGATTGATTTGCGAACAAAACGCAGCTTTGCGGTTTTGTCTGTTATATCAAATACAAGGCTGCTGCCGTCAACGGAGGATTTAAGGTCAACCCATTTTCCGTCCTTCTCTATCTGCGGCTTGAGCTTGTTTGCGTTGCCGTCCGGGCGATAGTGCAGCGTTGTTTTGTCTGCATAGTTGCCGTCCACCGAAACCGTCCAGTATTCCGTATCGCTCTGTCCTGAGCGGGTGTCGGTAAGCGTTGCGCTGTCGGAGAATCTGCCCTCCGCAACAAATGCGGGAAGGCTGTCGCTGCGGAGCGTTTTGCCCTCGATTGACGCGACATAGTTGATATATTCGGCATATATAATCTCATCATGAGTTATATTCTTGAACGAATCTTTTTCCCATTTTCCGTAACGGTCTTTTTCCTCGGGAACCTCCGGAATATCGTTTTTGCCGAGAGACGAGCCGTAGTCTGCCTTTACCTCCGCGACCGTTTTGTCCTCGGTGCGGAAGGTCAGAGTGAGGTATGTCAGTTCCTTGGGAAGGTTTGGAAGGTTTGCGAATGTGCCGAAGTCAACCGATTGAGCCTTACCCTCGTAGCTTATGCCGTCAACGCCGCCCGTGCCGCCTACAAAGTAGCAGTCGGTGTAGTCGCTGTCGGCGTCGCCCGCAATGCCGCCCGCAAACTCGTCACAGTCGGTAATGTATGCAAGACCGCCGCAGGAGCGGATTACATGACCGAAACCCGCTATACCGCCCGCATATGCCTCCGCGCTGACCGTTGCCTTGGAGTACGAATTGCGAACGGTGGAGGAGGAGTGTCCCACAACGCCGCCCGCATAGCTGCCTGTACTGCTTTTAGCCTGACCGCAGCCGATACTGTCGGTAATCAGACCCAGGTCGGCTTTGCCGACAACCGCGCCGACATTATCCTTCCGCGCCTCGGTTATTCCGTAGCTTTTGCAGTTTGCCACAATGGATTTTGTGGTATATATAAAGTTGAGCGATTTTTTACCGTCCTTTGCAGCGTCGTCCTCCGGGTCAAAGTCGTATTCGATAGCCATAGAGCCGGCAACGCCGCCGACGTTAAGGTCGCCGTTTACCTCGCCGTAGTTTACGCAGTCCGAAACCTTGCCGTGGATTTGCTGCGAAACGTCCATGTCGGATAAGTCCTCATAATAGTTCTTGGGGTCCTTGCCCTTGTTCTCCATCTCGTCAACCGCGGCGGTTATACGGTCAAAAATTCTGAACATCTGGTCGGAAGCCGAGGTCAGGTCGCCGTGCGCCGTGTTTCCCGCATCGTCAAGTATATCCTTTACGTCAAGTATAGCGTCGGAAAGTGACGAAAGCGAGTCGGAGAGCTTGTTTTTGTTATCGATAAAGCTGTCGCTTATCCTGTCAACCGTGAGTGTCGGCTGTGCTATGAAATCGTCAAGTATATCGATTATTCTGTCTGTACAGCCGGAAATATCGTCTATGCAGCCGAGCAGCTTGTCGGTGGTCGCCTGCGCTTCGTTTACGGTATCTTTAAGAGTGTTAATGGAGTTTTCCACGTCATCCCACGCGTCAAGCATATTGTCCGCGAACGCTTTGAGGTATGCAAAACCCGTGCTCATTTTGCGCAGACCCTTGCCCATTCTTGAAAAGCCGTTAATTATGTTATGAAGATTGGTGTAGTCAAAATTTCGTTTGAGTACCTCGATACCCTTGAGAATTTCCGTATATGCGGCGGAGAACTCATCGGAGCTGTTCTTCATTGACGTAATAACACCCGCAAAGGCTTTGAACAACGCAAGGAGCTGCTCTCGGTCGGGGCGGTTTCCTCCCGCGATTGTTCCGATAATCTTCTGTATTTCCTTTTTTAACGTATCTGTCGCGCCGGAAATGCCGTCCATTGCCTTCTTCATGCCGCGGATTCCGTTGCCGATTCTTTCGAAGCCATAGGCAATATCGTCCGGGTCGCCCACGTTGTCGGTTATAATTTCAACGCCCTGTGCAAGCAACTTTGCCGAATCCGCAAACGCGTCAACCGAGTCGCGCATATTTGTCAGCGCCTTTTTCATGACCTTTGTGTCAATGTCGTCTACGGTGTCAAGAAAGTTATCAAACGACTTCTGATATTCGCGCATAAGCGTGCTTACCGTGTCGGCATGGTTTGAGATTTCCCGTACAACCGGCATAATATTGTTTGCCGTTGATGAAAATCTTGCGATTGTGTCGTTGATTGAGTCCGCCGTATTGTTGTAGTAGTCCTGCGCGTCGTCCATCATCGCTTTTGCCGCGTCGCTTGCATTGTTTACATCGCCGCGGACGGACGAAAGCCTTGACGATACGCTGAGCCTTGAAGAATTTACGTTGTTCGTGGCGCGGTCAACGATTGATTGCAGTGCGTCTATCTCGTCCGAGATGGCGGCAATCGAGTTTACCGAATACTTGATTGTGGTAAACGGCTCCGTCTGACCGCAGATACCGCCGATGTCCTTGCGGCCGAATACCTTGCCGTGGTTTTCGCAGCCGCTGAGATAGTATGCCTGTCTGCCGACAATGCCGCCAACATTGTAGCCGAGGTGCTGATAGCCGATTTCACCGTAGTTTTTACAGTCCTGAACGACACCCGCCGAATATCCCGCAATGCCGCCGGTGTCGGTTACGTCTGCAAAGTTCTCGGTGGAGATGATGTCGGAAAAGTCGATTTTTTCTATATCAAGTGAAACGTCATGCGGAATATTGTTTACATATGCGTAGTTTTTGCAGCCGATAATCTGACCCAGATTATCGCCCGCGATTCCGCCTGTATAATGCTCGCCGTAGACGTGACCCTTTGAGGTGCAGTTGTATATTTTGCCTGCGGAGGTATTTCTGCCCGCGATTCCGCCGACGTAGTTCTTGCCGTCCACCTTGCCGTCAAAGGAACAGCTGCGGATTGTGCCGGAGTTTTTTCCGCACAGACCGCCGATGTTTTCCTGCTTGCCCGGCGGGTTGATGTCCGCCTCAAGGTTAAGGTCGTATACGACCGCGCCTTCCGCAATGTAGCGGAAGAAACCACTTGTAGAGGCGCTGTCAGAAACCTTCAGACCTTTGATGGTGTGCATATTTCCGTTAAATTCGCCAGAGAAGTAGGGAATGTTTTTAAACTTGCTTTTGGATAGGTCGATGTCTTTTTCAAGAATGACCGTCTTGCCGGCCGACCATGAGTCAAGAGAGCAGCGCTTTGCAAGCTTTACAAGGTCGCCCTCCGACCTGATGTATAAGGTGTCCTGCTCCGCGGCGTATACCGCGGCGGGGAGAAATGCCGTGAAAAGCATAATGAGCGAAAGTATAAATGATGTGATTTTTATGCTGTTTTTCATTTTAATTTCCCTCCTTTGATTGGTTTTCGTTCGGAGCGTCCGCGTTGCCGCCGTCTGTGCCGCTTGCGGCGGGGTCGGCGTTTGCTGCGGTGTTACCGTTAGTTTCGGTATCGGGATTGCTGTCCGCGCTGCGGTTGCTGTCCTCCGTATCGGGATTGCCGCCGTTTGCGTCGAGATCGTTAAAATCAGCGTCGCGATTGCCGTCCGCACCGCCGGAATCCGCATCGGCGTCATCTTCATGCGACGGCAGCGAAAGACCTTGGTTTATATTGCCGGAATCGACCATTGCGTTTACGTCGCCCTTGATTACGCCGTGGATTTCCGCGTCAACCAAACCGGAAATATGACCGCGGACTCTGCCGTTGACAAATACCGTACCGGTGGAGCGGTGAATAAGGTCGGGCTTTTTGATGCTGAACGAGGTCTTTTCTATAATAGTATCGCCAAGCAGCAAAATCTGCGGCAGAACGCACATTACAAGGACAATCGAAATTGTCGTGCCGCGGCCGAGACACTGACCCATTGCGGAGATAACTCCGTTGGTCGAGATAAAGCCGATAAGGAATCCCGCCGCAACCAGTATTGTACCCGAGGTGATGATTGTCGGGAAGGACTGGTTAAGCGCCGTGATTATCGCCTTGTTTATCGGCATTTCGCGTTTAAGCTCGGAATATCGGTTGGATATTACGATGGCGTAGTCGATGTTTGCGCCCATCTGTATGGCGTTGACTATAAGGTAGCCGAGGAAGAACAGCTTTGAGCCGGTGAGGTACGGGAACGAGAAGTTTATCCATATACTGCCCTGTATTATCGCGATAAGCAGAATCGGCAGACCCGCCGACATGAACGTAAACAGAAGAACTATGATTACGAATACCGCCGACAGTACGCTGATAAGAACGTTATCCTGCGAGAACGAGGACGCAAGGTCGTAATCGTTCATTGAATTTCCGACAAGATATACGTCCTTTTGATAGTATTTTCCTATAATCTCGTGCATTTTATCAAGGAACGCAAAGGTTTCCTCGCCCTCCTCGGGAAGGCTGAGGTTTATTACTATTCTGGAATATTTGTCGCTTTGCAGCTGCTTTTTTGCGTCAACTATGGTGCCGTGAATTTCGTTTATATCGTCCGTTTTCTCTTTGTCAAAGCTGATATAGCCCTCTGCAAGCTCCTTGTGCAGAAATTCAAGGCTGTCGATAAGCGGTATCGTGTAGGAGTCAAGATTGTTGATGATATGACCGTAGCTTTCATTGTCCGCGGCATATGCGGCATAAAGCAGCTTTGCTGCGCTGTAGTCAACCTCCGCAAGCTCGGAGAATTCGCGCGGGTTGAGCTTATCGGTCAGCATATAGCCGTCCATAGCCTCGCTGTTGGCAAGACCTGTTATGCTGTCGATTTCGTCATAGCCGTCCAGCTCGGCAATCAGCCGCGATTCCTTATCGTAGTTTCCCGCGGGAACTATGACCGCAAGAGTATTGTTGCGCTTAAATACCGAGCGGATTTTGTCCCGCGTTATCTGATATTCGTTTTTGCGGAAGGTGGAAAGGTCGGTCTGACCGTATGCGTACGGACACATATTGGAGAAGAATGCGCCCGCAACCGCAACAACCACAAAAATCGGCGGAAGTATGTATTTTGTCTTTATAACCGCCTTGCCGAGCATATTTATCTCCGGAACAAAGTTTTTGTGGACCGTCTTTTCCATGTATTTGCTGAACACAACCAAAAGTCCGGGCATGAGCGTAAATACGCTGAGAAGCGACATGAATATTGCCTTGACCATAACTATTGAAAGGTCGCGGCCTATTCCGAAGTGCATTACCATAAGCGCAAGCAGACCGGAAATAGTTGTAAGGCTGCTGGAGGAAATCTCGATAATCGCCTTGCTGAGCGCGGTAATCGCCGCCTCGCGCACAGGCATTATCTCGCGTTCCTCCGTGAAACGGTGGCAAAGAATTATCGCATAGTCAATCGCGAGCGCAAGCTGCAGTACGACAGCAACCGAGTTGGATATGAACGAAATCCTGCCGAGCATAAAGTTTGTACCCTTGTTAAGCAGCGCCGCCGCGATAAAGGTTATAAGCAGCACAGGCACCTCCGCATACGAGCGCGAAGTGAACAGAAGTACAAGCGTGATGATAACCGCGGCGATACAGAGAATGATGTTCATATCGCCGTTCAAAGAATCCGTTGTGGAGTCGCCGACCTCGCTTGAAACGTATGTATCGTAGTCCTTCAGCTTTTCCTTGATTTTGTTCAGCGCGTCATGTGAGATTTGGTCATCGGTCGTTCCGTCAAAGGTCACGCTGAGGAGCGCGGAAGCCTTGTTCATGCGATCGGTGCTGTCGTCAAAATCCACCTTTGAAACGCCCTTGATATTTTCGATTTCGTCAGAAAGGTCAAGTGCCCTGTCATAGGATATGTTTGAAATCATTATGTCAGCGGTCGCATATGTAATAAATTCTCTGTCCATAACGTCAAGACCGCGCCGCGTTTCGGTGTTTTCGTCAAGGTATTCGGAGATGTCGTTCTCTACCTCGACCCAGTTTGACGAAACAAGTGAGAAAATACATAAAATTGCGAAAATCAGGAAGAAAAGATTTCGCTTGTCAACAATAAATGTCGCAACAGAAGTCATAAAATTTTTGGTTTCTTTTTTTTCTGCCATGTCTACCGTCCTTTTCCTAAAAATTCTATATTATGATTTGTTTTTTGCCTGATACTCTATTATATATTCACGGGCGATTTTTTTCAATATACATTTTAAAAAAAATGTCACAAAAAATGCAAAAATTTTCGTTAAACACTGGACGGAGGGGATAAAATTTGGTACAATATAGAAATACAGTAGCTCAAAATTCATAAATCGGAGGCGGAATATGAACAGAGAGGGCGCATCGGAGCGCATGAAGGGCAGGTTTGCGGACGAGCTGAAGGAGCTTATGAAAAGGAAACCTCTCGATAAAATATCGATACGGGAGCTGACGGACGGCTGCGGGGTAAACCGCCAGACGTTTTACTATCATTTCGCGGATATATACAATTTGGTAAAGTGGATGTACAGCCGCGAGGTTGTTGAGCTGATAGAAAACCAAAAAACGGCGGACACATGGAAGGAGTCGTTTTGCATTGTGTTCCGTTATCTGGACGAAAACAGGAGCGTATGCAGGTGTACTCTTGATTCGCGCGGGTATAGGCACCTTAAACGGTTTTTCTACGATGTGCTTTGCAGCGTTGTAAGGCAGTACATAGGTTTTTTTACCGGCGGGCGGGAAACCGATACGGAAATGCTTGAATTTACCGTGCATTTTTACGCGCTGTCGCTCGGCGCGGTACTGGAAAATTATATGGGCGACGATTGCCGATACACGTCGGAGCAGCTGATAAAATATCTTGAACGTATAATAGAAATAAGAAGAAACGCGCTTGAGGAAACGGGGTATGCGGAGTGGATACCCGATATAAAGGACAAGGAATTTTTGAACGGGAAGGCTTGAAAAATATGCGTATGAGAAAAAAGAAACACAGGGACGAAAGGCTGGAGCAGTGCTGCAGTCTTATGCTTGACGATATTATGGATTACAAAAACGATATTAAGGCGGTTTTCGGGAACGACAAGCCGCTGCATATCGAGATAGGCTGCGGAAAAGGCGGATTTATACTCGGAACTGCTGAGAAAAATCCCGATATAAATTATATTGCGTTTGAAAAAAATCTTGACGTGCTTGTCCTTGCGATGGAGAAGGTCAGAGCCGCGGGACTTGAAAACGTGAGATTCGCGGCGGGCGATGCGGAAATTTTGGGGCAGCTTGAAACGAAAACAAAGGCGGACAGGATATACATAAACTTCTGCGACCCGTGGAAAAAGCACAGACACAGAAAAAGGCGGCTTACGCATAAGCGGTTTTTGAAAATTTACAAAGGAATACTTGCTGAGGGCGGCGAGATACATTTCAAGACCGACAATGCCGCGCTGTTTGAGTTTTCGCTAAACTCGTTTGCGGATTTTGATATGCGGCTTAAAAATATTACCCTCGACCTGCATAACAGCGGATTCGAGGGCAATGTAATGACAGAGTATGAGCGGCTGTTTTCCGAAAAGGGTCAGCCGATATACCGATGCGAGGCAATGCTTCGCGCATAGGCAAACGGGAGCTGAAACCAAAAGAGAGTAATCCGTGTTCGGATTTTAGGGAACGGATTATTCACTCCAAGACAGCGCCGCAGCCTGCAGCGCGTATTCGCAATAAACGCGGCGCTCTGCTTTAATAATCTCCGTAGCCGCGGTATCTGTCGGATTCGCGCCGCTCCCTTGTGTGGAACAGATATGTAAGAAATATTACAGCAAACGAAACAATGTGCGCAACCGTCATGGAAAAGGTTTGCGAAACGGTTACAGGCTCTAAAAACCTTGTCGGCAGAAACAGATAGTTGTAAATTCCGCTAAGCCTTAACGCGTACAGACCGACGGCGCATACAAGATAGACGCCGTAAGCCGAGAGGGCGGAAATAAAGTATTCCGACGCTTTGCTGCAATATGATGCAAGACTGCGGCAGAAGAATACGTGAAGTCCCTGAAAAAAAAGAAGCGATGCGCAAAGCAGAAGAAAGTGCGCAATCGGCTGTGTAGCCGAATTTACACGTTCGGTCAGTACAAGAAATACTACCGAACAGATAATGCTTGACGCGGTAAGCTTTGAAAGATGCGTGACGGTGTTTTTGAATACTTCCAATTTATGCTATCCCCCCA
>ERZ1034917.1477-NODE-1477-length-14167-cov-4.262826_pt1 | contig 14167 bp, 9 predicted proteins | sample MGYA00520605_ERZ1034917 | MGnify/ENA primary metagenome ERZ1034917 (study PRJEB33766, sample SAMN09781784) | gut metagenome | biome: gut microbiome | host: Homo sapiens | place: Madagascar | study: EMG produced TPA metagenomics assembly of the PRJNA485056 data... | reverse complement strand
ACTAGCATCAGTACTAATATACCAATATTGAATTCCTTCATTTGCCTCCCAACTACTGTCGTCATTATTTGTCTTAGTCAGAACACTTCCTTGCCTACCATTAGAAGGTAAATCTACACCGCCCGCCGTAAACAAATTCAGTGCCATATTACTTCACCTCGATGCCAAGCGCCGACTTGATCGCCTCCAGGTCATCCACAGTCAGTGCCGGATAATCAGCCGCAATGTCCTCAAAGTTCTCGCCAGCTGCAAGGCGAATCTTAAAAGCACGGGTCATAATACGCAGCTTCAAAGCATTCAAAGTTTTCATAGGTTACCCCTCTCCGCCGATCAGATCGGCCATCATCAAAATAATATCATCGTTTGCGGATTCCAGCGCATCTGCGCGTTTTTCTATAGAATCAAGGCGCTGTTCCGTTGTCGGCTTGTTTGCCTCTTCTTGCTTCTTGGCAATCTCCGCCAATTCTTCCTTGGTGTACAACACATATTTCTGCACGGGTTCATACTCGTCCCAGGCATCGTGTGCAGGTTCATCCGTCACAGCAAGGCGCAGCCCTTCCGGGCACGCCTCCGTGATCGTACTCTGCATGACCTCATAGTGCCAGACTTCTTCCGTGGCCTCATGATGCGCCACAAATTTCTGTGCATCTACCAACTTGCCTTTTGTAAGGTCTGGATTGGTCAGCTCATTTTCCAATGCTTCATCGTAGATTTTCATTCCATCACCTCACTCAGGTAGTCCACTGCCGTGCATAAAAGTACAGCATCAAGTCACAAACCGGACGCCGCTTAACGGTAAAGGACAGATTATTGGTATCGCACACATAAATCTGCCCCTGATTGATCATAGACAACTCACCGGACAGGATGATATTGTCTTTCAACGAGCTTGTCCTCTCCATCATGGCCGGTCCAAGGCTCATGTTCGTCGTAAGGTTTGGCATAGCGCTTGAAGCCGTAGCAGTAATCGCGGTTCCTTTGGAATCCGACCACGGAACAATCACATTCCAGTTTGATTTGTCGCTGGACTCGTTCCATTTATCACGCGAAATCTTAAACGAGTACAGGTATTGCAGCCGTTTTGTAATGGCGGAATTCGCTACTGGGTTTGCACTGCCCTGCGAGAGAGCGTTATCTACAACAGTCTTATTTGCCCCACTTGCAATGCCGTCCAGTTTGCTCTTATCGCTGGAACTCATCAAGCCGGAAGAACTTGTCGTAGCATTGCCATAGGTCGTGTTCGTTGTCGGCGGCGTATACCCGAGCGCACTCGTCACATTAGCTTTTGTCAAACTAAGCACACCGCTAGTATTCGTGATATTACTGCCAGTCTTAACACCACCAAGCACCGTAGCACTGGCTGTAGGCAGCGAGTAGGTATAGTTGTTTGCTCCGCTTGCAATACCATCAAGCTTTTTCTTATCAGCAGCACTCATCAAGCCATTCGCGCTCTGTGATGCTGTGCCGTAAGTCGTGTTAGTATCAGGCGGGGTCTGCCATGTACCATCAGCACGCAGATACTTCGAGCCTTGTGTCCCCGCAGCAGGTGCCGGAACCAGACCGGCCTTACCAGCGGCATTTGCCGTGGCACCAGTCATATTGCCATAGGTAGTATTCGAGTCCTGTGTCGTAATGGACCCAGTCGTACCATCGCCCCTCGTGTAGGTGACTGTACGACCGCTCACGCTTAGACCACGGATATAGCCCGTGATTGCCTGGCTCTTCGAGTCATTTGTCGCATTAGTCGCACTGCCAGCACTTGTAGCATACTTAACGCTCTTTGCGCTGTCCGCCGTGTTATCTACATTGCTAAGGCCAACATCACTCTTTCCGAGTGTTCCCCAAGCGCCACTTCCTTTTAAGACCTTGCCGACATCTGCCGTACCCGGCGCAGGAACAAGGCCAGCACCACCAGCTGCACTGGAAGTCGCACCCTTAAACGCAGAATAGGTAGTGTTGTTGTCAGAACCCCAAGTAGCCGTACCATCGGCACTCCAACGCAAGATCTGTCCGGCAGAACCGCCTGCAGGAATATGCTTGTTGCCACTGGAGGTCGGGTGACTGTAGTTATTTGCGTTCGATGCGATACCGTTCAATTTAGCCTTATCAGCAGCTGTCATCAGGCCATTGCTCGACGCCGTCGCCATACCATAGGTCGTATCCGTAAACTTCGCCCCTGCAGGAACATCCGAGTTGACGGAGTGTCCGTTTACTGTGGTAGAGTTACCACCGTTTGCAGGCAGAGACCCAATCCATCCTTTTAAAGCATCCTTTGAAATATCCTTAATTTTCGCAGACACATCACCGCCGTCACCAGTGGTGTAGCCAGCAATATACTTTATAGCATCGCCAGTAATGCCATCCCCGCTATATCCAATCTGAATACTTTTACTCGTGGCATTATAATCAGCAACACGGTTGGCTTTAGTCGCGCTTTCAGCGGAACCTGCGCTCGTTGCGTACTTGACTGATTTCGCGCTATCCGCAGTATTGTCCACGTTGCCTAAACCAACCTGCGCTTTCGTATGGGTATGGCTTGCTGCAGCCTTCCCATCTACCAGCGCTTTCAGCGCCTTACCCTGCGCAGCACTCAAACTCTGGTCGGTAGAGTCACTGGTCAGATTATTCTGCACGCCACGCCATGTATTGGTATCTGTGAACACAGCATTTGCAGGAACGCTCTTGCCCAGTGTGTATGTAGTTGCCACCGGCACGCCATTGGAAAAATAGACGGGCTGCGTGGCAGAACCGGCATTGGTGGTTAGTTTCTTTGCACTGTCCGCACTGGCCGCAGTCTTAGCACTGTTGACATTGAATTTGCTCGGGTTATAGACGTACATGTTGCCGCCGTCTTCGCCACCCCAAAGCCAGGTAGGCTGACCATCCTTGCCGCTCCAATTAAACGTCATAGGATTTGCAAGATTACCGTCACGTGCCAGCTTTGAAGCTGTGCCATTGAAACCGGAAGCCGACACTATCGCAGGGAACGCTACATTTTTATCAACATCCCATGTGTACATGTGGTCATTGCCCATCAGGTTGTTCGGCGTAGTCCATACGCTTGCGCCATAAGCTTTGATCATTGTAACATTCTGTGCCTGTGTGATATAATTGCTATTAAAAGCACTACCATTTCCCGGATGTGACATAAAGGTGAACCGATAGTTCCACCAGTTACTTGTCTGTCCCGTGCCACCGCCGAGCGTTCCTTCATCGAACCTAATGTAGTTCGGGCCACTCCAACCATTCAGATAGCCCGTGTTGTTGGAAGACGTAAACAGATTCGCCCAACTGGTTGATGCTGCACCGGTCGCTCTTTCAATAACAAGGCTAATATTATCACTACCGCCAGAAACCCAGAAAAACATATCGCCAATCGTACAATAGCGCTCAGTATTTTTTACATACTTACTGTTCCAGTAGTTATATTTTGCAGTTTCTGCCGTTCCGGCTGGAACATTATACTTCATACCGGTAATGGTAAGACGGATGCCGCAAAGTACATTCTTTTTTCCATCAATCTGAGGCAGTGTAAATCCGCCGCTGTTTTCGCTGAACAGAGCACGCTTGTTATATTCGGTAATTGCCGCGTCCGTCCAAGTTTTACCGCCATCCACAGTTTTCTCAATGATGATCTGGTCAGACGGCAAAAACGCTAGGCGATTTGCACGAACACTGTCAAACATCGGGCGCACAGCTTTCGTAATGGAACCATACGAGTTATTAGGATTGATTTCATTTGCCGTTCCGGCATTATTTGCGTAATTAACACTCTTTACACTATCAGCCGTATTGTCAACGTTTCCTAATCCGACCTGTGCCTTAGTATGTGTATGACTACTATTTGCCTTGCCACTTAGCTTTCCGTCAATCTCACTTTCGGTATAATACCTGTCGTCATGTGTATGAGAACTCGGCGGATACGTGCTCGGTTTCCCGCTTACGTTTCCCCAAGCAACCACGTTTGCACTGCCTGCTGTCGTGGCATATTTAACTGATTTCGCACTGTCAGCCGTATTGTCAACATTCCCAAGGCCGACCTCAGCCTTTGTGTAGCTCGGCTTACTTGCCGCCTTAGCCCATGCAGAAACATCACTTGCAGGCATACTACTCGGGAAATCCGTAATCTGGCTCTTTGTGTGCTTATGGCTGATCGGCGCAAATCTATCTTTCAGCCCCGTAAAAAATCGCTGTAAACTAGCTTTTGTAACTAAGCTCATCCTAAACCTCCTTTTTTTGGTTTCAGATCAGCTTGCAAGAATGGCATCGATTTCCTCGTTGGTAATCTCGTCAATGACCGTCTTGGTGTCACCAATCTTCTCCAATGCGCCGCTGATCAGCATGTATTCGTCGTACAGGTTACTGCCATCCGGCGTAGCCTTCTTGATCATATAAATAACATTATCCTTGGCATCTTTCACAGAAGGCAGCGTCTGCACGATGCTCTTACTGATATGCCCAGCCGCAGAAATCTGCTGACCAACATAGGTCATGGTGGCATAAGAGCTGGCTGCACCAAAGCCATCCAGCTTCGTCTTGTCCGCCGCAGTCATCAGACCGTGCGCAGACTGCGTGACATCGTTGTAGGTCGTGTTCGTGGGTGTGCCCCAAGTACCATCGCCCTTCAGATACTGGCCTGCATTAGCAGCCTTCGGCGTCGGAACCAGACCGGAACCGCCATCGGCAGAACCGGTTGCACCCTTGAAAGCGCCATAGGTCGTGTTTTTATCATCTACCCACTGTGCTGTGCCATCGCTTGCCCAACCAAGGATCTTACCTGCAGCACCGCCAGCAGGGATATGCTTGTTACCGGCACTGGTCGGGTGACTGTAATTGCTCAGTCCAGCCAGCTTATTCTTTTCTGCAGTCGTATAGTCATTGGTAGAAAGCTGCTTGCCATCTACCTTATCAACCTTCGCGTTGAGCTTGCTCTTCAGCGTAAGCCACACATGGCTCAAACCATTTTTAGTAAGAAATTGGCCCATCTCGTCTCCTCCTTATTAGCTATTTAGAATCTCATCGATCTCTGTGTTTGAAATTTCAGTAATCTGTTGGTTCAGGGCAGTCCAAACGCCGCCCTCGTACAGCCACATCTCACCAGACCGCAGGGCATAGATTTTTCCATTGATCGGTGCAAGCGGCAGTTCCGCCACGATCTCGATGTCGCGCCCAGTCTGCACACGTGTCTTGCCAAAATCGCGGTACATATTGCCCGTGTCCTTACAGACGATCAGCTGTCCATCCACAATAGGAGTGGAGTCCAGCTGACTCTGTGTGACCTCCCGTAATGATAGCTTCGCCATATTCCATCTCCTATCATTCTGTCATCAAAAAATAAAGCCGCCCCACCATAACGGCAGGGCGACCCTATCACTTATTCTTTGGTCTATCCCAAATCAAACTCAAGCTTGGGCGGCAATGGTCTGCCAGGTCAACTGACCCTCAACAGCCTTGACGCGGGTATCCATAGCGGTGTTCAGACCGGCAGCATACTCTTTTGCGGAGGCCAGCGCAGCATCAGCCTTCTTCTTGGCATCGGTAGCGGCAGCAGAAATAGCCTCGCTCTTAGCAGTGGCGACATTCTCAGTCGTAGCCTTGGCATTCCAGGCGGTGCGCTCCTCAGCGGTAATATGGGCAACCTTGTCGCCGGAGTGGCCGCTCAGCGCGTTATTGACAGCCTTGATCTTCTCATCGGTCTGGGCCTTGGTGTAAGCGTCCGGGTTGGCAACATACAGACCATCTTCCTTGATCTCGATGTTGTTGTTCTCGGCAGCAGAAACCTTCACATCAACCGAGATAACATTCTGGTCAGAGACAGTAACAGAGGCGGTCTTGGAAGCACCACCGGTGTAGACATCCACCAGAGCAGCAGCGGGAATCTTGACAACCTCGCCGGTGCTGATGGTCAGCTCGATCTCCTTCGTCTCTGCATTGTAAGCGCCGCTCTTGACAACCATATCCTTGCCCAGATTGATGGTCAGCTCATCGCCGCCAAACACAGGCATCTTGATGGTGCGGGTCTCGGCATCATAGGTGGGCGCATGGACAACACCAGTCAGCGTGGTCTTGACAGCAGCAGTGGCATCGCCCTTGTCAACAGTCAGGACACCAGCATTATAGGTGACATCGGTAACGAACTTGCCCTTCTGACCGATGACCTCAGCCACCTTGCCGCTGACATAATCAGCAACAGCCTTGGTGCTGGGGATGTTGTCATCGGTTGCGCCGGAAGCGGGGATCGCAGTAATGACCTCCTTGGTCACCTGAATGTAATCACTGCCATTGAAGGCATGGACAGTCATCTGCGGGGTCTTGACATAAAAAACGCCCTGCTCGCCGTTTTCAGCGGAAGGCAGATTCTCAACGATACGAACGCTCTTGGTATACTCAACAGGACCCTTGAACAGCTGATGCGTATCAGAAGTAAAATACAGGGTACCGGCGTCCTTGACCTCCAGAGCCTTGTAGTCAGCGTACTTACCAAAACTAAAATTCACGTTTGCCATAATTTTTTCTCCTTTACATGGTGTAGAAATCTCTCTTTGCTATTTGCTTAGAACTCTTGCCACACAAAGCCGGTATTGACCGCGGTAAATGGTTCCACCTCAAAGGCTCCGTCTCCGGCAGACTGTACCGTGTAGGGCTGATACTTCCCGTTCTCGTCACGAATCATAACTGTCTGACCGGCATAGGTGTCGCTGTTCTTGTTCAGCTGGGTATTTGCGTCGCCTGGGCTGTTAAACAGCAGCGTGCGCGAGCGGATCGCCTGCTGGGTCTTGTCGTCCTTGATATAGATCAGTTCAGATGTATCCTTCGTAATGACCAGGTCCTTGCCGTCAATCTTGCCGTTCTCAATCGCAGCCGCAACATCTCCGGCATTACCGTAACCAAGTTTTGAATACTTGTTTGCCATCCTATTTCTCCTTTCCACAAAATTAGAAAAGCCGAGCGTCGAGCTTAAAACTCAACCACCCGGATAGTCCCATCCTCCGGGTCGGAGCCATTGTCCACAATCTGTACGGTATTACCAATCGCCTTATCCCCGGCCTTCAGCTGCAAACGGCCTTCGTTGTACAGCAGACCGTCAGCCTTGCCGCTTGCCAGATTCTGGTTTGCTTCGACTAACTGATTGGTAAGCGCCTGCAGAGCAATCATACGCTGATCCAGCGCAGTCAACGCCTCATCCGGGATAATGTCGCTCCATGCACTGATCGGCAATACCCTGATATTCGTCGCCTGTGTGTGGCGCACGTGCTTTATTCCGGTGCCGTCTGCCTCCATCTCAACTTTGTAAAAGGTCAGCTGCACCGCAACGTCACCGGCCTCGGCAGTCAGGTTCGTATCAAACGGCAATCTGTATTCCAACATACCCTTGTACGGCTCATCACTCAGCGATAAAATCTCGGATTTATACCGCTTGCTCACAGGCGGCAGATACTCCATCAGGCAGGTAAATCCGCTCATGTCCTGTTCTTTATAAACAGGCTCCACCAGAAAATGTATATTGTCTACAAGCTTAGACTGCTGCATAATGCGTTCCTCTACACTGACAGTCAGCTGATTGTCGTCTCCCAGTAAAATCGTATACATCCTTACTCACACTCCTTCGTGATAAATTCGGCCTCCTCAGCCGTGATTTTCTGTGCCGCCAGAAGCTCCTCAACCTTGGCGTCCGTGATTTTCTTTGCCTTGTACAGCCGTGCCAGGCTCATGGCAAATACGCTCATTTCCATCACAGCACGCCTCCTTCCAGCAGCGTCAAAGTGTAAGCGTCGATGATCTCCTCTGCCGTCTTACCGTTCAACGCTTTTAATTTTTGATATTCATAGATATCAATCGGTATCAGTTGCACGGTGTCGTAGCCCTCCACGGGGAACTTGTACAGTTCCTCACTGTGCCAGATCGTATTTCCGTCACTAGAAAGAAAACCCTGCGCCTCATCTTCGGGGCACAGGGTCAAAATATTGTGTTTGGGTTGATATTTCACGTAGACCAGGTGGTCGAGCACATCGATCACGCGGTCATTGTACATGACTTTATAATACATACTCGAACCTCCCTTAAATGCTAAACATCAACAGGATGTCGTTTGTATCCGTGGGGTAGTAATACCCATAGATTTCACCGGATGTATTCACCGCATTGTAATAAGCGTTGTAATCTTTATTCGGGCTTCGCGTCCAGTACGCAACCACTTCGCCGTCCGGGTTTGCACGCTTACGGCTCGTATTGGTCGTGATGAAATCGATCGCCGTGCCCTCGTACACATACGGCTCGGAACTCATGTTTGCATCCAGCTCAATCGCGCTCGGGATAAAGATGTAGCAGTCCGCCGTAGAAACATCGGTCTTGGCATTGCCAACGTTGCCGGGGACCTTCACCTTCTTAACAAGCTGACGCCAGCCAATCGGCAGCGCCTTATAGACGCGGCCATTCAGATAGGTATTCAGGGTCGTAGGCTTCGCCCAACCGCCGGTATTGTTATTGGCATTGTCCATGGACATCGTCTTGCCCAGCGTCTTTTCCGCCAGCAGGCTCAAAGAGCTGCGCTTGCCCGTGCCATCGCTCAGATAGTAACGGTTAAAGCAGGCGTTAAAGGTCAGCTCACTATGCACCCAGTTGACAAGCTCCTTGCAGGACGCATCGCCAAGGTCAGCATACCAGAGTTTTGCCCAGTACACAGTACCGATGCCATAGCTTTCATACGCACCGTCAGCAGCCTTCGCGCAGCCAAACACCAGCTCGGCATTTGTCTTTGTAGTGCGAGTACGGCTAAGCTCCGTGTATTTGCTGGTATCAGCACCCATATTGGAGGTGTAAACATGCAGCCCATTCTCGCCCTTGATGTGGCGCAGGACAATAATTTCGCGTGTGCTCGGCATGGCAGCATCCGCAGACTCAGTACCCCAAGCCAGCTTACAGCCGCTATTCTTCCAAAGGCGGAAACCATTCATACCGTCACCATCATAACACTGCATCAGCACGCCGTTGTTCGCAGTCGTGCTCATCATACGGAAGTCAACCGCAAGCGTAAAGCTCCGGTCCTCGCTCAGCAGATTCACGCCAGTATCCACATGATTCTTGCCGGTAAACTCCGTCGGATGTGCAATCAGAACCTTCTCCGTAATATCATCAAAACTAAAGTCCGCACCCATCGTAATGGTCACAGGGTCTTTGCTTGTAATAACGGTGTTCTCTACGCCAACCTTCGTCATCGCATAGATTTCAACAGGCCGCAGCGAACCAAACTCCTTACCGTCGAAATACCCACTCACATACTCGCAGCTGTCATACACGGCGTTGATGTCCTTGTCGCCGGTCACATAGCCGCCCTTGTCCCAATGGTCAAACAGATAATACTTGTACGCAGATTCCTCGCCGGTATAGGTCGGAATTTCACCGTCATACAGCACGGTCGTACCATACGGCGCGGTCACACTCTTGAGCACGGCCCCGCGGTTCAGATACCGCACGGTGTACTTGCGCACGCTCTCGGTGTACAACGCCGTGACCGTCTGACTGCCAAAAACAGTCGTAAACTCGGTGTCCCAGCCGCTGAAGGTGAAGTCGGTGCTTACCGTGCTTTCCGCAGTCGGCGTCGGTATCGGATTGTCTTTTCTCGTAATGGGGTCAACCGCCTTGCCGCCCTTGTCGATATACTGCACATCCAGAATCGTGCCGTCCTTGTTGACAAACGTCCAGGCATACTGCTCCACAAGCGTGTTGTAGCTCACCTTCAAATCAGGCCACTGGGCATTGTAACGCTCCAGCTCCTTCTGGCGCACCACAGGGATATGTACCTTGCCCGCCAGCACAGAATAATCGGTATTATACCCGTTTTCATCCGTGCCGGTCATGATGTACAACTTTTCCAGCAGCGCGGTATCTTCCATCTGCCAGTCAAGCCCCGTCAGGCGTACACGGCTCAGATTCGTACACTTCGCCAGCATCGCCTGTACATCAATGGTCGTGCAGTTCTCAATGACCAGCGCTGTAATGTTCGCATAATCGCTGATTTTCAACTCGGTCAGGTGGTTCAGGTTGCGTGCCGTCAGGCTGCTGATCGCGGGCAGCTCTGCTGTTTCGATCTTGCCGCCGTTCGCAAAGGCAACGCCGGTAATACCGCTGCCGCCAGCCTTAAACAGCGTCAGGTTCGTGCAGCCGGTCAGGTCGATGGACTTCTTCAGATTCGGCACATTCTGCAGGTTCAAATGCTCCAGCAGTGTGTTGTTGCCAACAGCAAAGTCAGTCATGTTCGTATTCTTGTAGCCTTCCACATCGGAGCCGATCTGCAGGTCAGTCAGCTTGACGCCGTGGCTGAAATCGACATAGCCGGGGTAGAAGCCGGAAATATCACCGATACTGCGAATCAGGCTTGCGTTGTAAACATAAACCTCAGTATCGTTCATGGCCGCAATCGGGCAGTGAACCTCATAGGTCTGTCCGCGCTTGCCGCGCATCTTTACAGGGTTAGAACCGTACAGCACAGACACATAGGTATCCGCATACGGCACGATATGGAATGTACCGTCCGGTTTCACACCGGTCCAGTTCACAGGCGTATAACCGCGAATCGTCATATCATCGCTGGTCGCAGCACTGCCGCTGTACTTGGATGCCATATACTTTTCCTGATACTTCTGGAACTGACGGCGCTGATGACGCTTGTTGCCGTGCATCATGGGCAAATAGCTGGTCGTACCATTTTCCTCGTAAGTGCGGAAATACTTCCGCCGCATATCCATGACCCACAGGCGCTCCGGCTTTACATTCTGATAATCCTCGAATTTCTTCAGGATACGGGATGTACTCCATGCCAGTGCGTTTTCACGGTCACGGAACATAGCCGCCAGCTTATCAGGGAACAGGTCGCGGATCTTGCACCACAGTTTAGAATCACTGGCATTGAATACGCTCTTAGTGCCAATGGTATCCGTATCCTCGTAGCCGTAACTCAGGGTCAGTCCGCCCTCGTTGTCGTTGCCCTGCGCGGTATCGTTGTCGTAGTCAAAGCAGAAATCCCAATGGATAAGGTCACTCGTATGCGGGAACACATTCTTTGCACGGTTATCGACCATGGTGTGGCGCTCTGTAAACAGGTAGTGATACAGCGCAGAGTCCATGACAAAATAGTCCTCAAAGTGCGCCTTAAACTCCTCGTCGCTCGCATTCACGACCCAGTTCTGCACACGGATCCACGCATTCTTCGCAGCCTGTACTTCCTCTTCGGTGCAAGCCTTGTTGATGTAGCGGAACTCAAAGCTGTTGTCGCCATCCCAAGTCTCCTGCGAGAGATCACCGTTCAGGAATCGGGTCTGCTCATCGGTATTGTTATCGATCTCAACGATAACCTCTTTATGGTTATCAGGATCCATGCCCATCGTATTGCTATTTTTCTTAGAGTTACCAATGTCACCGCAGGCATAGAAATGCCACTTACCGTCATGGAACACGGTACTGTTCCCAATATCCGTCTCCTGCACAAAGACAACACACGGGTAGAAGGCCATCGTATCGCGCACCTTCGGGTTATCCTTGCGTGCCTGTCGTATGTACGGGTTAAACTCGTTGAAATCATCTGCCAACAGCGCGTTGTTTGCGTTTTCAGACGATGCAACGTTTACTTTGATGTTGAAATAGTTCTCTGCCACGCTGTTCTCGGTAAGCGCATACACAGAGCCGGTGCTCTCATCGCCAAAGGTAAAGCCGCCCTTGCAGTTAATGTCGATGTTACGCGCAGATTCACCATAGTGGTCAGAGCTTGTGCCCTGTCCCTTGTGAGAACCTTTGGCCGTCCAGTTGTCCTCAACGGCGCGTCCGTTTTTGTAGATCTGCTGAATAACAGTGTTTGCAACCTCGTTTTTCTTGCCCGTGGTAAAGGTCGGCGCACTGATCTTGATAATACGCAGGTCGGGGCAGCGCTCCGCCAGAATGTCCGGGTTCAGCTCGCCGCTTGCATCCGTGATGTTGTTGCGGTTGTACCGCTCGATCATCTCGTCAGCGTTCTTGGCATCCGCAATAAAGTTGTCCAGAATCTCATCATCAGACAAGTTCATGGAATAGGTCTTCATGCGGTAAACAAGAACATCGCAGTCGTCAGAACCGATAGTAATGCCAACCGGGTTTGCCTGTGTAAAGTTGTCACTGCCGTCATACAGCTCCACCTTGCAGGGGATGCCGTCCAGCCACAACACCATTTCCTTGTACTGGCTATCGGGCAGAATGTTGAACTCAAACTCCATGAAGTCATCTTCACAGGTCGGTAGTTCCATCGTATTCTGCGCACTGGTCAGCGTGATTTTTTGTGCCTGAACATTCAGACCCACACCGCCCTGTACACAGGTCAGTACAGTCGCATCATAGTCGCGCACATTCGCCGTGTTGAAAACGAGCTTGAAGTTCTTGCCCAGCTTCTTAGCGTCATCGGCAAACAGCTTGTAATTGATCGTTGCGCGTGTGCCCGCCTTCACGCAGAAGTAGGTATCGCCGTCCTTATCAAGCTGATAGCCGCCGTTCACCCAGTCGAAGTTGTCGCTCACGGTCAGGCTCGTCTGGCCATCTGTCCACAGTCGGTCAGTACCGGCATTGGTCTTGCCGCTCGGGTTAAAGTCAAACATAAGGTTCGTCTTAACCGGCTCGATCACAACGCCCAAATCAACCACGTTCACGCTGATCGTCTTTACGGTCTCGCCGCAAGTGATCGTCAGTGTATGCTTGCCCTTGCTTGCGCTCTTAAAGCTCCAGGTCTGCTTTGTGCGCCCAACAGTCAGGGTAGACTCTGTCACACCGTCTACAGCCAGTTTTACAGTGCTCGTGCTGGACGCAGGGTCATATACGGTATACTCAATAGACACCTTGTTGTACTGCTTTGTCTCGTAATCCCTCACGGCACAGCTGATAATGGGTGCTGTCTCACCCTCAGTCACCCATATAATGTCTTTCTTGATGACATTGGATTTAACGGTCTTACCGTTGATTTCTGCCGTCATGCTGATTTCCAACAGGTGACTGCCGTGCTTCTGCGCCGGGATGGTATAGGTCATCTGTCGGCCAGTCACACTGGTAGTCGTTCCACCAATCGACTTACCGTCCAGCGCAAAATCGATCTTCTTCTCAACGCTGCCATACGGTGTATAGCGCACCGTGACCTCGCCGCTGTAGAAAAGACTGTCATCAAAGATGGATTCCAGATAGAAATCAACGACATTAGCACTCCACTTCTTGGAGCCTGTCGTGTCCATACTGTCCACAACCGTCAAGCGGATCTGGTTATCACCGCTGTGCAGATACTTCGTGATGTCAAAGCTGTTTTCGCCCTGCATAATGGTCTGGGTAGCAACTTTCGTATTGCCAACATACCATGTGCCTGTTGCATTGCCGGTATCATCGCCTGCACTGTCCACACTCGTGAACCGGAACTTGACCACAACAGGGTCACCGGCAACAGCCGTAATCGCAGACTCGCCGATACGCTCGATCGTAATCGTGCTGCCCGCAGCTGGGCCGCCGCCGCCACCGCCGACAATCGTCACCTGCGTCTTCGGCGTGCCATCCTCCATAAGGGTCAGCTTGCTGTCCTCGTAGGTAATGTCATACTCATGCCCGGCGTTCTTGCCGATGTCATCCAGCTTGCCCTGGATTTGACCAACAGCAGTATTCAGGCTGTCCACAGTGCTCTGCATGTCAGCTACATTATTCTTCGCCTGCGTAACATCGTTGCGAATACCGTCAATAACAGAGGCATCCGCCTTTTTCGCCAGCAGCGCGTTAGTCGCTTCCTTGTCATAATAGGAAGTTTTCAGCGTCTCCGGCAGATTGCCAACGCTGTCCTGCAGGTTCTTTACCGCAGCATCATTGCTGGTCTTATAGGTGGCAAGGTCGTCGCGCACCGGCTTCACCGCAGTCTCAATCTTGGCATCCACCGTCTTGCCGTAGGCAGTTGTCCATTCCGTAGTCGGCGTGGTGTCCAGCGTGATCTTTTTGATCTCGGTCTCGCCGTTCTTGAAGGTCATGTCCTTGGTGTCAGCATTGTACGTGACATCAAAATTCGCCAGACCATCCAGACCATTGACCTTATCCGCTAGCGCCTTTACCTCGGTCTTCTTGGCGTAGTTAGCATCAAGATCACTTTGGATCTCAGTCTTGATACCCTTCGCTGCGTTAGTGA
>ERZ1034917.1474-NODE-1474-length-14204-cov-12.999293_pt1 | contig 14204 bp, 9 predicted proteins | sample MGYA00520605_ERZ1034917 | MGnify/ENA primary metagenome ERZ1034917 (study PRJEB33766, sample SAMN09781784) | gut metagenome | biome: gut microbiome | host: Homo sapiens | place: Madagascar | study: EMG produced TPA metagenomics assembly of the PRJNA485056 data... | reverse complement strand
TTCTGATCTGGGGATTGCTGTTTGCGACTTCGACGGCGGCGCTTGCGATCACAATACGGGCGGTCTGGAGTCTGCGCAAGTCACGCTTCATCTCCACGGGATTTACGGAACAGATATTGCCGCTGGTGGAATCGAAGAACTATCAGGAGGCTTACAATGCCTGTGTGGGAAGTCCCGCGCTGGCAAAGAAAATTGTTATGCTTCACTTTGCATTTTATCTGAAAAACAACATTTTTTACGGAAAATATTATTCAGATCTTGACAAACGGCGAAAAATGAGGATAATAGATAGCATAGATTAAATACAGTTCAGCATAGGTGTGGAGAGAGAATGGTTTTCAGGTTGTTATTCATTACACTGCTTTTTGCAGTTTTAAACTCATTATCTGCGGAATCCGACTGGCGGAAGGCGGCGGAATTGCGCAGGAATTCCGAATATTCACAGGCGGAAAAATTACTGAAAAAATACTCTTCTCCCGCAAGATTCGACACTCTGAAGACAACGGAGAAAATCAAGTTTTTGCGGGGACTTCTGGAACTTGCCCATGTAAAAGCGTTGCAGGATGATATTTCCGGTTCCCTTGCTCTGTTGAACTGGGCGGAAGGGAGAAGCGATGAATACCAGCGTTCGATAGCGTGCGTGAAATATGCGGAAATTCTGCTCGATCTGGGCGAATTTGAACGGGCGCAGGGGTATCTGAAAAATGCCGACGAAATCATCCGGAAACGTGTTGCGAATGAAGATGCGGGCATTGCGATCGGTCAAGGCAGTGAAACTGCCGATACGGGGGCGGTCTGGCGCGGATTACGCGATCAGTCGGATGCGTTGAAGGCGGACATCGAAGCCGAAGCGATGAAGAAGAAGTTCGGCGCGACGTATGGAAATTATGTGAAGTTGCGCCGTTTGCAGAATCTGGTGAAACGTTCCGGAACTCCGCGCTATCTGAAAGAGGCGCAGAGAGTTGCCGATGAGATCATCGAGACGGACCCGGCGAGTCAGTTTGCCGCCGCGGCGGGTTATCTGAAAGGCGAGATTCTGGCGTCCCGATTGAAAGAGAGCTCGCCGAAGAAAGAGATCAAAGAGGTCAAGGATTATCTGAATCGGTTTGTGAAACAGCAGCCGGATGGTCTTTACCGTGGCGAAGCGCTGATGCTTCTGGGCAAGATCAGCCTTGAAATCGAGTGGAACGCGAAAGAGGCGGAGAAATACTATTCACAGGCTCTGGCATGGTTCCGCAAGGCAAGGGAAAAGCGCGATGCGCTGAGCCTTTACGCCGCGATGAACGATGATCTCAAGAAACAGTCCGTCCCCACGCAGAAGCCGACGACGCTCAATCAATGGAAGCGCATTGTCTACCATGACGAAGATCCGCTGAAACTTTACAATACCGCCAATGCCCCCGTCTGGTATGTGGATGACAAAGAAAAAAATTGCATTTATGTTCTCGGTTTTTTGGCGTTTGCGGACGGCAAATATGATAATGCAAAACAGTATTGGGAGAAAATTTTATCCCTTTCTCCCGATATTGCTGCCGTAGATCAGCGTTTGCCCAATGTGCAAAGTCGCCTGCTTCAAGCCTGCAGGATGAATGCGATGGCTTTCTGGCCTGAGGAAAAAGCATTTCTGAAACAGTCCGGTCTGCGCTTAAAATTTCTGAACAGTGAATATTTGATTTTGATTGAGCAGTTCGATGAGGCAATTAAAGGGTTTGAGAAGTTGGCCAAGACAAGTGATATCCGGCAAAAGGCTCTTGCCTATATAGGAATGCTGATTGCAGTTGATTTAACCGGGCGGAATGGAAGTAAGGAAAAGGCGGAAGAGTTCTGCAATTGGATTTTACAACAGAAACGACTTTCTAAAGAACCGATTTATGCTCGGGCCTTGTTATTCGGAGGACAATTAAAGACAAGTCGTAATGGCATGGAAAAGAAAGCAATTCCGTTTTTCAAACGGTATATACAACAGTTTCCCAAGGGAAGGGATATCCGTGTTGTGAAATATGACTTGGCGATATGTTATCTGAAAACCGGAGAAACGGCGAAAGCTGAGGCCCTTTATAAAGATTTATCCGCAAAGCCGGATATCTATACAAAAACGTTATTAAAGAGAATCAACAAATACAAGAACATGGGAGAAAGAAGATGAAAACATTCAACTGCCGTCTCAGCTTGCTTGTCGGTCTGCTTTGGGCCGGGACACTGACCGCTTATGATTTTGAATATGACGCCGGTGATATTGAAGGAGAAAAGGATTCAACTGGAATTACTTACACATTAAGTGTTTCCAAAGGGGATTTGGGGACATCATATGATTTTGACACAAAAGAAGGGGTAACATCCGGAAGTCCGACGGGGATAGACATCAATGTCAGCTCTGGAGGAGCAACCGGGACTAAAGCGTATCCTAATGATTCTCTGCCGACAGCAAATTTCACAATCTCCATGAATGGCAAGCTGATTCCTCCGAGCGGGGGAAGTGGCACTCAACCAACGTGGGGAGCCAGTGGAAATGCAAAAGCGCCATTTTATATTAAGTCTAATCACGATAATGGGGCTAAAGATATTACAGTTGCGGCAGGAACAAGTGTAACTTATACAGCTTATGAAGGAAACAGTAGCAAATCAAGTAATTGGACTGTAAATGGACAGACGAAAAACAACGAAAGTAGCATTATTTTCAGCCGAAACTGGTGGGATGTTCCAGGTTGGTTTTCTGCGTCAATGGGAACCCCTGTTCCCGGTGTTTACAATATTTCTGCCAGTCCAACAGACAATGCAAGCAAATCAGATTCCGGCGAGATGAAAGTGGTCGGCGTGGCAAGCATAAGCGGTCATGGCAAAACGTCCACCCGCGAGGAAACGCCAAGCGGTTCCGATAAATGGACTGATTCCGAAACGATTTATGCGCAACCCAAATCCGTTGTCGAATTGACTATGACGTTGAACCCCAATGTAGTGCTCGACGATACCTTGAAAAATTCCATCAGCTGGTCTGTAAGCGGTTGGGGAACCTCAATTACCCCCAAGGAATCGAATCAACTCGAAGCAATCTTTAAGCCTGTAAGCTCAGGAGACTATGTAGTGACGGCGTCCTGTGGTTCTTCGCAACGGCTGATTAAAGTAAAAGTTTCCGCTCCCAAAATTCACAGTGTTACCTTTAACGGAAACATCACCGTTAATAAAGATACCGGCGGCAGCTATTCCGGAGTGGCCTGGAAAGATGATGATCTGGATGGTAACTCCGATTTGACCAATGCTAATGCCGATTCCAGTAAAAAATATCATCCGATAGCCTACCGCAGCACCTCAACCATGTCAGCCACTGCCGTGTTTAAGCCGAATTGTCTGAAGAGCAGCCCGGCGGATGACAAAGATTTCATCACCGCTTATGATGTGGAGGCGGCAGTAAAAAAAGTCCGCTTTACTCCATATTCATTTTGGAGTTCAAACAATTGGAGCTCGCCAACAAGTTTCATTATGGGTGGAACGACGGTTACTGCTGCAAGCGCATTTAATTCATCTGCTCAAGTTGGCTATCACAGTAATTTTGAATTGGCTTGGGAAGTTGGATTTGGCGAATCTGGCACCTCTGATGAGAACCTTTTATGGGAACGCAGCTACTCTGTACATGAACTGTATTTAACTTTTAATGCGGCAACTCCCTCTTATGAAACCGTTTTCCATATCAGTTGCACCAATGCAGATGGAAAAACCAGCGAAAGTCAAGTCGTGTCCAGTATATGGAGCAAGTTCGCTAGCAAAAATGTTAGAAGAAAAGGCGACTCTGCTCAGTTTAAATATTGGAATCCGGCAAGTTCCACCCCGCAGCGTTTAAGTTTAATGTTACAGGATGCAAATGCTAATGGTTCTTGTATTGCATGGTCTCAGTTTTTTAAAGAGGCCTTGAATGCACAGTTTAGTTCAGGTGCTCAAGTTTATGAAGTTACGCCTATTTCAGGCACAGGGTTCTTAGTTAAAAATTGGAAATTTGGAAGTCATATTTCTCCGGGGACAGATGGAATATTAAATTCAACTGCAACGAGTGATGATGTTGTCGATAGTGGTTTTATTTTCCCCGGACCTAATGGCGTATTGGATTCATCAACTTCTGGTGACGATATTATAGTGGATGGCTTTTTCAATGGTAATACATATCCTTATCTTGTAGGCTATGACGCCATTGACCAAGAAGGTGTGCCAGGACAAGGGAACGCTAATCCTCCGGGAATATTCGGGAATCACTTTATTGTCCGATATTCAGGGGTATACTATGATCCGTCATATGGAAGTGGTGGCTTTTCCAGCAGTAAAGCCCATGAAGATGCATCTATTGACGGAATCAGCAGTATAGTTTCTTCTTGGCAGGTAGCGAAGAAAAAAGGAAGTTCTGTTGAACTATCATATACTCCAACTTCATTGTAAAAGAGGGGTATGAAAATGAAATGCTACTTTTATATGTACTTGTTTTTTATTGCTATGGTCGCGCCAGAGATCTGCCTTGCTACTCCAACCAATGTAAACAATATGAAAAAAGAAATCATAACAATCAACGCCATGGAGTTTACTGTACGTCTTTGGTCACGCTTTTTGCGAAATGCTACATTGAAAGAGATTGGTAAGGATATAGAAAATCACCATAAAGGCAACAGTGCTGTTGCTATAACATTCAATGATGTGAACAAAGAAGAAAAACTAGCGGGAATATACTATTATAATTATTTCCCTGACTTTCACCCAAATATAAAAATATACTCATCTTTCTTTGAGGATAAGTCCAAACAGCATTTATACTGGATTATCGTCGAGCACAGGCCTCCATTTAAATTTGATCTTTTTCTTTATATATTATCATATCCATTCAAGGAAATAGGAATATATCCTGATTTTATTAGTGGTCCGATCAATGCTTGGCCGCAATCAAATGTTCCTGTGGCGAAATTCCGTTTCAATTCGAATGGATACGGTGATTTTTTGATTGATGATATCTCGTTTGACTATGACTCAATGGATGGAATATTAATTTCCGAGTTAAGAGACAAGAGGGGATCTGATGCCATCCGTATTTCATACGATCTCAACAAAAAACATTGGAGTTACACACCCCCTAAAGCGACACCACCTAAATCAGCTCAAAGGATTAACAATGATAAAAGCAAAACTTTTCGGCGCGGTTGGTTTGATCCTCTGCCGCCGGAGGAGTTGGAGCGTAGAAAACGGGAGTTTCAGGCTTCGCAGCCTCTGAAAGAGTTATTTTCCGCAACGGAGCTGAAGGTACTTTTTACCGAGCCGGATTATTCGAAAATCACCGATCCTCTGAAGTTGGCACAAACTTATGATTGGTTTGGGAAATACCCGGAAGCACTGGCAGCACTGGAAAAAGCTGATGGAGCAGAAGCAAAATTCGAATTGGGATGTTTCCTGAAACATGGTCGTCCCGGTGTTCAAGCTGACAAAAGAAAGGCAAACAAACTGTTTTCTGAAATTGTATCTTCCATTGAAACGAAAGACAGTGCTTCGTCACCGGAAGGTTATTGTCTGGGGGGGCGGGCGAGCAGCGAATACATCCCGGAGAATTGGGATGAAACCGTTCACTGGAAAAAACGTGCAGCCGGTTTCTTCCAAAAGGCAATCAGGCAAGGATATCGACCTGCCTACTATTATTCACAATACTATCTGCGGCATTCCTCCGATAAAAATCTACAGGAACTACTGAAAGCGTTGCCATCCAATAATCTGGAAATCAATGCATTCATCGGTGCTTTGGCTGGAATGAACCAAGGCTCCAAAGAATCGCGCAACCGCGACAAAAACTTGGCGGCGATCAAGGCGGGAATTCAGGCATACAACAATGTGTCGCAATGTGCTCTGGGGATGCTGTATTTGCATTCCGAGACCGATCCAAACGCGTTTTTACGGCATAATCGGCAGAAAGCAAAGTTCTGGTTACAGCGTGCTGCTGAGCGTGGTGATATTGATGCTGTTCAAATTTTACAGAATGATTTCCGATTGAGGAATCTCGAAAAATAGCTATGTATGATGTAGTTTTCAAAAGTGACCTCATAGGTCTTTTGATCTGGATTCTGCTTTTTGCCATGTCGACGATAGAGCTAGCCTTGGTGATCCGGAGTGCATATCTATTGAGAATACGACATCTTCTGCTAAAAGTAGATCCATTGAGAATTTGGAAAAGAAATCTTTGCTACGAAGATTTTGATATAACATATGTGACTTATACATAATATTTGCATATTTATGAAGTATTTCTTAGAAAAAGGGATGGTTATGAAACGACTAATCATAGTGTTCTTTTTTATCAGTGCGGGTCTGTTTGGGGAGGAAACGGGCTTGCAGGTTGGGAACGCCAGTGAGGGCGGAGGGACGTTTACGTTTTATGACGTGGTATTCGGAAGCGGCATGATCGGGATTCTGATCTGGGGATTGCTGTTTGCGACTTCGACGGCGGCGCTTGCGATCACAATCCGAGCGATCTGGAGTCTGCGCCAGTCACGTTTTCTCATCCCGGGATTTACGGAACAGATATTGCCGCTGGTTGAATCGAAGGACTATCAGGGGGCTTACAATGCCTGTGTGGGAAGTCCGGCGCTGGCAAAGAAAATTGTCCGGGAAGTATTGCTGGTCGCGCATCTGAAGGACAAGACGGCGCGGCAGGAACTCGCAACGGCGATTCTCGACAGGGAGGTGCGGTCGGTTTTACGGCAGATCAACAGCATCTCGACCTGCTCGAATATTGCGCCGATGCTCGGGTTGCTTGGAACCGTTACGGGAATGGTCGATGCGTTTCTCGGTCTCGGCACGGCGATGGGACCGGAAAAGGCTTCGGTGTTGGCAATCTCGATCTCGCAGGCACTTTATACGACAGCCGCCGGTCTTCTGATCGCCGTTCCCGCGATTGTGCTGGCGCTGATCTTCCGCAATCTTCTGGAAAAACGGGTGGAAGCGGTTACGGAGTCGGTGGAGAAAATTCTTGACGCCATTCCGTAGCGTGTGGCGTTTCCGGCGGCAAAGGGGCTGCATGATTTCCGCAGTTCCTGCAAAAGAGGAGCGGAAAGACAGGGAGAACTTGACGGGCAAAACTGTGGAGACATGAACGGCACCGGCAGGAATAACGTGGAATACAGGAGCGGAATTGTGTTATATCAGTTTCCAGGACAAACGGCGGGGAGTTCCGCAGGATCGCTTTCGAGCATGATCGACATTATTTTTCTGTTAATCATCTTTTTTGTCGTGACCGCCAGTTTCGACCAGGAGCAGATCGATTCCAAAGTCTCTCTGCCTGCCGTTGACTCCGCCGCGGTCAAAGCTCTGCCGGAAAAGCGCCTGATGATCAATGTTCTGCCGGACGGTTCCGTCAGAGCGGGATTTCACCATCTTGCGGCAGGAGAAGTCGCGGAAAAGCTCGGAGACGTGATCCGGAGCATGAAGGCGGACCGGCAGACTGTCCTGATCGTCAACGGCGACCGTGACACCCCCCACAAATACATATCAGCTGTCCTGAACGCCGCCGCGAAAGCCGGCTGTTTGCAGGTCCGGATCAATGCTGAAGTCAGGAAGGAGAATCCATAATGAGGATGCCGCGCATCGGCAGTGGCGAGGAGCCGCAAAGCATGTCCGCAATGAGCGACGTGGTGTTCCTGCTGCTGATTTTTTTCATAGTCACGATGTCCGGGTATGTTGAAATGACACTGCTGGAAACGAATCTGCCGGTTTCCGGCGGACAGAGCTCCGGTGCGCCCGATCTGCAGAATTCGCTGAAAATCGAAGTGACGGCGGACGGACGGTATGTCATCAACGGCATGGTGCAGAATCGCGAAACTCTGAATCGGCTCCTGCGCCGTTATTCGCGTCTGATGCCCGACGCGGAGTTCCTGCTGCAATGCGCGCCGGAGTCCAGGCATCATGTGCTTGTGACTCTGCTGGGCGATCTGGCGAAACATAAACTGAAAAACATCAAACTGCTGAAAAGTTGAGAAAAGAGCGGCGGCTTTCCAGGAGAACAGACCTGTTTTGCCGGGAAACAGGCGGTACCGGAAGAGCTCTGCGCCAGAGTTATTCCGGAATGGAGAAAACAACGGGAGAGAATGAATGAAAATACCGTGGGAGATTCTGATTGCTGTTTTGCTGAATCTTCTCGTCATCTGCATTTTTGTCAATTTTCGGAACTCTGCTCCCCGCAAGGCATTGCCTCCGCCGGAAATCACGGTTGACATCAGCGATTTCACACCGCCGGTTCCCAGAGAAATGCCGACGCCGGAACCATCATTGCAGAGGGAAAGCCGCGACGGGCGAAGTATGAATCCCGGAACGGTATCCAAAGCGGTCAGTGCCGAAGAGCTGTCCGAGGACGCCATGCACGATTTTACCCCGGAAGCGGAACAGGTCAATCCGATTCTCGGGCAAACCGTGACGGAACGGAAAAACGAGCTGGCGCGGATTGAACGGGGAGTCCGGTTTTTCGATGGGATCAATCAGCTCCAAAGCGGTCAGCCGGAAGGAGTCCTGCCTGCGGGGCATCAGACGGGAGTTTCATTCCGCGGACGCTTCGATCCATCAGCCAGAGGGCGGATGCTGAGACGCCACGGAGGTTCCGCACAAACGGAGTCTGCCGTGGAAAAAGCGTTGAATTTTCTTTCTGCGTCGCAGAATCCCAATGGAAGCTGGGGAAGCCGGGAAAGTTTCAAAACCGGAGACGCGGCGGCATTGAGTTCACTGGCTCTGCTTGCCTTCTTTGCGCACGGAGAGAATTTCAGCTCGGAAAAATACGGGGACACGATTCGCAAAGGGTGCGATTTTCTACTGGAACTGGCGAATTATCCGAATATAGAATATGCAGGACACGGCTTCGGACATGCGATCCTGACATATGCGCTGGCGGAAGGATATGCCGTAAGCGGGAGCATGAGTCTGCGGAACGCACTTGAAAACCGCCTGAAATTTATTCTGGCACATCAGAACAAATTCGGCTCCTTTGCGCCCGATTACAGTAATACGCCGCTTGCGCCTCCGACACCGGAGCAACTGGAGGATCCGCTTTACCGCGAGATTGTCGTCGGGGAACCTGCCTGCGATCTTTCTCTGCTTGGCTGGCATATTCAGGCGATGACCGCCGCACAAAACGCCGGAATTCAAATGGAGGGGTTGGACCAGGGGTTGATGCTTGCCGCAGAGGCGCTGGTGAAAATCCATCAGGCGAAAAAGGGCGGGTTTTCTCAGGGAATCAATATGAAACGTTTTCCCGATCAGCGCAATCTGAATCCCGTCGGGCTTCTCGGACTGCAATTATTGAATTCTGGCAAAAGCTCCCCCGCGAATCGCGCGGAACGAATCATCTTTGAAGAAAAAATGCCGAAATGGACGCAGGGCGGCGGTTTCCCCCTGTACCGCTGGTATTATCAGACACAGGCTGTGTTTCAGGCGGAAAAAGGGCGCGGGAAACGCTGGGAGCTCTGGAATGAAAATCTGAAAAAAGAGCTTTTGGAAGCGCAGAAGGAGGACGGAAGCTGGTCGCTGCCGGGCGGCGACAACAGTTTCAAGCTCAAGAATAAAGGGGATCTTGCCGTTTACAGCAGCAGTCTGTGCGCCCTGATGATGCAGGTTTATTATCGTTATTTGCCGTCCTACAGCATTGCGGAGAGCGTATCGTTCAGCACACGTGCCGATGATTTTGATCTCGGCGGCAAAGGATTGATCACGCGGCTGCCGGGCGGTGCCGATCCTCTGGCGCCGGTAATCCTCGGAACCGGAGTCAATGAGATGGCGCCGGTTCTGTTCGGGAAGTTTGACGGGATTCCGGTGGACAACAAGGCTCCGCATGTGGAAAACGAGTTTCGGCGCTATGCAAGTATGCGCTCCACGATTGCCGTGAGGAAGGCGGAGGAATGGCCGCAGACACTTCAGCCGAATCAGCGGATCGCGCTCTTTTTCGATGATCTGCTTCCGCGTAATTTCAAAGGAAATCTGCGTCTGCTTCTGGGGGTTGTCGGAAGCGAAAAGGAGGCGTTTGACTACCGGCTTTCCTTTGAGGCCGTCATCAACGGGAAACGTCTTTACAATTCGATTCTGACCCGGAACAAACAGCTTGTGGAACTGGTTGTCCCGAATGATGTCATGCAGCCGTTCGGCAATATTCTCCAGATACGGAACAACGGAAAAGGAGTTCTGGCTTTTGATGCGGCGGAGATCAGCGCGCTGCATAAGGTCGGACCGGAATTGCATCTTCTGTGCGGAGAGCCGAAGGGACTTCCGGCTTCCTTACGCCGGTTGTTCACCTCCCGGAAACCGGTGAACGAAGAGGTCTGCAAACTGCCGGGAAACGGTGAAAACCGTCAGCTTCTGCCGGAAATCACGTGTTATGAGAAAGGGAAAAGCTATATCGGCGAGTATCCGGCAATCGGCAGTGAATCCATGGGAAACGAGTTTCAGCTCCATTATCTGCGTCAAAGCGGGCGCGAGATTATAGACTGGATATCGGGCGGCGGCTCGGGCGTAAGGATCAACAATATTTCAGGCGGTGGAAAATTTTTCGATTCCATTTTCCATACGGAATATCCGGCGCTTTCCGCATTGAGGCAGGCCGCAAAGCTTTTTGAAGGAAATCCACACCGGCTTTCCGTGCAGCTCTATCCGAAATACGGAGAAAAGCCGATGCTGTTCGGCAGTGCGGCGGCATCCTGTAATGCCGCGGGCGTCGCCACGATCGTCGTTGCAAAACGCTTTCCATTTCCCGAAGAATCGGAAGTCACGGCTGTTGTCCCATGGAGCGGGAACACGAGGTTGATTGTGGAGAGAGGATTTTTCCCGGATCGCTCTCCGTTTGCCGGTTTTGCTCCAAAAATTGAACGGATGTCCCAAAATATAACGATTGAAAATAATGTGTTCCGCTATTCCGGCGTTTTTCCGGAGCTGACAGTAATCCGGCTTTACCGGAAAGGGGTGCCGGAGCTGAAAAAAGCGGTTTCGACAGCGCGTGACTCCATTCCTGAAGTCAGGATGATTCACAATGCCCTGAGAAATCTGCTGCCGGATGGCGGGCGCGGCCTGAAGAAGTATTCTCTGCGTTCCGCCGGCGGATTTGCAGCGGTCTACGGGCAGAACGGAAGTTTTTCAAGAATACCGGTAACGCAGACGGAAGAAAAACAGGCGAAAGAGATGAAAAAGGAACAGGAGAGCATCATGCTGACATTCCGTGCCAATGCTTCGGTGCCAAACCGTTTTGACAGCGTATATCTGACGGCGGGTGCGGTTCCTGAACAACCGCTTTATCTTTCCTTTCATGTTTATCCCCGTTATGCCGGACTTAAAAAACAGGAAAAGACCAGTTGGATTCCATTGCGTTTTGCCTTGTGCGGACGGGTCTATTCCACGACTGTTTCTGTCGACCGCTGGCAACTGGTCGTTCTGCCGCTGAACGGAATCAATCCCGCATGGCGGAGCCTTCGTTTCCTGGAGCCGGGTCGCTTGAACAGAAATCTGCAAAGTGTCTCTTATGAATTGAATGACATATCGGTGTGGTGCAAATGAAGAAGCTCATTCCGCTGCTGATCCCGTTTCTCCTTTCCGCCGCAGATTTCGATACGGCGGAGCACCTTTTTACACAGGGGGATTTTGTTTCGTGCAGTCAACTTATTGCAGCGTTGCAGGACTCACGGAATGCAGAAAAACTGACTGCGGAACAGAAGAAAAAACTTCTCGCGATGCAGGAATATCTGCTGGGAAATGATCCCGGAGAAATACAGAAAATTGTCAAAGAGGCTCAGAAAACAGCCTCACATCAAGGCTGGCGGAATGATGATCTGCTGAAACATGCCTCGCAACTGATCCGTCGCGCGGAATACTGGAAGCAACGGGGCATTCCAGAATATCAGGAGCTTTCAGACGCCGCAGCAAAACTGCTGGAGCAGGCCGGAGACAACGGCAGTTCCGATATTGCGATACGACTCGTGATCCTGCAGACAAAAAATTTCAATCTCAACGGCGAGTTTCAGGAACCTCTGAGACGGATCCGGCAGTTACTTCGCCTCTATTACCCGGACTGGAACAGGAACGGCAGGAAAAGACTCTCTTCCGCCGCAGTTCGGATATTGATTCTTGCCGGGGAACAATATGCCGGAATCGGAAATCGCTCGAATCATGAACAGGAAAAAATCAAGGCGTTTGCCGAAACCGCGAAATACTATCTGGCGGCGCTCGGAAATCTCAGGCGGGAACAGCCGGAATCCCAGGAACTCTGCGACCGCTTGTCTTACTGTCAGGAGACCCTGCGCCTGCTGGGATACCGTCTGCGGCTTCCGGCAAAGATCAAGGCGCGAAAATCAAGTGCCGCCGGCTTGATTGACGACATGCTGAAGGCAAGACGTTTTCAGGATGTCATGCTTGCACTGCAGAATAATCCTGATCCGGCAATGCGTCTTCGATATCTGGTTGCTTTGAGTGCATCCGGGGAAACGGACAAGATGATGCGGCTGTTCAATGCTTCCGATATGAAAATCGAGGAGCCGCTTCTTTTACTGCAAATTGTCCGTAACTGCCTTGCAGCCCGAAAGAAGAACGAGGCAATTCTTCTGCTTCAACGCTTCCTGAAGGAGTTTCCGGATACGCCGGATACTGTAATCGTAACCAGACAATATGCGGAACTCCTGATTGGCGAAAAGAGATTTTCCGAAGCCGCAGCAGCCCTGTTGGGAGTCGCCGGACAACTCCGGAACCCGAAGACGGAGGAACAGGTTCGGTTCAGGGCGGTGCAATGTTTTTATCTGGCGGAAAAATGGGACGAATGTATTAAAAACCTGGAACTCCTGCCTTCCACGCCGGAACGAATGCTGTTAAAGGCGCAGGTGCAGATTCAGAGAAAGAATAACGGGGAGGCAATGCGTCTTCTGCAAACTTACCTGAAAGAAAAACGGCTCTCCGAATCGGATCGGGTCAATGGACGGAAACTGCTGATTTCATGTGCGATGAAGACGGATTGCGGCAGAGCGGCGGCTGCATGCCGGGATTTTATTCTGGATTACCCGGAGCGTCCGGAGAGCTTCGATTATGCAAAGCATCTGCTGGAATTGTATCTGGAAACCGGAGCCGGAGAAAATGATTTCATGGAACTTGGAAACTGGACGGCGTTGCATCGACTGGAAAACAGAGAGACAGTGCCGTTGCTCCTGCAATGCGTCGCGCACCTTAAAAAAAGTTCCGACAAGGAAAAACTTCTGAAAAAACTTCTTGCCAGAAAAGATTTTCCTCCCGCGGAGCTGCTTACCCTGCTTGATAAACTGCCTTCGGATTCCTTGAGACGGGAGTTCCTGAAAAAGTTTCAAAAGCCGTTCAAAAATACGCCGGACATTTGTGCTTTGTATCTGAAATCGGCAGAGTTGGACAGGAAAGCGGGGAAGTATAAAGAGGCATTGAAAAGTTGTAAAATCCTTCTGAACCGGAAAGAGGTTTATCAATACAGGCGGGTCAGGGAAATGCAGGCGCGTCTCTACTCCGATCTGCATCAGGAGGACAACGCCCGGCGCTGTTATCAGGAATTGCTGCTGACGGAATTGCCGCCGAAAGAAAAACGGAAGATTCTGCTTTCACTTGCAGAGTCCTGGGAACGTTCCGGCGAGTGGCGAAAAGCGATGGCACAGGCATGGAGCGGAGTTCCCCTGAGCGGAAAAGCAGAACCGCAGGAAGATGATAAGAAGCACATAGAGCAGTTACTCAGGCTAATTATCCGCAATGCAGAGAAAACAGACAGCAGAGAAGATAAACTCGAAGCAGAGGAGCTACTGAAAGAATTTCCTGCTCTAGGGAAACTTATTCGATAAGCTGGAACCAGCGGCAGATGGAAATTACCTCCGAAAGGAGATAGTATGATAAAGCAGAGGTGCAATCTTTCTCATTTATTATATCCCTATTTTACTCGCCTTAGAAAAAGGTGATTATAAAATCACAATTATACATAACCCAAATATACTAATGTGTAATGCCCCCTTTGAAAAACGGGGGCATTACGGCTTTTACACCAATCTTTCAGTAAAAAGTTGTCCAATTGGTGGGTGAGAAGCGCAGATATCAAATCATGGTTTATACAAAAAAACTTGTTTTTTTCAAAAAAAGGGATTGACAAAAGAAAATAATAGATTAAAATAAAACTAGTGTCCAGTCAAATTTGAAAAGATAAAAACTTATGTTATCTTAATCTCCAA
>ERZ1034917.1472-NODE-1472-length-14229-cov-7.269649_pt1 | contig 14229 bp, 12 predicted proteins | sample MGYA00520605_ERZ1034917 | MGnify/ENA primary metagenome ERZ1034917 (study PRJEB33766, sample SAMN09781784) | gut metagenome | biome: gut microbiome | host: Homo sapiens | place: Madagascar | study: EMG produced TPA metagenomics assembly of the PRJNA485056 data... | reverse complement strand
GGTGGTGGCGATGGTGCCTGTGGCCGCCATCATCCGAGCCTCCGCCCAGGTTGCTCATCCAGGCGTCGCCAAATTTGCCATCCCCCTGTGCAGGAATCGAACCTCCCTGCGGGGCCTGGGCAAACTGCCCAGGGACATACGGGTTAGTCTCCTGCGGGGCCGAGAATCGCTGCTCGGTGTTAGCTGGCTGGGTCTGGGGTGTCTCGTCTGCGGCCCACGGGTCCTCGCCAGGTGTCTGCTTGAAGTGCCTGCCGCGGGTGTGTGGGGTGTCTGTCATATGACCTCCATGGGTGTCATGGATAGGGTGCGTGCTCGATTGCATTGCTTTGGAAAGCAGTATCCCACCTTAATAGGACAGAACTTGTGAAGGTAGTGGGTTTAAAAATAATAGATAGCGAACAAAAATTTAAATACACGCAGATAGCACGTACTACGGTCAAAAACTCTCTCAGAGTTCATTAATTCTGCGTGGGGGGGGGGTATCAATAGCGTGCTATGCTAGCTGAACATATCCTAAGGGCTGGCAATCGTCGTCAAGCGCGCGTTGCAGGTGCTGTTTGGGGCAAGAAGACGCAATCAGATGCCATGGACGGGCGACCGTGAGGGCGCCCAGATGGCGAAGCCATACAGGGAGGTCGCCATGGGAGTCTACGTCTTGCAGGTGCCGGGCGGCCAGGAGAGGCGCGCGGAGGAGCTGGCGCAAAGGCTGCCCAAGGACGTGATCTCCAGTTGCTTCATTCCCGTTCGCGAGGTCAAAAAGCGAAGGGGAGGGGAGTGGAAAACGGAACGGGAGCTGCTGTTCCCGGGATACCTGTTCGTGGAGACCAACGAGCCGGAACTGGCATCTGAGAGGTTGCGCGAGCTGCCGCTGTTCATGCGCGTGCTCGCGGACGTTGGCGGTGAGTTCTTGCCCCTCAGCGATGACGAGACGTCCTGGATTCGCTCGCTTACCACGGAGCGTTCGCACGTGGTGGAGATGAGCGAGGGCGTCATCGAGGGAGACAGGGTGATCGTGACGCAGGGCCCACTCAAGGGGCGGGAGGCGTGGATTACAAAGGTCGATCGGCACAAGCGGCTGGCCTGGCTGGATATGCGGATGTTCGGCAGAACCAAGTCGATAAAGGTTGGCCTTGAGATTGTCTCGAAGCGAAGTTGACAGTGCCCCTTCAGTGCCGTGTTCCGTATCTATGGAACACGGCGTTTCTTGCGCGGCGGGCGGGGACGAGGAGCTCGGCAGCTCAGTACCAACGGCAGCAGAGTCGAAGCCATGCATGGTGAACGGCAGATTCGTTGCTCCCGAGTCTCGGTCTGACATCGCTGCTCCCAAGAAAGGCGGGGCGTTTTACCTCGCACTCAAGCGCCTTTTCGACATCTGCTTCTCTTTGGTTGTCTGTGCGGTTCTCGCTATTCCCGTTGCGATTATCTGCATCGCCATTGCAATTGATTCGCCAGGTAAACCATTCTTCCGCCAGGAGCGAGTTGGTCTTGGCGGAAAGAAGATAAGGATCTTCAAGCTGCGCACGATGGTTGCCGATGCACACACCGCGCCTGAGAAGTACATGACGCCAGAGCAGCTTGCCATCTGGCGACGCGAGCAAAAGCTTGACGACGATCCTCGCATTACGAAGATTGGGCACTTCCTTCGCAACACCTCTCTTGATGAGCTGCCGCAGTTCATCAACGTGCTGACAGGCGATCTCTCCGTGATTGGTCCCAGGCCCGTTACGCTCGAGGAAACCTACGAGTTTGGCAATGCGAGAGACGAGTTCCTGAGCTGCAAACCTGGCATCACCGGCTGGTGGCAGGTCATCAGCCGAAATGACTCCACCTGGGCCGACGGCTCGCGCCAGCTTATCGAGCTCTTCTACGTGCGTCATCAGAGCTTTTCCCTTGACGCCCGCATTTTCGTGAAGACGTTCAGGGCCATGAGGAAGGGAATGTAGCTGTGACCCAAGCTCCTTATAGCGTCCTCATGAGCCTGTATGCCAGGGAAAAGCCCGAGTATCTTAGGCAGTCGCTCGATAGCATGCTTAGCCAGACCGTGCCGCCTTCGGAGATCGTTATGGTCAAGGATGGACCTTTGACGCAAGGCCTCGAGGCCGTTCTCGACGAGTATGACGACGCTTGGCCTGATATGTTCAAATTCGTCTCATATGGCGAGAATCGCGGCTTGGGTTATGCCCTGCATCAGGGGATGCTGACATGCTCAAACGAAATTGTTGCTCGAATGGACACTGATGATATAGCTGCGCCTGACCGAATGGAAAAGCAGCTTGCTTTAATCGAAGACGGCCTAGATATGGTGGGCAGTCAGGTCGTTGAGTTTATCGAATCACCTGACAAACCTATTGCAATTACCGATTTGCCCGAGGGAACGGACGCCATCGGCGCCTACTCAAAACGCCGAAATCCTTTTCGCCACCCCTCCATGTCTTTCAAGCGATCGATGGTATTGAAGGCCGGCAACTATAGTTCCGAGTTTCTATTCTTCGAGGATTGGGACTTGTTTAACAGAATGCTGGCCTGTGGCTGCCGTGCTGACAATATAGACGAGCCTCTCGTTGCCATGCGCGTAAGCGAAGATTTCTATGCGCGAAGAGGCGGCGTTGAGTATCTGAAGTATGCGAGGGCATTTAAGAAGGCGCAGGTAAAGCGTGGCTATTTCAGCAAGGCGGATTACTACACCTCCTTCGTTCCCCATGCAATCGTTTGTCTTATGCCCAACGCTGCTAGGTCGCTAATATATCGGCTTGTCCTCAGGAGAGATGGGGGCCTCCATGAGTAGCGTTCTCTGCCGCGTTCCTCTTGGAGGTGAACGCTCCGAGGGTCGCTGCGTTCTCTGCTATGCAGAGGCATGGGGACAGGGTGGCATCGAAACCTTTCTCATGGAGCTCTTTCGGCGTTACCAGGGTAAGGGGTTCTCGTTTGCTCTTTTTTCCTGCTGGGATTGGAATAACGGCTTCGATTCAGAGCTTGAGTCGCTCGGCATAGATCGCTACACAGTCTTTCCCGGCCATAAACCCGGACAGCTGAAGCGACTGCATGTTGGGTCATCTGAATTCAGCAAGCTTATCGATGAGATCAATCCTGATGCTGTATACGTTAATACCATGAATGGGATGGGGTTTCTCTATTCGGAAGTTGCGAAGAGACATAGGGTTCCCGTTCGTGTGGTGCATTCGCACAATTCAGCCTTTGGCTCGGGGCAGGTGGCCGCCAAGGCTGTTATGCACGCGTTCGGGAAAGCCGTACTCGGCGGTAGTGCCACGAAATGTCTGGCTTGCTCTTCTGATGCTGGGCGCTACCTGTTCGGTGGTCGTCCCTTCGAGATGGTTAATAACGGCATCGACACGGAGCGATTTACCTTTGATCAGGTTGCTCGCAGAGAAACTCGCAAGCGCTTCGGGATTCCTGCGGATGTGCTGCTGTTCGGAAGCGTGGGCCGTCTCACGGAGGTAAAGAACCCTGTATTCCTGATCAGAGTGTTTTCAGAGATTCTGGATATTGAGCCTGAAGCCTACTGTCTGATGGTCGGTGATGGCGACATGAAAGAACAGGTTGTTGCACTCATTAATAAGCTTGGCATTGCTGACAGAGTGATTTTGCCTGGCTATCTTGCTGATCCTGCACCGGTTTATTCAGCGCTCGACTGTTTTCTTATGCCGTCGCTATTCGAAGGACTTGCAATCGTTAGCATCGAAGCTCAGTGTGCTGGCTGTGTCACCGCATGTTCGGAAGCTCTGCCCCCCGAGGCCCATGTGACCAATGCGGAGATGCTGATTCCGCTTTCCTCAGGAGAACGCTTCTGGGCTGAAAAGGTCGTCGAGATGTCTCGTGCACCTCGCGATAGGGCTGGTTATGCCGCTGCTGTTCGCAAGGCTGGGTTCGACGCTGGTGATACGGCTTATCAGGTGGCAAGAGCCCTCGGGGGTTGCCAATGAGCAAAACCATGCGAGAGAGCTATGGGAAACATACACGAATCGCATCGTTTGATGTGTTCGATACACTGGTTGCTCGTGTGAGCGGCGGGGCACGAGCTCTGTACTCTTGCGTTGAACAACGAGCGCTTTCAGAGGGAATTAATGTTGTCGGCTTTGCAGACGAACGAGTCGCGGCTGAGCAACGGGCGCTGAGGGTCGTTGGCGAAGCCAATCTTAAGCTCAAGGATATCTACTTTTATTTTCGTGGCGCTTGCTACGACGGTTTCCTCGATAAGCTTATGGAGATGGAAGAAGACGCCGAGGTTGATCTCTGCGTTCCCATAGCTAGCGGAGTCGAGCTATTCCAACATTGTCTTGAGAGCTGTGAAGCTGTCATCGTAGTGTCCGATATGTACTTGTCAAAGCGTGTTGTTGCAAGGATATTAGACAGATGCGGCATTACGGGATATGCCAGACTCTATGTGTCATGTGAATATGGAATGACTAAAGCCGACGGAAGCCTTTATGAGCGAGTGGTTTCCGATTTAGGTATCCATCCAAGCCAGATTACTCACTATGGTGACAACCTTCATTCCGATGTGCTAAGTGCGCGAAGGCATGGGTTGAATGCCGCTCCCTTGGTATCGGGACGAAAGACCACAATTTCCAAGATGTTGGGCCGTAAAACCATAGATAGGGCGTCTCCTTCTAGGGTCACCTTTCTTGAGGTGATTGGCAAGTCTCTGACTGATGGCGCGTTAGTTGAGACGACTGGATACAACGTCTTAGGGCCGCTGCTCGTCTCCTTCTGTGAATGGCTTCATAGGCGTCGGGTTGCTTGTGGCCTCGATGGGCTTTGGTTCGCTGCTCGTGACGGCTTGATTATGAAACGTTGCTATGACCTTCTCTATCCTGGAGAAAGAACGGAATACGTCTATGTATCGCGCCGTTCGACTACGGTGCCAATGCTCCATACAAGCTCGAACATTTCGGGGCTTGCAAAGAGTCTTGGCCTTGGCCGCGAGATGAGTATCGAAGAAATCTTAATGCGTCTCGGGCTTACGGAAATGCAAGCCGAAAATCTTAGGGGTAACTACGGCTTTTCGGCGGCAGAGAGACTGGTCGTATCCACTCTCGAGGATGATGACAGGTTTATTGGACTATACGGGGAAGCAGCTCCTTTGATTGAAAAGAGCTCTTCTGAAGAGTTTGCAGCCATGACTGAGTACTTCAAGGGCTCATTTGGGGATGCTCGGGCCGTCGGCTTCGTAGACCTTGGATGGCGAGGCAGCATACAACATGCTATCAATGAGGCTCTCCCAGAAATGGGTCTCGGAAATGTTTGCCTAAGAGGTCTCTATCTGGGCGTTGATATTGATAGTGCATGGTGGGATAGCCAACCTATGGAAGGCTTCCTCTTCTCTCCGGGTATGGATGAGGCTCTTGGCGTGGATGAACGCTGGTTTAACGCTCTGGTTGAGGCGTTCTTTATGGCGCCCCACGGTACCGTGGTGCGTTATGTGATTGACGCGGCCGGGCGTGCGTCGGTTGAACTTGAGCCAAGAGAGGGCGGCAACGACGATTCTTCCCCATTGTTTACGGCCCAGCGATTCGCGCTTCGATTCGTGCGCGACTACAAGGAGCGTCGTTGGGGAGAATACGGTTTCCTCAAAAAAGATGAGGCGATACGAGCCCTCTGTCGATTGGGTCTTGAACCAACGCTAGCAGAAGCGAAAACGTTCGGCGACTGTGTCTTTACGTACCAGGAGGTTTCAAATCTTGCTCGTCCTAAGCACAGGCTGCCGCACTACTTCGCTCATCCGCGAGAGCTTTCACGTGAGATGAATCTCTGCTATTGGAAGCCAGCCTTCCTTAAAAGGCTGGCCCCTCTCCCGGTTCCCTATTGGAGGATCCTTGCGCTCGTGAAAGAGGCAGTAGCCGGAAGCAGAGCGAGAGGGCGCAAGCATGGATGAGTTTAAGAAGAAGAGGCACGTTCTCTTCGTCGCAGATACGGCGACCGTTGGGGGCGCTGCTGACGCGCTGACCGAGCTCTGCTACTGCCTCATCAAAACAGGCGACTATCGCTGCACGGTTCTCACGGTTCAAGACTCCCCGTTTAACGAACGTCTGGAGGAGCTTGGAGTCCGGACAGTCGTGACGCACCATGGAGAGTTTCTGGTCGCCCGTCCGCGAGCGAGTTGGAAGGTACCCGTCAAGTGGGTTATTTGTCTTTTGCAGTACATGTACGGACTTCTTACGGCAGTTCGCAGGGCTGAGAGCGCCATTGACTTTGCTGGTGTCGACGTCATACATTCCAATGTGCCTCGCAACGATTTGGGCATAATACTTGCATGTAAGCACGCGATTCCGCACGTAGTGCATCTGCGTGAGTGCTCGTTCTCGCATTTCAAATGTTGGAGCTACAGACGCAATCCGGTCGAGTATCTGTCGCATGGGGCGGATGCATTCGTGGGAATCTCCCGGTATGTCTCGCGCTATTGGATGAGCCTGGGGCTTCCGGAGGACCGAGTTTGCACCATATACGATGGTGTGCAAGTTCCCCAGAGCATTGAGGCCAATCGTGACAGCGATGGCGGGACTGTTCATTTGCTGTTCCTTGGCGGCTATGTGGAGGCCAAGGGAACGAAAGACGCCGTTGATGCCGTTTCCATGCTTGAAAAAACACGTCCTGGTCATGTCACGCTTGATGTGTACGGCGGCGGCTCGAGTGAGTATAAGGCCGAGCTTAGTCGGCTTATTCGCGAGAGAGAACTTACCGAAATCATTCGCTTGCATGATGAAACGGAGGACGTGTGGTCGGTCATCCCCTCGTTCGATGTGGGGCTGGCATGCTCGTTTGACGAAGGTTTCGGACGTACGGTAATTGAATTCCAAGCCTGTGGAGTGCCGCCAATCGTTTCCGATTCGGGCGCCTTTCCTGAGCTTGTGGAGAACGGGGTTAACGGCCTTCTGTATGAGAAGGCGAAAGGAGCTACGGCGCTCGCCCAATGCATCCGTGAGCTTGTCGACAGCCCTGCTCTAAGGGCTGAGCTGGCACTGAAGGCTAAGGCCATAGCGAGCAGATTCAGTGCAGAAAAGAACGCAAAGGGCGTTGTGGCCCTCTATGACAGGCTTTTAGATAGCAGAGATTATGAGGTGGAAGCAGAGTGAAAGAGCAGGTAGATGGACTCGTTTCCATTGTTGTGCCCGTCTATAACGCCGAGGATTACCTAGCCGAAGCCCTGGATTGCCTTTTACAGCAGTCTTATGAGGATATAGAGATCCTTCTCGTTGACGATGGCAGCAGGGATGGATCGCGCGCCATATGCGAAGAGTACGCGGCCCGCGACAGTCGCTTTCGCTACGTTTGGCAGGAGAACGCTGGAGCTGGCGCTGCTCGCAACCATGGCATGGATCTGGCACGAGGAGAGTATTTGATGTTCCTCGATTCGGACGACCTCTTTGAACCAGAGCTGGTGGCACATCTAAAGAGTGCGATTGAACAGGGCGAATCGGACATCGCGGTGTGCAGGGCAGATTGGTTTGATGGAGAGTACAGGCCTTGCGAAGGTCGGCCGTTGAACGACAAGTCCCCGATAATAAATGGCACACTGCGTCCCGCTGAATTCGCCGATAGGTTCTACCAGACCGTCACATCATGCCCGTGGGATAAGATGTATCGCGCTTCTAGAATAAAAGAAGAAAAACTGCGATATCAGAACTTGCGTTACAGCAATGATAGCTATTTCGTGCTCATGGCCATGCTGAGCGCCAGGCGCATTACATGGATAAAGGACGTGCTCGTCCATTACAGGATTGGGCAGGGCGGAAGCCTCCGCGACAAGATGTACCTTAGTCCCCTATGTGACCTGGAAATGTTCGATGCTCTTCGTGCGGCGGTTGCGAAGAGCGACATGGCAAAGACGCCAGGACTAATCGATAGTCTTGACATGTTTACCGTTGACTTGTTGTTTGCTAGCTATGCTACTCTGGCATCGCAGTCGGTGGAAGCTTGTGGAGAGTTCCACAAGCACTTGACGAGCGCTTGTCTTCCCGAGTGGGAGAGGCTTGCTGATCGTCATCTTTATTCTGGTGCGGTCAAGCAAAGAATCAAGCTATGGGCTGTCAAGTCGATTAAGCCTAGTGGAATGGCATGGGCGGTGGCGCCGTTTGGAAAGAACGGAATGAGAACCGCCGGTCCAAAACAGTGGCATACGTTATATGCGAGGCTTTTGCCTGCGCGTTTTTCTCCACGATGAAATTCGCGTTCTTACTAATGCGCCGTTACATGCTGGGCATGTCCTTGTTATGCGGCGTCATTTCTGAGTGGGCTGTTTAATGAGGAAAGACATTATGCATCGGTATCGTCGTTCGTTCTTAGAGCTATTGGGAGAGACCCCTCTCGAGAACTTTCTTTTCTACCTGGCATTCGTTTGCTTTAGCTTTGCCGAAGTTCTTAGTACTACGGCATTTGTTGTCAAATACGCAATGCTGGCAAAAGTCTGTCAAGCGATGCTATATGCCGTGATACCAATGTTGCTTGCGCGCATGCTTCTCCTGAGAGAAACAAAACGCCAGTGGATTGTGTCACTCATAGTCTTCGTGTTGGTAGCCTATATCTATTTGAGGTATAAGTTCGAGTATCCGTTCTGGATCTTTCTATTTTTGTTTGCGGGTAAGGGTGCAAACCTAAAGAAGCTGGCAAAAATAACCCTCGTTTTGGTATCTGCCCTTACTGTGGCGAGTGTTCTCGCGTGCTATGCCGGCGTTATTGAAAACTATGTGATTAGAGCATCGGGAGATCGAGTTGCGAGAAGTGCGATGGGCTTTACCCATCCCAACCGATTCGGGGAACGCATCGCAGAAATATGTATCGCATACTGGTATCTGCAGGCTCAAGCGCATCGCGGACGCGTAATTGCGCTGAACTTCGTTGCCTTGCTGCTCGTGAACAGCGTTGCCGATTCTCGTGGATCAAGCATTGTTTTTGCAATGCTAATCGCCGCGGCGTTTCTGTATCCCTTCTTATCGCGTGCGCCGAGGCTATCCACGATGCTGTGTGGGGCTATGGTTGTGGGCGTAATCCTGCTGAGCTATTACCTGATGGTCGCATATGACCCTGGCAACGTATTGATGGCTTCGCTTAACGTAAGCACATCTGGGCGATTGTCTCTCATGAATGAAAGTTATCGGTATTCCGGTCTTTCGTTGTTCGGGAGCGATTTTTCTCATGCCCCTGTGGTTGCGCTTCATTATTTGGATGGCAGCGACGTTCATTTTTTGGTTGACAATGCCTATGCGCGTCTTGTGCTTCTCAATGGCCTTGTTCCGACCGCGCTACTTCTTGTTCTCCTTCTGCTTGTCTATACGAAGCAGTTTAAGAAACGTTGTTTTACGCTTTCCCTTTTGGGCCTCTCCATTCTGCTTGCCTTTGGGTTAGTTGAAAACTTTCCCCTGGATATTCAATACAACTACTTTCTATTTCTGATTACTGAAGTTGTATTCGAACGAAGCGAGGCTTCAAAGCGAGGAACGGATTTGGAGCAGAACAACGGGTTTAACGTCGGAGCGTTACCAAGCGTTTCACTAGTGGCTACACAACAAAACCCAAGCTTGACATAGCTGGCGAGCAGACTGGCTAATTTGCATGTGAACTTATTAAGAGATATCGCCCGAAATGGATTAGAAGATGCTTATGGGCTTGATTGGTGATTTGAAAACTGAGGTAAAGAGTCATCGTCGCCTGTACAGATGGTGTACTTATATAAGGCATCCGTATGTTTTTAGACGTGACCTGGAGGCACGTTCGCTTAGGCGTGGGCTCCTTGCTGCCGGACCCGATGAACTTGCAATTGGATCAAATGTTTGCAACCACGTCATCGTTTCTCTGACAAGCTACGGAAAGAGACTAGGTGATGTCAGCCTAGCCGTCCGATCCATACTTAGGCAATCCCTCAAGCCCGACGAAGTCGTTCTTTGGATTGAAGAAGCGGCTGACTCAAGTCTCGTACCGGCTGACCTCAAAGAGCTTGAGAGCTATGGGTTGGATATCCGCTACGGTTCCAAGAATCTCAGGGGTCACAAGAAGTACTTCTGGGCCTTGAGGGAGTTCTCTGATTCTTGTGTCATCACAATCGACGATGACGTCATGTACCCATCCGATACCGTGGAAAGCCTCATGAAGGCACATGAGCGATACCCCGAAGCCGTGGTGGGTCGTCGTGTCCACAGGATGACATTAATTGGGGATAAACTCGCACCTTATGTGGACTGGGGCTTTGAGTGGACGGAAAGCAATGCACCCAGGATGGACCTTATGGCGACTGGGGTTGGTGGGATTCTGTACCCGCCGCATTGTTTTGATGCCGCTGCATTTGATCTTGATGCCATAGAGCGGACATCGCTCAGCAATGACGATATCTGGCTTAAGGCACAGGAACTCATGGCAGGGCGTGGTGTTGCATGGGCGCCTTGCAGCATTGTTCATCCCTATGAAATTGTGCCTGAGCAAGAAGACGGCCTGTGTGATGTCAATGTGGGGCTGGGAGGAAATGACAAGTCCATCAGCCTTGTCGAACGAGAGCTAGGAATCAGCTTCGCAGACTTTATAGGCCAGGAGCGAGGTTGAGCGCGATGCATTTTGACGGAAAAAGCATGAGCATGAGGGCGGCAGCTCTTTTTCAGTTCGGTTCGAAGTATATAAGCATGGGCGCTCAGCTCATCATAACCGCCGTGCTTGCGCGCCTCATTGCACCTGATGACTTCGGACTTGTTGCTATCGTGACGGTATTTACTGGCCTGTTTTCTCTTCTCTCTGACATGGGCATTGGCGTTGCCATCGTTCAGTATCGAGATTTGACAGAGCAAGATTATGGAAAGCTATTTGGGTTTTCCATTGTTCTTGCGATTGGACTTACCGCCACTTTCTGTGCTGTCTCTCCGCTGATAGCGGCTATTTATGGAGATGACAGGCTGATGTCCCTGTGCTGTGCCGCTTCGCCCCTGCTTCTCTTCTCGACGCTCAATATGGTTCCATCAGGGCTCATGCTGAAGGAGCGACGATTTGCTGCCATTGGAATGCGCTTGGTCTGTGCCACCGCGGTGTCTGGCGTCATGGCTATAGGCATCGCTTTTTCTGGCGCAGGTTGCTATGCCCTGGTCATTCAGTCGGCGCTATCTGCATTCATCGTTCTCGTTTGGAACGTGATAACTCGGCGCATTAGCCATATCAGCTTGCATTTCATGGAGCCTCTCCGAAGGATTTTCTCCTACAGCTCTTATCAGTTCGGGTTCAGCCTGATTAACTACTTCTCTCGCAACCTAGACAATTTGCTCATCGGGCGGTTTATGGGACCTGCACAACTGGGGTACTACGATAAGGCTTACAAGCTTACTGGATATCCGCTTTCCGCCTTCTCAAGTGTGATCGGATCCGTTATCCAGCCATATATGGCCGAGCACCAGAATGAGTCTGACGTCATATTCTTGTGTTTCATGCGGGTCGAGAAACTGCTTTCTTTGGTTGGGGTGGGCGTTGCTGTGGTGTTCTTTTGTGCCTCATCCGAGATTATTCAGGTGTTCTATGGGCCCGGTTGGGAAGCGGCGATTCCAGCGTTCTCAATCTTGGGAGTAAGCGTTTACTTCCAAATGATGGGGAATCCTTCTGGAGCCTTCTTCCAAAGTCTTGGGAGAACCGACTATATGTTTCGAGTTGGGCTGATTAATACGGCCATCACATTAGTTGGGCTAATTTCCGGTCTATTGGGCGGAACAATAACGACCGTGGCTTTTGGAATTGCGGCGGCGTACTGCCTGCATATCTTCTCGACTGCCTGGTTCCTCATTCATCACGGCTTTGGCAAGAGCGTTGGGTGCTTAAAGGTTTTTCTACCCGAGGTTGGAGTCGGCATCATAGTCGCTATATGTGTTAGCGCCGTGTTTGGAACCATAAAACTACCCTTGCTTGGCTGTTTTTTCGCCAAAACCTGTACCGCTTTCGCGCTTTTGCTCTTGGGCTATGGATTGACTTGTCAGCTTGGTTATTTGAAAGCGATGCTGAAGCGCTGAGCCCATTTGAAGTTCTTTGCGGTACAACGTCGCCCTTCGCTAACGATGCTCAAGGAGGATATGGGATATGAAGATAGCGGTTGCTGGAACTGGCTACGTGGGACTGTCCTTGGCGGTTTTGCTTGCACAACACAATGAGGTCAGTGCTCTCGACATCGTTCCGGAAAAGGTGGACAAACTAAAGCGATATATCTCTCCTATTCAAGATAGAGAGATAGAGCGTTTTCTGGGTGAGGCCAGGGAAGGAAAGCGTGAGCTAAACCTATGCGTGACACTGGACGCGACCGAGGCATATGATGGCGCGGACTTCGCTATCGTGGCTACGCCAACAAACTACGATACGGACAAGAATTACTTTGACACCAGTTCCGTCGAAGCGGCAATCGCAGCCATCCGAAAAGTAAATCCGAGGGCCTGGATTGTTATCAAGTCAACTATTCCCGTGGGATATACGGCCGAACTGCGAAAGAAGCTTGGCGACGCGCGAATCCTGTTTAGTCCTGAGTTCCTGCGTGAGAGCCGGGCGCTCTATGACAACTTGCACCCAAGCCGGATTGTGGTGGGAGCACCGAAAAACGATCCTGAGGCCATGACGGCCGCCGGTAGATTTGCTGAACTGCTTGCAAAGGGCGCGGATCCTAGCGAGCTTACGCGTACCAACGCCGATGGTACGATAGGTATCCCAAAGCTGGTGCTTGGTACCACTGAGGCCGAAGCGGTGAAGTTGTTTGCCAACACGTATCTGGCATTACGTGTTGCCTACTTTAATGAGTTGGATACCTACTGCGAGGCCCGAGGGCTCTCTTCTGCCGATGTAATAAAGGGCGTATGCCTGGAACCACGTATTGGGAGCTTCTACAACAATCCCTCGTTTGGCTATGGCGGTTATTGTCTGCCGAAGGATACCAAGCAGTTGTTGGCTAACTACAAGGACGTGCCTCAGAACCTAATTGAAGCAATCGTTCAGGCCAACCATACTCGCAAGGACTGGGTTGCCGAGCAGGTTGTTGATCGCGTGATGCGGCTTGTCTACGAGGGCAAGCCCAAGCCCGTCGTGGGCGTGTACCGCCTGACCATGAAGTCGGGTTCCGATAATTTCCGTGCGAGCTCGATTCAGGGAATCATGAGGCGCGTGAAGGCAAGGGGAGTACCTGTTGTGGTTTATGAGCCCACGCTGGAAGCCTCTGATTACTATGGCTCTAAGGTGATAGGCGATTTAGACAGGTTCAAGTCCGAGTGCGATGTAATCGTCGCGAATCGCTGGAGCGACGATCTCTCTGATGTCACGGACAAAGTGTACACGCGCGACTTATTTAAGAGGGACTAGCTGGCCGGAGAGGATATGAAATGGGCAAGATGGCAAACCGGCTACTAGGATTTTTTTATGGGAAGATGCGCAGTGCACACGAGGCGTCGTTGAATGCCGAACTGCGCAAGAATGGCAGTAGAGGTCGTGTAACCGCAAATGTAGACGTGCGTTTTCCCGAGAATGTGCATATTGGGGCGCGCTCTTATATCAATGGCGGGATGGTTGCTGCATCGAAGAATGCCCAGATAATAATAGGAGAAGACTGCATGCTCTCCTATGGCGTGCACCTCAGGACTGATATGCATCGCCATGATAGAGCCGATGTGCCGATGTCGCAGCAGGGCAGCGTTGAGGCCGACATAGTCATTGGTGATGACGTGTGGGTCGGCTATGGTGCCCAGATAATGTCGGGTGTAAAGATCGGTTCACATGCCATCGTAGGGGCCGGTGCTGTCGTCACCCGCGACGTGCCTGAATACGCGGTTGTAGGCGGAGTTCCTGCCCGTTTGCTCAAATGGCGTGAGCTTCCTGACGCTGGCGCTAAGGTCGGCGCTTAACGGAACGATGAACTGTTTTATCGTCCCGGAATACGTTCGCAGATCTTACTCGTTAAGCTCCTCCTGACAAGGATGACTGGGATAGCTCAATATAAGTGTCTTTTGGCCAGGGGGTCGAAATCTAAATCGACCTCCTGGCTCTTATTTTCTTAATAAATCATTTCTCCGGTTTCTAGATCGAAATAATGTGTCTCACCGTCGATCTTCTGCTCGCCGTAGCGCATGGCCCCGTCGTCGCCGTAGTAGACCTTCTTGCCGTAGAACAGCGTCGTGAACCCGGTCGCCATCTCGCCGGTGCCCCGGTCGAAGTAGTACCACTTGCCGTCGATCTTCTGCTCGCCGTAGCGCATGGCCCCGTCGTCGCCGTAGTAGACCT
>ERZ1034917.1466-NODE-1466-length-14260-cov-4.029989_pt1 | contig 14260 bp, 10 predicted proteins | sample MGYA00520605_ERZ1034917 | MGnify/ENA primary metagenome ERZ1034917 (study PRJEB33766, sample SAMN09781784) | gut metagenome | biome: gut microbiome | host: Homo sapiens | place: Madagascar | study: EMG produced TPA metagenomics assembly of the PRJNA485056 data... | reverse complement strand
GATTGGTTACATCAGAGGTAATATCGTGGCGTTGACGATTGACTTGATTCTACAATACCCAGAAACTTTTTGCTGCTTCTTTCTTCGGAATCGAATAGTCGATGGCCGGATCATTGAACGTTTCCTGCTGCGTCATGTTAACCGAGAAGATATAGACTGTTGCCGGAAGGTCTGGTAACAGGTATTGACAGGAAATCCCGGAAAACCTCGTCTCTGGCGTTGCCGGAAGAACGAAATAGATGTATAGTAAAGGATTACACATAGTAATTGTTTTTGTGGAAATATGGAAAGCGGAATTGAATCATGTGGAAACCATTGCAGCGCGCCAGCCGGTTGCTGGCGTCACAGACTTCAGCCTTTGTCATCCTTGTCGCCATCATTACTTTTTGGGAACCGGCCCTTTTCATGTGGGTAAAAGGAAATGTTCAAACTGCAATTCTCGGCATTATCATGCTGACAATGGGAATGACACTGACTCCAGAAGATTTCAAAATTCTGGCGGCACGCCCGCTTGATATTCTTATTGGCGCTTGTGCACAATATACGGTGATGCCGTTGTTGGCTTTTTCTTTGGTGCGGACGCTGAGACTGCCGGACGGAATTGCCATTGGATTAATTCTTGTCGGCTGTTGTCCCGGAGGAGTTTCGTCCAATATTATGTCCTTCCTGTGCCGCGGAGATGTCGCGTTTTCCGTCGGGATGACAACGGCGTCAACTTTGCTGGCTCCAGTATTGACCCCTTTCCTGGTGTTACATTTGTCCGGAAGCAGTATTGATGTCGATGCCTGGGGAATGTTCCGTTCTATTTTAATGGTTACTGTATTGCCGGTAGCAATCGGTGCGGTCGCTAACTGGCGTTTTGGAAAAAGACAACAATATCAGGAACTCTGTAAAGTTATGCCGGGTGTTTCTGTCATCGGGTTGGCATGTATCGTCGGTAGCGTGATTTCTTTTAACGGAAAACATTTTTTTACTTCAGGAGTGATGATTTTCCTGGCAGTTTTCCTGCATAACTCTCTTGGCTACCTGCTCGGTTATCTGGTGGGAGTTGTCACAAGGATGAATCAGGCAAAGAAGCGGACAATTGCACTTGAAGTCGGTATGCAGAATGCCGGATTGGCAACCAATTTATCCATGCAGCATTATCAGGCCCTCGCTGTAGCTGCAATTGCTTACGCAGTCAGCTGCGGCTTGCGCTCGATTTCCGGTACGCTTCTTGCCGGATTGTTCCTCCTGATGGATAAACTTCGGGAACGTTATGTTGCCAGAAAAGCTGCCGGAAACCCTTTGAAAATGTAAGTTCTGCAATAGAATTGATATAAAAAAATATATCCGAATTACTCAGAGGATTGGAGATACAAAAACGCCGCTGCTTCACAAGAAGAGGCGGCGTTTTTGCGAATCGCGTTAACGGCCTTCGTGGGGCATTCTGGCACGAATATTTTCACCAGCTTCTTTGCGGATTTTCCATAAAAATTCCCGCAACTCTGGGTCATCGGTACGCATGCCCAACAGAGTCGCCCGACGACGGAGATTGCGTACTCTCATGCGGGTGGTTGCGCTGAGGTCATCCTGAGTCCCCCCGATAGTACGGATCTTTCGGCCGAGTTCCTTGACTTTGTCTTCTTTGGTTTCGGCATCCATTTCTGCATCATCAGCAATGGCAAGGATTTCTTTGAAATATCCTTCGACCACTTCAGGCTGTTGCATGATTGGCAGCTTTTCTTGATAAAGATTGAAATAGTATTCCTGATTTTGCAGAAGTTGTTCCAAGGTGTCTTTCCATTGCGGATGGGTTGCGATTGCTTCCTGAATTTGTTCCCCAAGGTTCTTTGCGCAGGCCAGATGGGATTCCAGTTGGCTTCGTATCGTGCGGACAAACAGCATGCACTTATCGATGTTGTCTGCCATCAATTGCCGGTTCTCGGCAACCGTTTCATCGTAAAAACACTGCTCAATCCATTCTGTAGTGCTGCAAGTGGCACGGGTCTTCCAAGCGTTTTCGTGGTAAACCCAATTGAGGGCATCAAAAGCCTGATCCCCAACTTTTAATTTCAACAATCCCAATACGGTCTCTCGATCCGGCGCAGTATCTTTCGGGGTATCTGCACCTTTCCACAACGCCTGATCATCGGTATTTTCGAGATAAATAACAGCCCCCGGCGCATATTTGATGCGTTTGATCAAAGTCGTTTGCGGCTGCCGGACAGTAACCTTACCGTCAGCATAGACGAAAGGATGGAAATAGCTGCCGACACCTGACGTCCACGACGTCCAATTTTCACTGTTGACCATAGCAACACCAAGTTCAATCGTCGGGCAAATTTCCTGTTTGACGCTTAGTTTCCAGCTCATGGTCATACCGTCTTCATCTGGGAACATGCCCTGTTCCAATGGGATGGCAATGCGCCAGCTGTTACGGCAGAAGGGAACCCAATCAATTGTGATCCCTTCTGTGGTTGGAAGATCGGTAAGGCGGTAAAAACTTTTTTTCCCGGGAAGACGATGGGATTCCAGTGTGGGATTGGACGAAATGATCCTCCCGGCGGAAACATCGTATGTAATTGGTTCAGTCGGATCACTCCAAATATAAACATCCATTGCTTTTTTGCCATCTTCCCGTTCCATCAGCAGTACGGCTTCACAGGCATCCGGAGGGAAATAGACTTTCCCGCCCTGTAATTTGTCAGCATTGAGCAGCGTCGGTTCACTGAGCATATCGGGAACCAGGACAGAGATTTTCCCGCCTTCATAGTCGTCCGGCAACGACATGGATATTTCCAGACCTCCGGCTGCATGTGCGATTTCCAGTCCCAAAAAGGATGCAGCCAGTACCGTCAGGATTGATAATGATTGTTTCATCGACGATTCTCCTTCTCTTGCAGATGATTGGCCGCCACCGCGGCTTTCAATATTTTGCTCTTTGCCAATAATTCCTCCGCCATTCGACGATAGCCCGTTGCCAGGGGATGGCTCCCATCAGCGTATTCTTCGGAAGGCAGTAGTGAAAACACAATTACTTCATCCGCGCCGGTATCATTGAGAATGGCAATGAGTTTGTTTCTGCTTTCGTGGTAGGCACAACGGCTTGCCTCGGAAAGCATCCATTCATTGATGGCACCGACGGTAACGATAACTTGGTTTTTGCGTTTCTTCATGATTTGAACTGCATCGATAAACGCTGCAACCTGGCGGCTTTCTTCCGGGGTAACCCATGGCCAGTCCTGGATTGGAATATGCTGCCGCTGCCAATCCCTTGTTCCATTGCGTTTCTTTTTTTCTGATGCGTCGAAGTTGTCTTGAAATTCCGGAATTTCATTGACGTTGTTGACGAAGTACTCCGGAATGGATTGATTCTCACAGTAGTTCAAACGCAGATGATGCAGCAGCGATGGCAGGGGCAAGATATGTTCTAACACAATACTGATGCGATTACTGAAACTTTCCTGGTAGGCATGAATCGTCCAGTCCATTTGTGGCAACAGGCGCGGATGATTGGGCGAAAAAGAAGACTCATCGCTGCCCGGTTGTTTCGCTTCGGAAAGATCGTAGCGGGGTGTATTCATCCACAACGGATTGAAGTGCAACACTACGGTTTTACCCTTAATGTTTCCTGCATAAGCGTTCAGCAATTTCAACATGGCAACCTGGTGTAGTCCATCGATGGCAAAGTTTGCTGCAATCGGGCGTTGCGCCTCTGCATTGATCCATGCCGGAAGTGTATTGCCATTATCTGCGTACATTCCCCAAATGACTGAATCCCCAAAAAAGAGGATTTTTCCATCGTTTTCCGGAGCATTCAAACATCGTTCATAGATCCAGTAATCGTCCCGGAGTGACTCTGCAAGCCGGAAGTCGTCGGAGACAGAGACCCGTTCCCAGGAGCGATACAATGCAGGAATCCCCCAGACCCCTGCCGCCAGAATTAATACCGTGAGCATTACGATTTCCCGGATGGAGAAGCGCATGGCGTTGCTCCCAAAGGGGATTTTTTTCAATGCTTCATAGCCACGTTTCATTTTTTTGCCCCTCCAGGTTTAGAATTGGAAGTAAATAAATTGTTGATATGCCGAGGACGGAACAAAAAGTAACAATAGAAGCACAATGGCAAGGCAGGCATAGCGGACAGGACGGGTGGCAAGAATTGCCTTCCAGCCGGTATTGTACCAGAGCTGGTAGAGCCACAGCATTCCGATCAGTGTTAAAACCGGTATTGGAAGGATCGAATCTCCCGATGCTCCAGTAAAGAAACGGTGAAGGATAGTCATTGCATCAGAAAAGGTCGGGGCACGGAAAAATACCCAGGTCAGGCAAATGAAATGATAGACCAGAATTTGCTTGATGATTTTCGGCATTTTCAAGTACCATCCGGCGTGATCAAAAGGCATGGTCAGCACCCTTCCGATTCCGTTCAGTCCGCCCCAGATCAAAAAATTCCATGCTGCTCCGTGCCAGAATCCGGAAACCAGCATGGTAAAGAAGACATTCCACCATACCCGGTATTTGATAACACGATTCCCCCCCAGAGGGATGTATACGTAATCGCGGAACCAGCTTGACAGGCTGATATGCCAGCGCCTCCAGAAGTCTCCGAGGTCAACCGCTGTGTAGGGGTTGTTAAAGTTAAGCCGCAACCGGATTCCCATAATTTTTGCTACTCCTCGCGCCATGTCTGTATAGCCGGAGAAATCGCAGTAAATCTGCCAGGCAAAAGCATAAGTGGCAAACAGTAAAGTCCAAGCATCAAAACTGGCGGGGTCATCATACACTAAATTGACGTAGACGGCAAAAGTATCCGCCATAACCAGTTTTTTGAACAGCCCGACAATAAATAAACTCAGCCCGTCCCCGATATCGTTTGGGTAAATCAGCGGTTTGTGGCGAAGCTGCCGCAGCAGGTTGGTCGCCCGTTCGATCGGCCCGGCAACCAGTTGCGGAAAGAGTGCAACAAAAGCAGCATAACGGATCCAATTGCGTTCACAGCGTAGTTCCCCCCGGAAAACATCAATGCAGTAACTCATTGACTGGAACGTGAAAAAACTGATGCCGACCGGTAGCAGAATATTTGGTTCCGGTACTTCCAGAGGAATGGAACAAACTTGAAACAGCCAACGTAAATTCTCTGTGAAAAAACCGGCGTATTTGAAAAAGCCAAGCAGAAAAAGGTTGTTGCAAACACTCAGGGTAATACAGATTTTTGCCCAACCGGGTGCTGTATTTTTGCATGCCATTCCACGAGCAAGGAAATAATCTGCTGTCGTTGTATAAAGAATCAGCAGGAGAAAAAGCGGATTCCACCAGCCGTAAAAGACATACGATGCTACCAACAGCCATGCCTGCCAGAAACGGGTTGCGCGTAACAGCAGAAAACCACCAAGCGTGATCAGGAAAAAGAATACAAATTCCCAAGTCTGAAAAAGCATTTCCTGTTTCCCCGGAAGCGATTATTCAGACTCTTTTACTCGTTTGACACAACGGAATCCATAGGTGTCGTATCCCTGACAGATATCGGCATTTGCCGGATCGTCGGCAGTGCGCGCCGCACTGGAGATTTTACCCGGGCGGCTGGACCAGTCGCCGCCGCGGAGAACACGTTTTTCGCCAGTTGCCGGGCCCGTCGGGTTGTCTGTCTGCGCGGGATCGTAAGGAGCATAGTAATCATTGCACCATTCTGCGACATTCCCAAACATATCGTACAATCCCCATGCATTCGGTTTTTTTTCTCCGACGGCATGGGTTTTGGATTTGGAGTTGCTGCGGATCCAGGCGTGTCTGGAAAGTTCTTCTGCGGCGAAGGGGAGGGCGTCAGTCGAACCGGCACGGCAGGCAAATTCCCATTCCGCTTCCGTCGGGAGGCGATATCCGTCTGCTTCGAAGTTACATTCCCAGGTTTCTTCATTGTAACAGGGGGTCAGATTTTCAGCACGGCTGCGGGCATTGCAGTATTCGGCCGCTTCCATCCAGCGAACCCGCTCAACCGGCCCTTGCTGATCGTCGAACTTGGACGGGTTGATGTCCATATGGCGGTTGAACTCTTTTTGCGTTACTTCGTAGATGTCCATGTAAAAAGGAGACAGTGTGACTTGACGGACGACTTTCGCATCCTCTGCGCCGTCGGCATCCCCCATGGAGAAAGTTCCGCCGGGCAGCTTTACCATGGCAACTTCATTGAAGATTTCTACTGCCGGCACCTCAGCACCAAGCGCCTGTACAGTACATAAAGTTGCCAGCACAAGCAACGACATGATTCGCATAAAGATCCTCCCGATTGCGTGTTGTGTTGTTTCAATTGTAAACAATCTGACTTTATCATGATTTCAGGAAAAATACAAGCCAGCAATCAATGGAAATGCTGAATTGCAAAAAGCCGATCCGATGGTATTGTACTGAAATGACAAATTCCCCCTGCTTATTATTGCAGCCGATTAACTCCGAACAGGAAGGATTTTCCCATGAAAGCAGTTATTTCCGTCATCGGCAAAGATGCCGTCGGAATCATCGCAAAGATCAGTACCGCATGCGCTGGTTATGGCGTCAATATTCTCGATATTTCTCAAACCGTATTGAATGGCTATTTTACAATGATTATGATTACAGACATTCGGCAATTGAATGTCGGTTTTACCGAATTTGTCGATGGCATGGAGCGGCTCGGCAGAGAAAATTCTTTGGAAATTCATGCCATGCACGAAGATATTTTTAATTCGATGCACAAGATTTGAGCCGGAGGAAGCGTTACCATGCAGCCGATGGAAAATATTCTTGAAACCATCAATATGATCCGGCAGGAGTGCCTCGATATTCGTACCATTACAATGGGAATTTCACTTTACGACTGTATGAGCGAAGATCCCAGGCGCCTTGCAGAGAACATCTACGATAAAATAACGCGAAGTGCCCGTAATCTGGTGAAAACCGGAGAGGAAATTGAGAAAACCTACGGGATTCCGATTATCCATAAGCGGGTATCGGTTACCCCAATCGGGTTGTTGTGCGGCCGCTTGGACAATGATGATGCGGTTCGTATTGCCTGCACTCTCGACCGCGCCGCCCGGGAATTGGGAATTAACTTTATTGGCGGTTACAGCGCGTTGGTTCAAAAAGGCTTTACAAATGGAAGCCGTGTCCTGCTTGACTCTATTCCCGAGGCTCTGGCGGTTACTGAGAATGTCTGTTCTTCTGTAAATGTAGCGTCAACGAAGGCGGGAATAAATATGGACGCAATCGAGGAAATGGGCGAAATTATTCGGAAATGCGCATATTTAACGCGCGACCGTCAGTCGATTGGCTGCGCAAAGTTGGTGGTTTTCGCCAATGCTCCGGAGGATAATCCATTTATGGCGGGAGCGTTTCATGGCATTGGCGAACCAGAGACGGTAATCAATGTCGGAGTGTCCGGCCCCGGCGTGGTTATGTCGGCAATTCACCGCGCTGGAGATTGTGACTTGGCAGAACTTGCAGAAATTATTAAGAAAACAGCTTTCAAAATTACCCGTGTCGGCCAACTGGTAGCTCAAGAGGCGGCGAAGCGACTTAATGTGCCATTCGGGATTGTCGATTTGTCGTTAGCTCCAACTCCGGCGATTGGAGACTCCGTAGCATACATTCTCGAAGCAATGGGATTGGAGCAATGCGGATGCCCTGGAACCACTGCGGCGTTGGCGATGTTGAATGATGCCGTGAAAAAAGGAGGCGTAATGGCGTCATCCCGGGTCGGCGGTTTATCCGGAGCTTTTATTCCGGTTTCTGAAGATGCCGGGATGATCGAGGCGGCTCAGGCAAACTCCCTTTCTCTGGAAAAGCTGGAAGCCATGACCGCTGTCTGCTCGGTCGGGTTGGATATGATCGCGATTCCCGGAGATACTTCCGCCGAAATTATTTCCGGAATTATTGCTGATGAAATTGCTATTGGTGTGGTGAACAACAAGACTACTGCTGCCCGCTTGATTCCCGCGTGGGGGTGTAAAGTCGGAGATTCGGTCAGCTTCGGCGGTTTGTTGGGCGAAGCCCCGGTAATGGCGGTCAGTTCCAGATCGCCTGCAAAGTTCATTCATCGCGGCGGGCACATTCCTGCTCCGATTCACAGCTTGAAGAATTAATCGTTTGCAGTGTTGCAGCACGGATACAACAGGAAGTCGTCAAGAAGATGCCGGAAGCCGCACGGTTCGGAGAACTCCGGATTTTTACCACAGCAGAAAATAGAACATGGAGCCACAGGCAGTACATTGCTGTTTGCAGGAGGTTCGAAGAAGCAGACGCGATACTGCACTGATCCCGAACCCTGTTATCACCCTTTCCTGTAACAGCTCTTCCGGTACATGACATATTGTACGCTGATACTCGGGGATTCGGAGAAGCAGGCGCCAGGAATTACCGGAGCACAGTCCGGTTAACCTGGCAGCGATTTCCTCCTTGTTATGGAGGAGCGCATCAGCACGTTAAAAGTGGTACCATTGCGGAGTAATGTTCAAGGTTTTTATTCTATACCGCAGGATTCGGGCAGTGGTTCCCAGTTCTCTTGCTGCTGCTGCGACGTTGCCTCGTTGTTTTTTCAGCGCTTCAACAATCAGTTCGCGTTCAAAAGAACCAACCAGAGTCGCCAAGTCTGTACCGGATTCCGCTTCTACGGGGGGACGACGCAGCGACATATTGCTGCTTTGCACGGAAGACGGCAGATTGAAGGCATGGATGACTTCATCTTCTGCTGTCAACACAGCGCGTTCCATACAGTTTTCCAGTTCCCGTACGTTTCCTGGCCAGTGGTAGGCCATCATCATATTAATTGCCGGTGTGGAAATACTCCGGATAGACTTGCCGTGTATTTTGTTGTATTTTTCCAGAAAGTGTTCGGCGAGCAGAAGGATATCTGATCGGCGTTTGCATAAGTCAGGCAGATGGATCGGAAATACATTCAACCGATAATAAAGGTCTTCCCGAAATTTCCCCTCTTTCATCAACTCTTCCAAGTTGCGGCTGGTCGCTGCAAGAATGCGTACGTCTACTTTACGCTCGACGTTGCTGCCGATCCGGAAAAATGAACGCTCCTGAATAAAACGCAGAAGTTTAACCTGCATCGGCAAACTCAAATCGCCGATTTCATCCAGGAAGATTGTACCGGTATGTGCTGCTTCAACCAGTCCGGTCCGCGTTTTTACCGCGCCGGTAAAAGAACCTTTTTCGTGTCCGAAAAGTTCACTTTCAATCAGGTTCTCGGGGAGCGCTGCGCAGTTGACAACGACAAAAGGATTGTCTTTGCGAGTACTTGCATATTGTATGGCCCGGGCAACCTGTTCTTTGCCGGTTCCGGAACTGCCGCGAATCAGGACGGTGGCGTTACTTTCCGCTACCTGCGCAATCATGGCATAAACAGCACGCATGGCGTTGCAGTTCCCAACAATATTGCCCGGACGGGCATTTTTGTCCAGTTCCTGTTTCAAGCGGCGATTTTCTTCGAGTAGTTTTTCTCGTTCTTCATGCTCGCGAAAACAAACCGAAACCGCATCTGCCATAATATTGGCAACAGTTTCCAAAAGGTCAAAGTCCCGTGCAAGATCCGTTTCCGGCCCGATTTGCCGGTCAATACTCAGTGTGCCGATGACTTCATCTTCATGCAGGATCGGCACACAGAGAAACGCGATAACATTTTCGGATCCGTCTTTTGCGCGGGCTTGTGTCCGGTCGAGAAATTCCGGTTCTTTGGAAATATCGGGGATAATCTGAGGTTTACCGGTTTGCGCCACTTTTCCGGTAATGCCTTCTCCCAGGTGGTAGATGCCGCGTTTTCGCTCGGCTTCGCTCAGACCATGGGATGCTTCAATATGCAGAATATCACCTTGGCGCAGCGTCAGAGTCCCACGCTGAAGCCCCATTTCGCGATATAAAATATCCAAAACCTCCTTCAGAAGTGACGACACGTTTTTGTGATGGACAAGAACGTGACTGATCTGGTTCAAAACCGCGATTTCAGTTTTGTGTTGAGGCATGGTATTCAGAGTTTCAGTTTGGACTGGATGCTTTGAGCAAACTCTTCGCGCTCATTATCATTCGCGTAAGGAATCTGCCGCCAATTCCAGTGAAAGTTATCTTCGACTCCTCGCGGAACTACGTGCAGATGGGCATGGTTGACTACCTGGCCGGCTGCGGTTCCATCCGCGAGATGCAGATTAAATGCATCGTAATCTTTTGCCCGTTTCAGGGCTACACCGATACGGCTGCCGACGTGGAACATTCGTCCAGCTGTCGCTTCCGGAATCGTTGAACTGCTTTCATGGTGTTCTTTGGGGATAACCAGCACATGTCCCGGATTGATCGGGTTGATATCCAGAAAGGCGTAAACCAAATCGTCTTCATAAATCTTTGTTGACGGGATTTCTCCGGCGATAATGCGGCAGAAAATACATTTTTCCATTGTTTTCCTCCGAGTTTTTGTCATGTTGTCGCAGGCGTTACTTTTCTTTAGTATACCACAATGACGTTTTTTTTACAGGTTTCAAGGGAAAAAATCCAGCATTTTCTCTTTTGTCTTTGTTTTTTCGATAAATTGTTTTATATTACAGGAACTATTTGTACCGTTTCGCCGCAGCACGGCATTCAATGTGTTCCGCGCCGTTCTGTGGAGCGATAATTGTTTTTAACAGACTCGAGGAGACACCGTTGATGGGTACGGAAAAGAAAATGTTAATGAAGGGGCGAGATATTGCTATTCGATGCCTTGAACGACAGGGTGTCGATGTGTTGTTCGCTTATCCGGGCGGTTTCTCGCTGGAACTTCACCAGGCGCTTCAGAATTCCACGATCCGGGTTATCCTGCCGCGTCACGAACAGGGTGGGGCCTTTGCCGCAAATGGTTACGCCCGTGCAACCGGCAAAACTGGTGTGTGTATGGCAACCAGCGGGCCCGGTGCAACCAATTTGCTTACCGGTGTTGCCGACGCATACATGGATTCCATTCCATTGGTATGTATTACCGGTCAGGTGCCGACGGATATGATTGGCAAGAATGTTTTTCAGGAAACAGATATCATCGGCATGACCCGACCAATCGTCAAACACAGTTACCTGGTATTGCGTGCTGCTGACTTGCCAAAAATTTTTGCCGAAGCCTTTTTTATTGCCAACTCCGGCCGACCGGGGCCTGTGGTGATTGATATTCCAAAAAATGTTCAGCAAGAAGTTTGTGAAGTAGACTTCGAGGTCAAGCCCGAGTGTTCTTCGTACAATGCAGATCCGAAATTTGACCCTGCCGATATCGAAAAAATTCGTCACATGATTGCCCGGTCTGATCGCCCATGCCTTTATGTCGGTGGCGGTATTATTACTGCCAACGCAACCGCAGAGTTGCTTCAGTTTGCTGAATCATATAATATCCCGGTGGCAACGACCTTGATGGGCTTGGGTGCTTTTCCGGAAAGCCATCCTCTGAGCTTAAGTTGGTTGGGAATGCACGGTACCTATGCGGCAAATTACGCTGCCAATGAGGCCGACCTGCTGTTGGCTTTCGGTGCCCGCTTTGATGACCGCGTGACTGGAGATCCTAAAAAATTTGCAGTAGACGCGGCAATCGTCCATGTCGATATCGATCCATCGGAAATCAATAAGAACAAACCAGCAACGCTCGGCGTTGTCGGAAATGTCAAGGACGTCCTTGTGGCGTTGAATCAGCAGCCATTGTATCAGGAGTATTCGGAATGGATGGCTCGTATTGCCGCATGGAAAGAAAATTTCCCGACCACTTATAAGACAAAACCAGATCGTCTTCAGCCTCAATTTGTTGTAGAGAAACTTTATGAAATGACCAAAGGCGACGCAATCATTGTTCCCGGCGTTGGTCAACATCAGATGTGGGCAGCCCAATATTATCATTTTGATAAGCCGCGCCGGTTTCTGACCAGCGGCGGACTGGGGTCGATGGGCTTTGGGTTGCCGGCGGCGATGGGGGCAAAAGTTGCCTGCCCGGATAGGACCGTTATCAATATTGACGGCGACGGGTCGTTTCAGATGAACATTCAGGAACTCGGAACTTTGTTCGTAGAAGAGATCGATGTTAAGATGGTGATTTTAAATAATCAGCATCTGGGAATGGTTGCACAGTGGGAAGATCGTTTTTATAACAGCTGTCGAGGAAATACAGTGCTCGGCGTCTGCAAAGGCAGCAGTGGGCGCCCCAACCATCGGTGCAAAGGGTGTGATGGAACGTTCTGTAATGCTTCTCATCGGCCATATCCGGATTTTGTAACCATTGCCAGTGGCTATGGTATCAAGGGACGGGATGTATATACCCGGGGAGAGCTTGAAGATGCGATTCGGGAAATGCTTGAGACGCCCGGTCCTTTCCTGTTGGATGTTCACACCGGTTATGAAGAGCATGTTCTGCCGATGATTCCGGCGGGAAAAGATTACCGGTCGATTATTCTGGAATAATACTGGTTTGTGATTCAGAGCGTTGCAATAAGAAAATTGCAACGCTCTTTTTTTTATTGAGTTTCGATGAAAGACGGAATTATTCTGCGCCGGAGGCAAGAAGAGCCAGCATATGTATGTGCTGTTTTGACATGGACAAAGAAAGACTGATAGATAGCCGGAAAATGTTCTTCCCCATTGGAAGTTGGAAAATCTTCGAGAAAAAGTGATTTAGTGCATAACCAGCTGCAAAATTTCCGGGGCTGTTGCGTTCAGCAGATCGACTGCGATCTGTAGTGCTTCGTCGGCGGTAGAACAGCTGATAGCCGCTTCCGCTGCGGCTTCGGCTTCGTACATCCGTGTTTTACGAATGACACGCCGAACAGGGGCAATCGCTGCTGGTGGCATACTTAATTCATGTACCCCGAGCCCCAGGAGCAGGGCGGTAAAACGAGCATCGCCGGCGATTTGTCCACAGACGGAAACGTAAATATTATGCCGTTTTGCTTCTTGAGCACACCGCCAGATTAACTCCAGAATCGCCGGATGTGTCGGTTGATAAAGGTAGGCAACTTTTTCGTTGCTCCGGTCAATTGCCATTGTGTATTGGATCAGATCGTTCGTTCCAATGCTGAAAAAGTCTACAATCCCAGCAAGGCTTGAGACCATTAAAGCAGCAACCGGCGTTTCAATCATGGCTCCAAGCTCCAGAGTCTTGGCTGCGGGAATTTTTTCTGCTTCCAGTTCTGCCGCCAATTCTCGGATGAGTGCTTTGACTTCAAGGACTTCCTCCACACAGGAAATCATTGGCAGCATGACTCGCAAACGACCATGAGACGCCGCGCGAAGCAATGCCCGCAACTGCATTCTCAGTACGTCGCGCCGGGCGTGCAGGCAAAAACGGATGCCGCGAAGCCCCAGAAAAGGATTGGGTTCCGGAGATTCCTGTAAAGTATGTTCAAATTTATCTCCGCCAATGTCGAGAGTCCGGATGATAACCGGATCATTTCCGCAACATTCCAGCAATTTACGGTAAGTAAGATACTGTTCCTCTTCACTGGGCAGGTGATCCTGTCCTAGAAAAAGGTATTCCGTTCGGAAAAGTCCGATCCCACAGGCCCCGTATTGTTGCAATTGCGGCAGATCGTTTAGAGATTCGATATTGGCAGACAATTGAATCATGAATCCATCGAGTGTCTCGGGTCGTAGCTCATTGTCTCGGGTTAACTCGCTGTATATGCGGTTTTCTTCTTCAATTTTCTGGCGGTAAAGTTCAGTGGTACGCGGATCTGGATCAGCAATAATTCTGCCGGAAAAGCCGTCAAGGATAATTTCATCACCATCGTGCAGGGCAGAAAGAGCTTCGGGGTCAAGTCCGACCAGCGCCGGCAAGCGCATGGAACGTGCCAGAATTGCCGTATGGCTGGTTTTGCTGCCGCGGGACACTGCAAATCCGAGAACTTTGTCACGGTCGAGACCGGCGGTATCCGAAGGCGTTAAATCATCAGCTAACAGAATGTAACGGTCGCGCAGTTCACGCAGCGGGCGAAGCTGACGGTTTTCGAGGCGACAGATAACCCGCATGGCAACGTCACGGATGTCAGCTGCCCGTTCTTTGATATAGCTGTCCGGCATCATCATGATGGCGGAAACATAACGTTCAATAACCCGGTAAAATGCACATTGCGCAGCAATATGTTTCTTCTGAATCATTGCCACGACCTCCTCCATCAGGACTTTGTCGTCGACAATCAGCAGGTGGGCATCAAAAATTCTTGCTTCAGCGGCATCAACTTTGGTTTGAAGTTGTTGCTGGAGTTTTAAAAGTTCAGCGTGGACTTCTTCAAGAGCGGTACGGAAG
>ERZ1034917.1465-NODE-1465-length-14274-cov-4.280048_pt1 | contig 14274 bp, 10 predicted proteins | sample MGYA00520605_ERZ1034917 | MGnify/ENA primary metagenome ERZ1034917 (study PRJEB33766, sample SAMN09781784) | gut metagenome | biome: gut microbiome | host: Homo sapiens | place: Madagascar | study: EMG produced TPA metagenomics assembly of the PRJNA485056 data... | reverse complement strand
CTACGGGAATAACCAGCGACGCCGGATGAATTTCTCCTTCATCCGGCGGCGCTGGTTATTCCCGTAGCCACCGGCCTGAAATTCCTGCTGCAATAAAGCCTTAACCGCAGTGCGCTGTTTGCTCTGTTCAGCCGTTTCTGCGTATAACATCAACATAGACAGGGAGTCTTCGTCTTTCTGATGCCCGGAACGGGCAAAGAAAACATCCATAACGTTGTGAGCATATTCAGGGAAACCACAAGCAATGTAGGCTTCGGTAAGCAACAAGTTTACTGCGCTACTATCCGGAAATTCCGGATAAACATCTCTCAAAAGCTCTTCAATCACGCCCATAGCGTCGCCATCCTGAAGTGCTGCACGATATGGCGATAGAATTGGCGGTTTTTTCCGCAGGAAATGACGGCTGCCATCCATAAAAGAGGAAACCCTCTCTCCGACATGAGCAGGCACAGCAACAGCCCACACTGTCGTTCCCAACGCTGTAAAGGCCATCATCAGTGCAAAATAATAAAGTGCCATAATTGTACCGGCATTTGCAGCTGCCAGCACAATCGAATAGAAGATACCTCCCAGACAGAAAATCGTCCACAGCCAGAACAATACCCGCTTCAAACAATCAAAGTAGTTTCCCAGCATAAATTCCCCCCGCCAAGTCATGAATCAATATGTTCACCCACCGGCAATGGTAAACACGTCTTCAAAACGAACGGCAGAACACATTGAAAAAACTATTTTCTGGATCCCGCCGTTTTCTGTCTGTACTTTATGTAACTCAAAGGATTAACTGCACCAAGCCGTTGACCGATCCCGCCAATACCGATTTTCCATCCGCAGAAAAGCGCGGCAAACGATACTCCGCATGGTCTGAGGTCAGTGAAGAGAGTTTGCCAGTAGCAATTTCGTACAATTCGACATCAGCCTCCGGCTGTATCCCCGCCCGAATCAAAACCAGGAACTTTCCATCTGGCGCGAAGGAAGGGCTGTGCCGGCCTCCGACCTGAATTGTTCCCTGGCGAGGGGGGAATGGCAATTCTGCGATTGTTTTGCCATCGGCAACCGAAACCAGATTCAAGGAACGCACCCCGTTTTCTTCCGTTGAAACAGCAACTATTTTCCCATCAGGTGAAAGGGCAATCGTATTTGTCGGCAACGCGGGAAAATCATCAATTACCTGATTTTTCTTGACATCATATGCCACCGTTTTTCCGTTTTCATCGATCCACACAATTCGGCCATCTGAGAGAACAAAAAGCGGACTGTCAATCGGGTTGTTTTTCAGGATTGCTGTCTCTTTTCCTGATACGTTATCCCGTAAAATCACATCCGGGAAAATTCCTGGAGACAGATAAACCACACAGGATGTTCCTGGAACAGGAAGTAATGACGTACCTTCAGCAATTCTTTTACCGTCGGCTTCAATCCACTGAAATCCGTCGTCATCGGGAGTAACGCTGAACAGCACCCCGTTTTCATCCATAGAGCCTTCTTCCGCTCCTTTGATAAGCAATTTTGCCTCGACTTGTTCTCCGGCGAGGCAAAGCGCGGCCGAACAACAGATCAAAGCCGTTGCCAAAAAAGTTTTTATTTCTGTCATATTTCTATTCATTACTGTTCTCCCAGGATGTTGTCAAATCGGTCATTGGTTTTTGATTGCTGTCGAGGATCCGAAGCAGAACTCCCCAGCCGCCGGAATTTTGCAGAACTTTCACCAGAAGTGCATTTTTCCCTTTGCGCAGATGGATTGGATATACTTCCTGTTCCGGCTCTAACCCACGGGTAGTGACAACTTCACCGAGAAACTTCCCATCAAACCAGACCCGGTTCCCGTCATCGCTGCCAATGGACAAAAATCCATCCCGCTCTTCGGGAGAATCAATCCAGGCGAAAACATACGCTGCCACATGGCCGGGTTCAGGAGCAGAAATTCCCGCTGCCGGCAATTTCAGGCCGGTGAGATCAAAAAAGTCCTGTCCAGCTGTGATCGGCTTCCATTTCAATTCCCGTTCGCCGGGCTTCCAGTAACACCCTTCCGAAAAATTTACCGTCACTTTTTCCCCCTGTTTCGGGCGAACATTGCCATCATCGCCAAGAAACTCAATGCGTTCCTCTTCCCGGTAATTCGGGAATGGCCCAATCGCAAGCATTTTCCGGAAAAATCCCTCTGGCCCAACTTCATGGTCAACATCTTCATAAGCAGTATCCGCTGATTCATCGTTGGTATTGTCCACAGCACGCAGCGAAAGATCCGCGTATTCGCAAGCTCCTTCACTCCCCATGTAATCATTAAAGCAATAAAGATAAAATTCTTTACCGGTAGCAGTAAATTCCAGTTCAACATCGCGCCATTCGCCTACTACATCCGACCCGTCAAGGCGCTGGAGAATATTGTAGTCGGCACTTCTGACAAACAACGACCCATGCTTATCGCCTGCTAACTTGCGAATCTTCCCGGTAAGGCGGTACCGCCGTCCCGGCATAAGGGAAATCGTCTGCACCAGGTTAGTGTCTGAGCCGTGCAAAATTGCACTGCTGGAGCCATCTTCCCGTACTTCCCCCTGTTCCGCCGGATGCGGGAACCACACTGCCGGATGGTTCGGCTGTGCCCATTCCCGGAAAGATCCGTTAGCGACCAACTCGCCGGGAAGACGAACATCGACTACCGTAAGCTCAGCAGGAGTCGTCCGCTCCAGTTCCAGCTGCTTCTGTTCTGCTTCTGCGCGTTCTGTATCACCGCTCAATGCGGCAAAGTTTACGACTTTATTGGCTGCCGGATCCAAAAGTGCATCAGTTGGGGCGGCCAGAGGACGGGCGAAGAGGAGTTCTTCTCCCGAATCGGTTTGTGTTGTTTCGACTTTCTGCCCATTTGCCGCTACTCCGGAAAGAGAGAAACTCCCGCCGGCAGGATAAAATCGTACCCGCCCACGATCATCGGCAAGCTGATATTCAGAAACTCCCGTTGCGACATCCTGCAGCCGTACCGCAGAATTGGGTTTTGCGCCAATCACCGTCAGAGTTAAAGGCTGCAAAAAGGTTCCGTTAAACAGGGTATCCTTATCCCCGATCGCAGCAAAAGCTTCGCGTACCTTGTCCGCGACAATATTGGTACGGAACGGCGGAACGGTCCAGTCAAACCAGTTGACATTGAATCCGAAATTGCCATGGTCAAACGCATAAGCCGGAATATGTTGTGCTTTAAATCCGGATCCGCCCATTGCTGGATTGCGTACAGTTACCTTTGCCTGTGCAATGGTAAATCCGTCTCCCTCATCTGATTGCTGCACCAGTTGTTCGCTCCACGGTCCCAGAGCCAGTTCATCTGGAGATTTGAAGCCGATGAATCCGGTATCGTCCAGCGAGCACAAGATAATTCCTCCGACGCCACGTGCAGCAGCGGCATCAGCAATCTGCTCGGCGAAGCTCTCAGCTACCCGCCATTGATCGGCGTAAGTGCCTCCCGGATTCCCGGAAAAATCACGCGGATTCGGGAAGGTGAAAACTTCGCCAACAAGAATCGGAACTTCATAACGGAATCCGACGCCACGGCTTTCCGTATTGATCCGGCGTTTCAATGATCCATAGGGATGGATATTAAAGGTAGTAAAGTTTTTCTGACTGAATTCGCCGCGCCTGACCAGCGGATAAAGCATATAATTATGATGAATTTCGATAATTCTGCCCGGGTCGAGAGTACGGACAAAATCCATCAGTTCATCGTAATCATGCGCAGTTTCAAGTTTGATTTTTTTCAAATTTTCCCGCGAAGCCAGCCCGACACTGAATGTTTCGTTGTCAACACTCCACAAAACAATACTGGGATGGTTGTAATATTCGCGAACGTAATCACTCCAGATGTTTTTGACGGAAGGATCATTTGCACGCGGCCGGCCGGCCCCGGAGAAGACATCGTGATAACACGAAAGCTGTGCTTCAACCAGCATTCCGCACCGGTCAGCGACTTCATACCATACCGGGCTGTCAAAATTATTCATATCATGGGAGTGCATCCGCTGCAAATTAACTTCGCAGTCCATCGCCCGGCGATAGTAAGCAGTAATGGCATCAAAATTTTCAATTGAACACTGGGTTCTGCTCAGCAAATCCCCTTTGATAAAAAACTCACGCTCATTCAAAAGGAATTTGCTTCCTTCGGTACGAAAGGTTCGAAATCCGAAGGTATCCCGACGGACATCATCGCCAATTGAGCTTTCCAGAGTATAAAGTTCCGGCGTACCATAAGGTCCGTATCCCCAGTAACGCGGGGAGTCCCAATGCTTTTCCAGAACAGCTTCTGCTTCCCCATGCGCAGGAATCGTTACCGACTCTTCCTCAAAAACCAGCGGGACTGATCCATCGACATCGAACACCCGGAGGTTCAGAGGAAGTGTTTGAGGAGTATCCGAATCATTGCGGATAATCGCCCTTACTCGGATCGTTGAACTTTTAACGTCAGTATCAATCAGCACGTACCGGATGGATACGTTATTCATTGCCAACAGCTCAACATCGCGGGTAATACCAAATTCGTTAAAAGGATATGGTCCTTCTGCCTTTTGGAACAGAGTCTGCACAATGACTTCATTTTCGCCTTCGCGGTTAACAACATCAGTAATGTCGTATTCCTGAGCCAGGCGCACAATCGGGGATTCCGCAATCAGTTTACCATTAACCCAGATGCGATGGCCTTCCTGGACACCATGAAATTTCAATTTAAGCCGCTCAGCGGAACGCCATTCTTCAGGCACTGAAAAAGTTTTTTTGTACCAGAGGGCGCGGGTCGTATCCGAAGAAAATTGCTCCGGCATTTCAAAAAAACGATTTCCGCCGGACCACCCCCATGACGAAGGTACTGGCAGCATTTCTCCGGAAAAAACGGGAAATTCAGCCGTTTGTACTTCACTGGGCTCGACCTGCCACATTCCATTGATATTCAACGCTTCTCGAGCCATTCCCGGCATTACTCCCACAGCACAGGCACCCCAAAAACCTGCCAGCAACATCAATCTTCTACCAATAAGCACAAATGCTCTCCTGTCTGTTTTGTTTTATCTACAAATTTGCAACTAATTTCAACTCAAATACTCAATCGATTTGCAATTCAATCAGGCGTTTGATCTGTTCTCCGGGGGCCATTGGCACTGTAGCGCCTACCAGACGTTTCATCAGAGAACGAACTGCATCGTCCATGGCAGGAACTCCCGACTGCCTGGAAAACGTGACGTTGATAATTTTTCCGCTGGCATGAATCAAAAGTTCTATTTCTGCAACGGGAGTACGGCCATTCAACTGTTGGCGAGAAGGTACCAGCCCTTTCCAATGCATATTAACAAAGGCTTTAAGTTTGCTGTCAAAAGAAGCGCCAACCACCCCCTTACCACCAACACCTCCATTCGGAGTCGGATTCTTCACCCCAGTTCCATTACTGGCAAGCAGAGCCCGGGCTTTTGCAGCAGCTTGGGCAACAGCGGCTTTTTCAGCAGCTTCTTTCGCTTCTCTCGCTTCTCTCGCTCGTTTTTCTCTAGCCGCTGCTTCTTGTCGCTCTTTTTCCTTTCGCCGTTTTTCCTCTTCTGCTTTTTTCGCCGCTGCTTTTTCAGCCGCTTCCCGCGCCTTTTGTTGCTGAAGTTTCTCCAATCTTTCCCGCTCTTTGGCCAACTCATCTGCTCGGGTATCTTTGACCGGCTGTTTGGGCTCCGGGTTCTTTGCTTTGGGAATATCGGGAGTTTCCAGTTTAACGTCTTTTTCCGGAATCTTGGTAACTTCCGGTATATCCTCAAATTTATACGCCTCCCGCTGGGGCGGACCGCCCTCTCCGACCGGGCCACCGACATCGGGATCGTCAGCATTCGGATTAACAAACTCAACCGTAAGGATTGCTTCCTCCGGCTCTTCTTCAACCGCAAACCAGCCGATAACAATCATCATTGCAACCGGTCCCAGAATCAAAAGCACATGACCGATGGCAACACCGCGGAAAATTTTACGACGAAGCGGCTTGGGCACCAACTCTTCTTGAAGTTGCCGACGGCGTAAATTCAGCAATTCTTCCAAGTCCATCGGAATTGATTCCTTTCATAGTTTAGCGGGATTGATCTTTTACTGTCAGCAATTTTACCTGCTGGTAACCGGCGCGGCGAATTGCGTCAAAGGCGTTCACTACCGATCCATATGTTGCATCCCGATCTCCGCGGACATAAATAATCAGCCCGGGGTCAGCCAGCGCCCGGCGTGACAAATCGTCTAAAAGCTGCGCTTCGCTGACAGCAACTTCGTCAAGAAAAATATTCCCGGATGCGTCAACATTGACAATACAGCTTTCGATTTTTGAGTCCACTTCCTCGGCATTCATCGTCGGGGGGGTAATATTAAAGCTATTCTCAATCATTGCCGGAGTTGTCAGGAAAAAGATAATCAGCAGCAAAAAAGTCAGGTCAATCAGCGGTGTCATATTGATTTCGCTGATCCCGGTCAAATTTGCACGTCGACGTTTCAACGCCATTTCAAGGCCTCTCAATCATAGGGATTTTCGGCCGCATCATCTGCGGGACGATTGTAAACAGGGTTGATCCAGCGGTCAGCAGGTGGAGTCTGCGGTGACGGACTCGTCGACTGGGCGGATGCAGAAGTATTCAGGGCAGCTGGCGGTCGATAATAAGGATTAGCGGGCCGCGGTGCTGAGGGAATAGCCGCCGACTGCGCATTCACCGGAATTCCGCGCCCATTGCTCGGATACGCCGCTGATTGTACCGGAACCTGCGGAGCCGCATACCCCGGAGCAGGATTCTGAACCGGAGGCGGAGAATTATAAGCCGGAGTTCTCGGAACAGAGGCAGGAGAAATCTGTACTGCTGGCTGCTGAACCGGAGGCGGAGGAGGCGGATTGTACGAGGAAGTACTCTGAGGAGCGGAAGCGCTGTAGGCTGGCACACTCTGCTGCACTGGGGGCAATGGCTGAGCGGGAGTTGGCTGCACTGGTGTTTGAATCTGAGTAATTTCCGGCGTTTCATAAGTCTGAGCCGGAATTGGGGTGGAAACAGAAGTTACGGCAGGTTCCTGGGCAACCGGCCGCACCGCGACCTGAGGCTGCGGTGCGACTGCCGAAGCTGGTGTTGTGGCAGTCATTGCCGGAACAGAAGAACGAATCGGTGCAGACCGGCGCTCCGCAATAACATCTTCATCTGAGTCGATGGTAAGTTGTTCCAATTTGATTCGCACAAGGAAATCTTCAACGAAAGTATCCATGGCAACAGTCAATTTCCGGATGGAATTTGTCAACATGTTGTACCAGATCAATGACGGAATCGCAACGACCAGACCGAAAACAGTAGTCAGCAATGCTCCTGCGACACCGGGGGCCAGCGAATCAATTGCAACAGAACGGTTGATTGCCGCCGCGCAGAACGCATACATCACCCCCCATACTGTTCCGAAGAGTCCGCCGAATGGCGCGGCACTGACACAAGTTGCCAGCCAGCCGATGCCTTCTTCCAGCTTCATCAGTTCCTGAGACACTTCGCGTTCCAGAACTGCCTGGACAGCGTCGAACTGGGCAGGCGTCAACCGTTGCGGTCCGGGAATATCACCGGCTCCCATATCGTGGGAACGGCGACGGGAATTGGTCGTATAAAATTCCAGAAGCTGGTTCAGTCCGGCAGTGTATACAATGGCAACGGGACCGGGATTGTTGCGCGCGTCGTTGAGGGCCCCTGTCAACGTCTGGCTCTGTCGGAAATGATGCAAAAACTGGTTGCTCAAACGTTTGGCTCGACGCAAAGACAACCACTTGGTCAACATAAACGACCAGACAAAAATGGAAACGACAACCAGAACGACACAAATCCCCTGCCCGACGGCATCGCTATTAACAAAAGCGTAAGTAATACCGGGGGTATCGGCGGCAAACGAAATCAAATTGGCAGGAATCACGTTAACGGGTCTCCAGTCAAAAAAAAGCAATTGGACTTTAAATATACGGTTATAAGGATTATATTCTATTCTGAGCATTTTTCAATCCAAAATATAAGAAAATAGGAGATATTTTCATGCAGGAAGTCCTCAATCTCATTGGTTACGACATTGGTGGAACAAAAATCGGCATCGGAGTTGGTAACAGTGCTGGTAAAATCTTTGCCAAAGCACGTCTTGACAACAAAGATACCGACCCGGCAGTGATTTTGCCGGAACTGGTTGAACTGACAAAAAAACTTCTTGCAGAAGCGAATCTTACAATAGCAGACATTACTGCATTCGGGATTTCCTCGCCGTCTCCGGCCGATATTCTTAACGGAATTATCGTGGCTCCGCCGAACAACCCGCGCTGGCGCAATGTCCCGATCCGGCAATACCTTTCCGACGAGCTCGGGATTGAAGGTTTTTTTGAAAATGATGCCAATTGCGGAATGCTTGCAGAATGGTTTTTTGGGGCCGGGCGTGGAGCACAGGATGTAATTTATCTGACCATGAGTACGGGCATTGGAGGTGGCATTGTTGCGGCTGGCCACCTGTTGCACGGCCGCAACCGTACCGCCGGTGAAGTCGGGCACGTCGTTATTGAAGACAGCGGCCGCCAGTGTAATTGTGGGCTGAAAGGTTGTTATGAAGCTTATTGCGGTGGGCGTGCAATTGCACAACGGATGCAGGAAGAACTGGCGGATATTCCGGATGCCGCGGTAGTCCGTTTTGCGGGCGGGAAACTTGAAGACGTGGATCTGGTTGCATTGGAAAAAGCAGTTCGTGCCGGGGATGAATACGCTTGCAATCTCTGGGATGAAATGTGCCGCCGCAATGCGCAAGCTATCGGCGGGATGATTAATACCTTCAATCCTGAGCGCATTATTCTGGGAACCATTGCCTGGGCGGCCGGGGATCTCTTCATGGATCCGCTGAAAAAATATCTTCCCAACTATGCGTGGAAAGAGCTCTATGAATCCTGCGAGCTGGTTCCAAGCGAACTTCGCCGTGATATCGGCTATTACGCCGGTATTGCCGGAGCTTTGAATGGGCTGTATGAAGCTGGCCGTTATGAATTGCCGTGGCTGAAAAAATAATCTGACAGAAACATCATCCCGAATGCGGGCAGGAAAGGTGTTTTATTAAAAATGCCTTTCTGCCCGCTCGTTTTTTGCAGATTTCCACCAAAATTCCCGCAAAAAATATTACAAAAAAAAACGCGGTCAGGAAGAAACCTGATGGTCTTCCTGACTGCGTCCGTTTTTGTCAACCGTCTTCCAACTTCTGAAGCGGAAACGCTATCAGATCGGGATAGCAAACGTTTCGCCGATCTGACTGATTATCGCATTCAAAGAAATCTAAACTCTCAGAGGTTGTGATATTCCTGCAAAGACTTGGGTTCGCACGATTCGCCACGCGCTGCCTGAATTGCTTTTACTGTCGCAGAAGCAGCTGCGATCGTCGTCATATACGGGATCTTGTAACGGATTGCTTTCATGCGAATGTAGCTATCGTCAACTTTGCTGATACGGCCGATCGGAGTATTGATAATCAGCTGTACCTGCCGATTGGTAATCAGGTCAGTAATATCCGGACGGCCTTCACCGATCTTGCAAATTGGAGAAAATTCAATGCCGTTTTCCTTCAAAAATTCTCCGGTACCTTCAGTGGCCACCAACTTGAACCCGAGTTCAGCCAATCCCTTGGCGATCGGCAGAAGATATTTGCGTTCCCGCTTTGCCACTGACATCAGAACTGTGCCGGACAGCGGCAACTTGTATCCGGCGGCTTCTTCCGCCTTGTAGTAGGCCATCCCGAAGGAATCGGCCATTCCCATGACTTCACCGGTTGCCCGCATTTCCGGCCCCAACACAGGGTCAACTTCGGGGAACATATTGAAGGGGAACACCGCCTCTTTCACACCGACAAAATCCCGCTGAGTAACGCAATATTTTGCCACATCATCCATCGTTTTGCCCAACATCAACATCGTTGCGATCCGGGCAAGCGGCACTCCGGTAACTTTCGCAACAATCGGAACTGTCCGGGAAGCTCGCGGATTGGCCTCAATGATGTAAACTTTGTCGTCGCAAATCGCAAACTGGATATTCATAATACCATCGACGCGGAAGTCTTTGGCAATTTTTTCCGCGTAGCACTGAATCGTATCAATGTGCTTCTTCGGAATCGTCAGTGGCGGAATCGAACAAGCAGAATCTCCGGAATGGATGCCGGCAAGTTCAATATGTTCCATAACGGATGCCACGAAAGTCGTCTTGCCATCAGAAACGGCGTCCACTTCGCATTCAATCGCATTGTCAAGGAAACGGTCGATCAGCATCGGGTATTCGGGGCTGACCTGAATGGCTTCTACGGCATAACGGCTGAGCATGGCTTCATCATAAATGATCTCCATACCGCGTCCACCGAGCACGAAAGAGGGACGAACCATCACCGGATAACCGATTGTAGCACCAAGCCGGAGTGCTTCTTCGAGTGAACGGGCAGTCCCGCTTTCCGGCTGCGGGATTTCCAAGGCAATCATCCGCTCACGGAAATATTCCCGGTCTTCTGCCAGACGGATCCCTTCCGGCTGCGTACCGAGAATTTTCACGCCATTGTCTTTCAGTTCCTGAGCGATATTCAACGGAGTCTGGCCACCGAACTGGACAATGACGCCTTCAGGCTTTTCTTTTTCATAAATGGTCAGCACGTCTTCCAACGTCAGCGGTTCAAAGTACAGCTTATCGCTGGTATCATAGTCGGTAGAAACCGTTTCCGGGTTGCAGTTAATCATAATCGACTCATACCCCATATCCCGCAGCGTATAGGCTGCGTGAACGCAGGTATAGTCAAATTCGATTCCCTGCCCGATACGGTTGGGACCGCCGCCGAGAATCATGATTTTGCGCTTGTCAGAAGTTGGCACTTCATCCGGAACGCCGGCATAAGTCGAATAGTAGTAAGCGGCATTTTCCACCCCGCTGACCGGAACTTTGCAATAAGACGCAATAATCCCGGCAGCGATACGACGGGCGCGAACGTCACGTTCGGCAACAGTAAAGAGTTTACCGAGATATTTATCGGAAAAACCAAATTCCTTTGCTTTTCGGAAGAGTTCGTCCGGCAAAGCGACAAAAGAATATTTCACCAGTTCGCCTTCGAAATCCGCAAGTTCCTTGATCTGCTCCAGGAACCAGCGGGTAATTGACGTCATCTTTACCATTTCCTCGACTGTTGCCCCTCGGCGGAACGCTTCATACATCAGGAAATAGCGCTCACTTGACGGCATGGAGAGGCGGTTACGAAGTTCTGCATCGGAAAGTTTCTGGATTTTTGGAACAAGGCCGAACCCGCAACGACCGATTTCCAGGGAACGGATTGCTTTCTGAGCCGCTTCTTTGAAGTTTTTGCCAATGCTCATCACTTCGCCAACGGCTTTCATCTGGGTACCGAGCCGATCCTGAGCCTGGGGGAATTTCTCAAAAGCCCAGCGGGCAAACTTGACGACGACATAATCGCCGCTTGGAGTATATTTTTCCAGCGATCCATCGCGCCAGTAGTGACATTCATCCAACGTAATTCCAGTTGCCAGTTTGGTAGAAATCCATGCAATGGGGAACCCGGTTGCCTTGGACGCCAGAGCGGAAGAACGCGACGTGCGCGGATTGATTTCAATCACAACAATACGGTTATCTTCGCGGTTGTGCGCGAACTGAACATTGGTCCCGCCGGTAACACCAACCGCATCGACAATGCGATACGCATAATCCTGAAGCTGGGCCTGAACCGATTCCGGCACAGTCAACATTGGGGCGACGCAGAAGCTGTCGCCGGTATGAACCCCCATCGGGTCAACGTTTTCAATAAAGCAGACAGTAATCTTCTGGCCGCGGGCATCGCGAACAACTTCCAGTTCCAGTTCTTCCCAGCCCAGCACCGATTCTTCAACCAGAACCTGCCCGATTAAGCTGGCAGCAAGGCCGCGGGCAACAACTTCGCGCAATTCTTCAACGTTGTAAACAATCCCGCCGCCGGTACCACCCATCGTATATGCCGGGCGCAAAACCACCGGGTACCCGAAACGATCGGCAATCGCCATCGCTTCTTCTACGGAATAACATGGTTCGGAAGCCGCCATCGGCACACCGAGTTGCTTCATCGTCTCTTTAAAAATAATCCGGTCTTCACCGCGCTTGATTGCAGCGAGATCGACGCCGATAACGGCCACATGATACTTGGCAAGAATCCCCTCTTCTTCCAGACTGATTGCCAGATTCAGCGCAGTCTGTCCACCGAGGTTCGGCAGCAGAGCGTCAGGACGTTCTTTGACAATAATCGCCTCGATGCGCTCGGGGGTCAGAGGTTCAATATAGGTATGATCGGCCATAGCCGGGTCGGTCATAATGGTTGCCGGGTTGGAGTTGACCAGTACAACTTCATACCCTTCAGCTCGAAGCGCTTTGCACGCCTGTGTTCCGGAATAGTCGAACTCACATGCCTGACCGATAATGATCGGGCCTGAGCCGATGATCATGACTTTCTTGATGTCCTGCCTCGCTGCCATAAAAAGCACCGTTTCCTTCTTGGTTGTTACGGAAAAGATTTCCTTTTCTCTCCGGAAGTCTTCCCCAGATTTGCGCGGCACACTCCTTGTGCCGTCACTCAATAATTCTGTATATCACCGCAAAGTAATATAGCGGTTTAATTTCAAACATTCAAGTTTCTCTGGTCTCTTTCGGCGAGAAACCGTCATTTTTTTACAATTTTCTTACCGTTTTCAGATAAACATAAGACATTTTTGGACATTTATCCCGATAAATATCAATTTTTTACTTGATTCTACTTGTGGATAGCAGTATAGTAAAATTGAACAGGTATTTCAGGGGAAAGAATTAACATTGGAAAAGCCATGGATTTGAAAATCAAAGATGTAGCGAGTCTTCTTCAAGTCTCCGAAAAGACCATCTACCGCTGGGTAAATGACCATAAAATTCCATCCTATAAAGTCAATGGGCAGTATCGTTTTAAACGGGATGAACTCGAAGCCTGGCTCCAGCGCAGCCGTCAAGAAAGTCCTGCGGAGACAATGGACGGGAATGCACAAATCAGTGGAGAAGTGGATCTGGTTACCCTTCTCCATCACGGGGGGATTTTCTATAAAATCAGCGGAGACAATGTTGAAAGTGTAATCCGCAATGCTGTAGAACTGCTGTCGCTTCCGGAGTATTGCCCGGCTGAAAATGTTGTAACAGCACTGTTAGCCCGGGAAAATCTGGCATCCACGGCCATCGGTGACGGCATTGCCATGCCTCACAGCCGGGAACCGATTTTCACGTCGGCAAATTATGAACAGCTGGGGATTTTCTTTCTGTACAATGCAATCGATTTCAAAGCGCTGGACAAAAAACCGGTTAACGTTTTGTTTCTGATTCTTTCCAGCGACCGGCGGCGCCATCTGCAAACAGTCCGTCAAATTGCCTATCTCTGCCGCCAGCCGGAGTTTCGACAACTCTTAAACAAAGAAGCGTTGCGAGAAGAGATTATTGACTACATCGCATCCCAACGGGATGCATTGATTGGTTGAATATTTCTGGATTTTTTGTGACGAAATATTTCGTCCTGCGTTATTGCCGGACATCAGCTGCATTGTTAATGAGAACTGGATATTTTTTTCTGTACATTTTCCCCAATCTCGATACGGAAAAATATAATAGAAAATGCGTTCCCGATTCGCAAATCATCAAAAAACAGTTATTGTATCAACAATTGATTTTAACTTTTTTTTTGAGAAGACAACATCCACTGGAGGATATCCATTATGAAATGCGTGGTTTTTGCCTACCACAATATTGGATGCGTCGGCATTGAAAAACTTCTTGCCAACGGCTTTGAAATTTCCGCGGTTTTTACACACCGTGACAATCCGAATGAAAATATCTGGTTCAACTCCGTGGCAGAACTTGCCAGCAGATACAACATTCCTGTCTTTGCGCCGGAAGATGTCAATCACCCGGTCTGGGTCAATCGGATTCGGGCAATGGCGCCTGATGTAATCTTCTCTTTCTACTACCGGAATATGCTTCACAGCGACCTTCTGACAATTGCGTCCAAAGGAGCGCTGAACTTGCACGGGTCACTCCTGCCAAAATACCGCGGCCGCGTCCCGATCAACTGGGCAATCATCAACGGCGAAAAGGAAACCGGGGTAACGCTGCATTATATGACTGCCAAAGCAGATGCCGGTGATATCGTTGCCCAGCGCCGTTTTTCGATTGACGACAATGACACGGCCCGTACTGTTTTTGAAAAGGCAGTTGCAGCGGCGGG
>ERZ1034917.1464-NODE-1464-length-14293-cov-5.211968_pt1 | contig 14293 bp, 10 predicted proteins | sample MGYA00520605_ERZ1034917 | MGnify/ENA primary metagenome ERZ1034917 (study PRJEB33766, sample SAMN09781784) | gut metagenome | biome: gut microbiome | host: Homo sapiens | place: Madagascar | study: EMG produced TPA metagenomics assembly of the PRJNA485056 data... | reverse complement strand
AAAAGGTTGTCAGGAAAGCAGCAAGAAGACCGGCTTTTTTTCCGGCAATATGAGCAGCGGCGAGTCCGGCAAAGGTAACCGTCAGTGCACTGATTAGCGCTTGGAAAAAAACGACTGCCTGAACAGAATTTCCGGTGAAAAAGTATATTGGTGCGACAAAACAGGAGTAATAAAACGGTTGGTAATAAAATTCACCGGAAAAAGCCCCGTCAGCAATTTTTTTGCCCAGATCCATGTAAGTTGCCAGATCAGTGGAAACTGGCGGCGCAAAAACGCTATTGTGCCCATTACCGGCTTCGGCCAGCTCCCATGCTGTGAAAAGCCGAAGACAGAACGCAAAAAAAGATAAGAGCAGGAGCGTTCGATGAAAGTGAAAAAAAAATCGTTTCATAGCGAATCCTTTATCCTGAAATCTGAGGAAAACCACCAACAGAAAATGAAAATAAAGTAGCAGATTACCAGGATGTTTTCAACTGGACTTGGAAAAAGATAAAAAAAAAAGCAATCCCGATTTGACGAAAAGAAAAAGAGGTGATAGTTTAAGAAACCATGCAGGGAAACTGACAAAAGAAATGTCCTCCTGTGCAGGGGCCATTGGGAAATGTTCATCAGAAGCGGCAACAGTTGTTTCAGAACCAATCTGTGAAACGAGGGGTGCCGCAGAAGCAGCACAAAAAAGTGTAGGCTGTTTTTTTTGAAATTTACTGCTGTGATTTGTGCATCTTTGCTCATACAGGATTGTATTGGCAAGATTGAAATGGTGTACGAAATAGCAGAGATGTGGGCTGGGATTGATTGTCCAATTGTTGTGGAGTTGGATCAGCAGCTTATTTTGATCAGAAAATAAGAACAGGCGCAAAAAAAATAAAAAAGATCGAAAAAGAGTTTGAAAAACTCAAAAGGTCGAGTATAGTAAGCGCTTGTCCAAACAGAAGATGTTTGACCCGTGCTCGGGTGGCGGAATTGGCAGACGCGTATGGTTGAGGTCCATATGGTGTAAACCATGGGGGTTCAAGTCCCCCCTCGAGTACCATTTTTTTTACTCTTGAATGAGAGTGAAAATGGTTTACATGGTTTGGTGTTTATGATGCCCACATAGCTCAGTTGGTAGAGCACGTCCTTGGTAAGGACGAGGTCTCCGGTTCAAGTCCGGATGTGGGCTCCATTTTTATCGAAATGTATTGCAGAAAAGCAAAATAAGTAATCTAACGGTCAGCAATCCAGGAGGACTGAAAGAATGGCTAAGGAAACTTTCCAGAGAACAAAGCCGCACGTGAATATTGGCACGATCGGCCACGTCGACCACGGCAAAACGACCCTTACGGCCGCAATTACCATGGTTTTGAATCGTAAATACGGCACCGGCCACGTCATGAAATATGATGAAATTGACAATGCGCCGGAAGAAAAGGAACGTGGTATTACCATCAATACTTCCCACGTTGAATACGAAACCGCCAATCGTCACTATGCTCACGTCGACTGCCCGGGCCACGCTGACTACGTCAAGAACATGATTACCGGTGCTGCTCAGATGGACGGTGCTATTCTTGTTATTGCTGCGTCTGACGGCCCGATGGCTCAGACTCGTGAACACGTTCTTCTGGCTCGCCAGGTCGGCGTGCCGGCTCTGGTTGTCTTCATGAACAAAGTCGACCAGTTGGATGACCCGGAATTGCTCGAACTTGTCGAAATGGAAATCCGTGAACTGCTCAGCAGCTATGACTTCCCCGGTGATGATATTCCGATTATCAAAGGTTCAGCTCTGAAGGCTGTTGAATGCAATGGGGATCCGGATAATCCGGATTGCGCCTGCATCCTTGAACTGATGGATGCTGTTGATAACTACATTCCCGAACCTGCTCGTGAAACCGATCTGCCGTTCCTGATGCCGATCGAAGACGTTTTCTCAATTGAAGGTCGCGGAACCGTGGTTACCGGCCGTGTTGAACGCGGTGTCATTCGTGTTGGCGATGATGTTGAAATTGTTGGTATCAAACCGACGACCAAGACAGCTGTTACTGGTGTTGAAATGTTCCGCAAGCTGCTTGATGAAGGCCGTGCCGGCGACAATATCGGCTGCCTCCTCCGCGGCACCAAGAAGTCCGACGTCTTCCGCGGTCAGGTTCTGGCGAAGCCGGGTACGATTACTCCGCACACGAAGTTCAAAGGCGAAATCTACGTATTGAGCAAGGAAGAAGGCGGCCGTCATACTCCGTTCTTCAATAACTATCGTCCGCAGTTCTATTTCCGTACGACTGACGTGACTGGTATCATTACTCTCGCTGATGGCGTGGAAATGGTGATGCCCGGTGACAATACCACGATTACGGTTGAGTTGATCGCGCCGATCGCTATGGAAAAAGCCCTGCGTTTCGCGATCCGTGAAGGTGGCCGTACGGTTGCTTCCGGTCGTGTTTCTGAAATCATCGAGTAAGATTCTACTCGAGCGAGGATGATTGCAGGTTCGCCGTCGTAAATACGGCGGCGAACTTTTCAACACCCTATGGATAAGCAGGTGTAATAATGCGTGAATTAGTAATTTTAGAATGTACAGAATGCAAGCGGCGTAACTATACGACGATGAAAGAAAAGCGCAATACTCCGGAACGCTTGGAAAAGAAGAAGTATTGCAAATTTGATCGCAAGCATACCATTCATAAAGAAACCCGTTAAGTAATTTTTTGTGCAGGAGTGTAGCTCAGTTGGAAGAGCAGCGGTCTCCAAAACCGCAGGTCGTGAGTTCGAACCTCTCCGCTCCTGCCATTTTTTTTATTTAAAGCAGTGAATCTGGCGAGACAGTTTATGAAGAAATCGATAATGGAAAGAGTGCGTGTCTTCATTGCGGAGACATGGGGAGAGATGTGTCGGTGCACATGGACGCCTCGTGCTCAACTTTTTGAATCCACGATGCTCGTAGTGTTTGTTACCGTCGTGGTCGCTGCTTTTGTTGCAGGTGTCGATGCTGTTTGCCTTTTCATCATGAAGTTGATTACGACCGGCAAGATGTTTTGATGACGATAAAAGAGGATCAAGTCATGGACGAAGATATGAAATCTCGCGGTCAGTGGTTTGCGGTACAAACCTTGTCAGGGCAGGAGAAGAAAGCCCGTGAAAATATCCAGCGACTGATCGACATGGGTGAAGCGGCCGGGATTTATGAAGCAGTGATCCCTGAGGAACGTGTTTCAGAAGTTCGCAACGGCAAACAATTTATCCGTCCCCGCAAACTTTTCCCCGGTTATATATTTATCCGCATGGATTTGTATGATCCATCGACGGGGATTATCAATGAAGATGCCTGGTATTTTGTCCGCAACGTCAAAGGTATCATTGGATTTATCGGTGGGACAAATAATCCTACCCCATTGGCCGAATCTGAAGTTCGTGCCATCTTTCGCACCGAAGAAGCTCGCGAAACCGTTGTTCCGAAAATTGTTTACGAAGTGGGTGAAACGGTTCGTATTTGTGATGGCGCTTTTGAGAATTTTGAAGGTGTTGTCCAGGAAATTGACAATGAGCGCGGGAAACTCAAACTCATGGTTTCCATCTTCGGACGCTCAACTCCTGTGGAATTGGAGTTTTGGCAGGTCGACCGTGAACTTTGAGTTCACCGTCGGAACTTAGTATATAGTAAAAGTATTCAGGAGTGGGAGAAGTCCTGCCGATTCGTTACCACACTGAGTGAAATTGGAGATCGTTATGGCAAAGAAAATTACGGGAGTAATCCGTTTGCAGATCCCGGCTGGTGCGGCCAATCCTGCACCACCGATCGGTCCCGCCCTTGGCGCTGCCGGCTGCAATATCATGGAATTCTGTAAACAGTTCAATGCTGCAACACAGGCGCAGAGTGGGTATACCATTCCTGTTGTCATCACTGTTTATCAAGATCGCTCATTTACTTTCGTTCTGAAGTCCCCGCCGGCGACGGACCTGATCAAGAAGGCTGTCGGCATTTCCTCTGCGTCCAAGACGCCGGGGCGGGCAAGCGCAGGAAAAATTACCCGTGCACAGATCAAAGAAATTGTTGCGATCAAGAAAAATGACATCAATGCCCGCGATGAAGAAGCTGCAATCCGTTTGATTGCCGGTACTGCCCGCAGCATGGGAATTGAGGTGGTAGATGCGTAAGAGTAAATTGTACAGGGCACAGGCTGCCACTTACGACCGCCAGACAAAGTATTCCATCCAGGATGCTATTGCTCTGCTGAAGTCGATGCCGCACATCAAGTTTGATGAAACCGTTGATGTAGCGATCCGTCTTGGGGTTGATACCCGCAAATCCGACCAGAACGTTCGCGGTGCTGTAGCGTTGCCGTTCGGTACTGGCAAGACGGTTCGTATTGCTGTTGTCGCTGATGGCACGCAGGCTGCCGATGCGAAAGAAGCCGGTGCTGACATTGTCGGTTACGACGACCTGGTCGAAAAAATTAAGACAGGCTGGTTGGATTTTGACATCCTGATTGCAACGCCGGAAGCGATGAAAATGGTTCGCCCTCTGGGCCGTCAGCTTGGTCCGCGCGGGTTGATGCCGAATCCCAAGACCGGTACGGTTACGGATGCGGTTGGCGCAGCAGTCAAGGAAGCCAAAGCCGGACGTGTGGAATTTCGCGCTGATCGCGGTGGAGTTGTCCACGTTCCTTGCGGTAAAATTTCTTTCGAAACCGATGCTCTCTGTGGAAATTTCGACGTAATTGTCGATGCTCTGATGAAAGCCAAGCCTGCCACGGCCAAAGGCACTTATCTCATCAGTTGCACGGTTTCCTCCACGATGAGCCCCGGTGTAAAAGTTAACGTCAAAGAAGCAGTGCGGGTGAACAAATGAGAAGTGAAAAACTCCATTTAGTCAAATACATCGGGACTCTTCTGACGGATTCTGACTATGTTTACTTCATCTCCTACCAGGGATTGAAGGTTAAAGAATTCTCCGTGCTCCGCAATAAACTTGCTGAAGTCAACGGCGAATGCCACGTGCTGAAGAATGCCTTGATTCTCAAGGCTGCTGAACTCTCCGGAGTTTCTGCTGTTGCTTCCGCAAACCTTACGCAGAGCACCGCATTGATTTGCGGTAAAGGCGATGCCAGCGCTGCGGCCAAAATTATTACTGAATTTGGCAAAACGAATCAGGCTGCGGTCGTCAAAGGTGGTATGGTTGAAGGCTTGTATCTGTCGGTTGCCGATGTCGATGCAATTGCTTCTCTGCCGTCCAAAGACGTCCTCCGTGCTATGTTGCTTGGTGTTCTCCAGGCGCCGGCACAGAACCTGGTCGGCCTTCTCAATGCGAAGGCTGCGACTATTCTCAATGTGCTTAATGCTTACAAAGAAAAGCTTGAGAATAACTAAAATTATAACAACTAAATATATTAGGAGCATCCAATTATGTCCGAAGAATCCAAGGTCGAAGTTTCCGCCGAAATGGAACAGTTTATTTCTTACATTGAAAAGCTCACCGTTCTGGATCTGTCCAAGCTGGTGAAGGCCCCGGCCGAAGAAAAGACTGAATTCGATGTCATCCTCAAGAGCTTTGGCGACAACAAAGTCGCTGTCATTAAGGAAGTCCGTGCTGTCACCGGTCTCGGCCTGAAGGAAGCGAAAGACCTCGTCGAAGGCGCTCCGAAGGCCATCAAGGAAGGTGTTGCCAAGGATGAAGCTGCCAAGATCAAGGAACAGCTTGAAAAGGCCGGCGCTTCCATCGAATTGAAGTAAGTTTTTTACTTCCGGAAACGGCGGGAATTGAGTGATTTCGGTTCCTGCCGTTCTTTGTGTCTTTATACATTTGACTCTCCAATAGCGTTTGCTCACGCGGCTTGTCAGACTGATCACGTGGTTTTTTGTGTTGGTTTTTACAACGAAAAGTGAGACGTATATCCCGGAGAAATTCATTTTTTTGCCATTTGTTTTGTGATTTGCCAACAGATATGGCAAAAAGTTTTCCTGATCCGGGAGTAGTGTATTTGTAGTCTAAGAGTTGGGGGGAGATGCTCTCGAAATCTCCCGATTGTTGTATTTGTCCCTTAGAACTTTTTATGGTGGGTTATGACAGATCGCATTAATTTTGGAAAATTACAGGATGTTTTGCCCGTACCGGATTTGATTGGCCTTCAAATCGATTCCTACAATAACTTCCTGCAAAAGGACGTTCCGCCGCTGGAACGCGCCAATCAGGGCCTTCAGGAAGTATTTAACGAAATTTTTCCGATTGAAAATTTCGACAAAACGATGTCCATTGAATTCGTTTCCTACACAATTGGGGAATGCAAGAACGATGTCGTAGATTGTATCAAGGACGGTAATATTTACTGTGCGCCTTTGTATGTAGATTTCCTTGTCAAACACAACTCCGTTGAAATTCCGGAACGTGTTTTTATGGGCGATATTCCGCTGATGACGGATGCGGGAACTTTCGTGATTAACGGTGCAGAACGTGTGATTATCAGTCAGTTGCATCGTTCTCCCGGCATCTGTTTTGAAAAAACTCGCCACAATAGCGGCCGTACTCTTTATTCTTATCGAATCATCCCGGATCGCGGTTCCTGGATGGAAGTTCAGTTCGATATCAATGATTATATCTATATCTTTCTCGATCGCCGCCGTCGTCGTCGCAAATTTTTGATTACTACTTTCCTGCGGGCGATCGGGTATGATACGAACCGCGATATTCTCGGTGGAATTTATGATGTAAAAAGTTATTCCGTCGCATCCCTTCTGAAACAGGAAGATCTTTCCAGTTTCTATACTGTCGATGACATCACTGATGATGATGATGTACTGCTGATTGAAGAACTCGTTCAATTGAATGAATCACACCTGAAAACTCTTCAGGATGCGAATGTTAAGACAATTGAATTGTGCCATATTCCCGACGGCGACCATTATTTGATTGGCTGTCTCCGTCACGATGCGACCCGTACTCGTGATGAAGCACTAAAAGAGATTTACCGCCGGATGCGTCCGGGCGATCCGCCGGATGTCAAGAATGCCAGACAGTTGATTCAACGCCTTTTCTTTGATATCAAGCGCTATGACCTCGGAACCGTTGGCCGTTTCAAGATTAATGAACGCCTGAATATTGATGCTCCTCTCAACGCTCGCACTTTGCTGCCAGAAGATTTGATGGCTGCGACCAAACAACTGATCAATTTACGCCATACTTCCGGTATGGTTGACGACATTGACCACCTTGGCAGCCGCCGTGTCCGCACTGTTGGTGAATTGCTGCAGAATCATTGCCGTATGGGGTTGTTGCGTACCGAGCGTCTGATTCGTGAACGGATGAGCCAGATCAATGGAGAAGAGGCCAATCAAAGCCCGAGTCGTCTAATCAATCCGAAAGCCTTCAGCGGAGTAATCCGTGATTTCTTTGCTCGCAACCAGCTTTCGCAGTTTATGGATCAGACCAATCCGTTGAGCGAGCTGACGAACAAACGTCGTTTGTCTGCCTTGGGCCCTGGCGGGTTGAGCCGCGAACGTGCAGGGTTTGAAGTTCGTGACGTTCACTCCAGTCACTACGGACGCATTTGCCCGATTGAAACACCGGAAGGTCCGAATATCGGTTTGATCTCTTCGATGTCTTTGTACGCTGTGATTAATCACTATGGCTTCCTTGAAACTCCGTACCGTCGTGTCGAAAATGGTGTTGTCACCAATCATATTGATTACTTGACTGCGGATAAGGAAGAACAGTTTGTTATTGCCCAGGCAAATGCTTTGCTGGACGAGGAAAACCGCTTTGTTCGCCCGATGGTCATGAGCCGTTACCTTGGTGAATCCAGCGAACATCCGCGTGAGGAAGTTCAGTATATGGACGTTTCACCGAAGCAGTTAGTGTCTGCCGCTGCAGGGATCATCCCGTTCCTGGAACACGACGACGCCAATCGTGCTTTGATGGGATCGAACATGCAACGTCAGGCCGTGCCGCTGCTGGTTCCGGATTCTCCGCTGGTTGGGACCGGGTTGGAAGCTCGTATTGCCCGCGACTCCCGTGCTGTAGTGGTAGCCACCGTTGACGGGATTGTCGGAGAAGTCTCTTCTGCCCGTATCGTGATTACTGTTGACGGAAAGACTTTGGAGGAGACTGCCGAGCCGGAAAAAGCTCGTGAATACCGTTTGAACAAGTTCCTGCGCAGCAATGCCGGAACCTGCATCAATCAGAAACCGATTGTTCACCTTGGCGATACTGTTAAGGCTGGAGATGTAATTGCTGATGGTACCTCGACCGAAAACGGGGAGCTGGCACTTGGCAAGAACGTCCTTGTTGCCTTCATGCCGTGGTGTGGATACAACTTTGAAGACGCAATCATTGTTTCAGAACGGTTGGTTAAGGAAGATATTTATACTTCGATTCATGTCGATGAATTTGAAATCACCAGCCGGGAAACCAAACTTGGGCCGGAAGAAATTACCCGCGATATTCCCAATGTCTCTGAAGATGCGCTGCGCAATCTCGGCATGAACGGGGTTGTTGTAGAAGGTGCCGAAGTCAAGCCCGGCGATATTCTGGTTGGCAAAATTACACCGAAGAGTGAGACGGAACTTGCGCCGGAAGAACGGTTGCTTCGTGCTATTTTCGGTGAAAAAGCCGCTGATGTCAAGGATTCCAGCCTGGTTGTTCCGAGCGGTAAAGGCGGAATTGTCATGGATGTGCGTATTGAATACGCCAAAGATCCCAACCGCTCAAATATGACGAAGACAGAGGCTCGCCGTCAGGCAAAACAGGTGAAGGATAATTTCCGTTCCCAGTACAATGAACTGATTGAAGATTTGACAGATAATCTGGCAAATGTCATGCTCGGGCAGAAGCTGCCGTATCCGATTCTTGATACGACTGCCGCCAAGGAAAATGCTGTTTTGATCAGCTCGAACCGCAAAGTAACGCGCAGCTCCATTGCCAAATTGGCTCAGAAATACAATTCCTGGGAAATGGAAGAATGCCCGTTACGGGATTCTATTACTGAAATTATCTCCCGTTTTGCTCCGCAGTTTGAAGATATTGAATCTTCCCGTTCTGAATCAATTACCAGTCTTGAAGCTGGAGAAGGGATTGATCCAGGGACGATCAAACGCGTGAAAGTATATGTCGGCTGCAAACGGAAATTGCAGGTTGGCGACAAGATGGCAGGACGTCACGGAAACAAAGGTATCGTATCCAAAATTGTTCCGGTGGAAGATATGCCGTTCCTTAACGACGGTAATGCTGTCGATATTATTTTGAATCCGCTCGGCGTACCGAGCCGTATGAATATCGGGCAGGTGCTGGAAACCCATCTTGGCTGGGCGGCAAAAATGCTTGGTATCAAGGTTGCTACCCCGGTATTCGACGGTATCCCTGAAGAGAAAATTGTCGAATTAATGTCTGAAGCAAATGAAAAAGTTGCTGCTCAGGAGGGAGTCAACTATCACTGGGGATTCAAAAAGAATGCCGAGGGCGAATGGGTGTACGATGGGAAGACTGATCTTCACGACGGCCGTACCGGTGATCTTTTTGACCAGCGTGTCATGGTTGGCCAGATTTACATGCTCAAGCTCGACCACCTCGTTGCAAATAAGATTCATGCTCGTGCTGTTGGACCGTATTCACTGGTTACGCAGCAACCGCTCGGTGGTAAAGCACAGCATGGTGGTCAGCGCTTCGGGGAAATGGAAGTCTGGGCTCTGGAAGCTTACGGTGCCGCTTACAACCTTCAGGAAATGTTGACGGTCAAGAGCGACGACGTGACCGGTCGTGCCCGGATTTACGAATCGATCGTCAAGGGACAGAATGTTCTTGACGCCGGACGGCCGGAATCCTTTAATGTACTCTTGAAAGAAATGCAGAGCCTCGGTTTGGACATTCGCACTGTCCAGAAGCCGCAGGATAATTGATTGGGGGTGTACCTTGATTGACAATACTTACGCGCTTCGCGAAATTTTAGGCAAATCGGGAAACACCGGTTTCGGTGCCGTCTCGATCAACGTCGCCTCTCCGGACGTAATTCGTTCCTGGAGTTACGGGGAAGTTAAAAATCCCGAAACGATCAACTATCGCAGCTTCAAACCCGAGAAAGGCGGGCTCTTCTGCGAGCGGATCTTCGGGCCGACCCGCGATTGGGAATGCAACTGCGGGAAATACAAACGCGTCAAACATAAAGGCATTGTCTGCGACCGTTGCGGGGTCGAAGTAACTCAAGCCAAAGTTCGTCGTGAACGTATGGGGCATATTGAACTTGCTGTTCCGGTTTCTCATATCTGGTTCTTCAAGTGTATGCCCAGCCGCATTGGTTTGATGCTCGGACTTTCTGGAAAAAATCTGGAACGAATCATCTATTATGAAGCATGGGTTGTTACTGACTGCGGCAATACTCCGCTCGAAGTCGGCCATGTCATGGATGACCTTGAATACTATCAGGCACGGGAAGTTTATGGCGATGCTTTCCAGGCGGAAATGGGTGCTCCGGCAATTAAAACGCTGCTGGAGCAGCTGGATCTTCCTGAATTGAAAGCGGAGCTTGAAGTCAAACTGGTCGGAATTCGGAATAAGGCGGTTCGGAAACAGCTTTCCAAACGGCTTCGCCTGGTTGAAGGTTTTATCAACAGTTCTTCCCGTCCGGAATGGATGATTCTGACCGTGTTGCCGGTGATTCCGCCGGATTTGCGACCGCTGGTTCCGCTTGAAGGCGGTCGATTTGCAACCAGTGACCTGAACGATCTTTATCGACGTGTTATTAATCGCAATAACCGATTGAAGATGCTGCTTCAGAGTGCAGCGCCGGAAGTGATTATCCGCAACGAAAAACGTATGCTTCAGGAAGCCGTTGACGCGTTGATGGACAATGGCCGTCATGGTCGTGCAGTTACTGGAGCTGGAAACCGTTCCCTGAAATCTCTGAGCGATATGTTGAAGGGGAAACAGGGCCGTTTCCGTCAGAATCTTCTCGGAAAACGTGTAGACTATTCCGGCCGCTCGGTAATTGTTGTTGGCCCGGAACTGAAGATCTGGCAGTGCGGTTTGCCCAAAAAGATGGCTTTGATTCTCTTTGAACCGTTTATCATCCGGCACCTCAAAGGGCGCGGGTATGCCCATACGGTCCGCGGCGCCAAAAAGATGATTGAACGCGGTGAACCGGTCGTGTGGGATATCCTTGAAGAAGTTACCAAGGGACATCCGGTGATGTTGAACCGTGCCCCGACTCTGCACCGGTTGAGTATCCAGGCTTTTGACCCGAAGTTGATCGAAGGTTCGGCACTGCGGTTGCATCCGTTGGTCTGTACTGCTTACAATGCTGACTTTGACGGTGACCAGATGGCCGTCCATGTTCCGCTTTCCAACGAAGCGCAGATGGAAACCAAGTTGTTGATGCTTTCGCCGAACAATATTTTCTCGCCGGCCAATGGCAAACCGATTGCCACGCCGACGCAGGATATTACCCTCGGTGCATACTATTTGACCTATGAGCCGAGCAATAAAGAAAAGGCGAAACTGTATAAAGATTACTTTGAAGTGCTTTTTGCGATGGATAGCGGTTATCTCCGTATCCATGATGCGGTTCGTGTCCCGAATCCAGATTTTGGAAAAGACACCCTGTATGGTGACAAAAACAGTAAGTACATCCTGACAACACCGGGACGGTGCCTTTTTAATGAAATCTGGAACAAGCAGCTCGGCTTTTTCAATCAGGTTGCCAAGAAAAAACAGCTTGCCAAGCTGATTGCTGATTCTTACAAAATCGCCGGCCATGATGCGACAGTAAAATTGCTTGACGATTTGAAGGATCTCGGATATCGTCATGCCACCCTTGCCGGACTTTCGATTTCCATTACCGATATTCGCGTTCCGCAGGCAAAAGAGGAAATGATCGCCGCTGCGCGCGAAAAGATTGATGCAGTTGTCGATCAGTATAACAATGGTGCCTTGACCGATGGTGAACGTCATAACAAGGTTATCGATATCTGGACGCAGACCAGTAACGAAGTTGCAGAAGAGTTGTTTGTGACACTTGAAGCGCAGTCGCGCCGCGGCGAAATCAACCCGGTATACGCGATGATGGACTCCGGTGCCCGCGGTAGCCGCGACCAGATTCGTCAGCTTGGCGGGATGCGTGGTTTGATGGCTAAGCCCTCGGGTGATATTATTGAGCGGCCGATTATCTCCAACTTCCGTGAAGGACTGTCTGTGCTGGAGTACTTCATCAGTACACACGGCGCCCGTAAAGGTTTGGCGGATACCGCGTTGAAGACCGCTGACTCCGGATACATGACCCGTAAACTTGTCGACGTTGCACAGGATATTATCTGCCGCGAAGAAGATTGCGGCACGGTGAAAGGCATCTGGGTCAGCCCGATTGTGGAAGGCGATGAAGTCATCCTGCCGTTGCGTGACCGTTTGATTGGACGGTTCAGCGCGCAGGATATTCGCGACCCGGCGTATAATGATGGCCGGTTGATTATTGCAGCAAATGAGGAATTTACTGCGGATATCGCTGATGTGATTGACAAACGTGGCATCAGCAAGGTATTGATCCGTTCTACACTGACTTGTGAATGTGCCCACGGTGTGTGTGTCAAATGCTATGGCCGGAATATGGCCAGCGATCGTATTGCCAAAGTGGGTGATGCGCTCGGCATTATTGCGGCACAGTCCATCGGGGAACCCGGTACACAGCTGACCATGCGTACCTTCCACATTGGCGGTACAGCATCGAGTGTTTACAAACAGCCGGTTATTTCTGCCCGTAAGGGTGGTACGATTAAATATGAAAATGTCCGAACTGTCAAGAATCAGAAGGGCGAAACGGTTGTCGTTAACAAGACCGGTTCTGTTTTGATTTACGACGAAGAAAAGGCCAAAGAAGCAGAAAAGAACGCTCGCACACGAGCAAGAGAAGAAGCGGAAGCCATTGGGACTTTCTTCAATAAGGATTATGATTACTGGACCGATGCTATTGCTGCAGCAGAGTTGGATCGTTACGATCTGGAAGCTGGTTCTGTGCTGGAAAAACCTGAAGGCAGCCATGTCGACACCAACGAGCAGTTCGTTCATTGGGATCCTTACCATGTGCCGATTATTATTGAAGAAGCCGGTATTGTGGAACTGCATGACTTGGTTGAAGGGGTAACCCTGAGCCGCCAGAAGCGCGGTGGGACCGAAGAAATTACCGTGATGGAACACCGTGAAGACCTGCACCCACAGATTGTGGTAAAGAGCAAAGAAGGCGAATTCCTCGCAAACTATCCGCTTCCGGCTGGTGCGTTCCTGATGACCAAAGAAGGAGCGAAAGTCAGCAGCGGTATGATGGTTGCCCGCGTGCCGCGTTCGTCCTCAAAGAACAAGGACATCACTGGCGGTCTTCCGCGTATTGCTGAGTTGTTTGAAGCTCGTGTTCCGAAGGATATTGCGGAAATCGCCCGTATCGACGGTATTGTCGAAGTAGATAAAGTTACCCGCAATAAACGCCATCTGGTGATCCGCGACAAGGAATCCGGTATGATCGACGAGCATACCAATATTCCGAGCCATAAGCACTTGACGGTAAGCCGAGGTGATATGGTACGCAAGGGGCAGAAGTTGACTGAAGGTTCAGTCGTGCCTCAGGTTTTGTTGGAAGTTTGCGGTCCACACGAGTTGCAGCGGTACCTTGTCGATGAGATTCAGCTGGTGTATCGTGCTCAAGGTGTGGAAATTAATGACAAACACGTGGAAATCATCATTCGCCAGATGATGCAGAAAGTGAAAATTACCGAACCTGGTGACACAGAATATCTGCTTGGTGAGCAGATTGACCGCTCTGAATTTGAAGCAGCCAATCGGGAAACTCTTTCCCGTGGAGGTCAACCGGCTTCAGCAGAACCGGTATTGCTGGGTATCACGAAAGCCTCTCTGGAAACAGAAAGTTTTATTTCTGCTGCGTCATTCCAGGATACTACCCGTATTTTGACCGAAGCGGCAACACTGGGCAAGGTGGACAAGCTGGCCGGGTTCAAGGAAAACGTGATTACCGGCCACCTGATTCCCGCCGGAACTGGTACGGAAAAGTTGCAGTCACTTCGTTTAAAATACCTCGGCGCAGAACTTCCGAAGGAAGAGAATGCCGAAGAGGAAAATGACGAACTGGAAAATGAAGAGGATGTCTTCCAGGCAGAAACGGTTTTCGATGTTGACGATGCCGGTGCTGCGGATGTGGTAATCGAAGAAAACGCAAACGATGACGTTTTCGGCGTGGATACCACGTTGGACGACTGATTATCTCCTGAGAGATCAGAAATTGTGCTCTCCCGTGCCGTAAAACACCGCACGGGGAGGACTTTTTTTTGAAAAAAA
>ERZ1034917.1463-NODE-1463-length-14308-cov-5.032765_pt1 | contig 14308 bp, 8 predicted proteins | sample MGYA00520605_ERZ1034917 | MGnify/ENA primary metagenome ERZ1034917 (study PRJEB33766, sample SAMN09781784) | gut metagenome | biome: gut microbiome | host: Homo sapiens | place: Madagascar | study: EMG produced TPA metagenomics assembly of the PRJNA485056 data... | reverse complement strand
ATGTAACAATGATTCATAGAGATTTTAAAAATAATAAAGATACATTCTTAATAAGAGGCGTAGATTATAATGTTAATGATATATTCTTAAATGAATCATATAGTCAAACTAGATTAGTACTTACTAATAATTTAATATCATCAATAACATCAGGAGATTTAATAATAATATCTGGTATTAAAATAGGTAAGGAGGGCAGATAATAAATGCAAAGCTTAAGACCTATATTTACATGGTTCGTACAAGATGCAAACACTAATGATTATGATGCATGTAAAACATATACAGAACCAGGAGCATTACAAACTGGTGATGAATTAGTAAAGAACATAAGAATACATAATGGTTACGGAGGAGTTCAAGTAGATAATAGTTATAATACAAAACTCGTGTTAGCCTTCAAAGACTATGAAGATAATTTCTTATTAAATCTTATACAAGTCAAAGTAAACGATTCGGATTATATAAATCTTAATATAGAACTAGATAGAGGTTATATTGATTTAGGAACTATATATAAGAATGATTATGTAGACCTAAAGATTAAAATAGGTCCTATACAAGACAATATGAAAACATCACTTAAATCACTTATATTCTACCTAGAGAACGATAAATTTTAATCATAATCAAGTAATATTAGCGTAGATAGAAACTATACATTATGTGTAATTTTTGTCTACGCTATTTTTATGTAAAGGAGGTTAACTATGGCTTCAAAAGATGATAAAATATATTTTCTTGCTACATTATTAGCTCAGTATTATGATGATATAATTCATGGGAACGTATTGCCTGGCGGTGGTAAACGTGGGCAAGCTCTTGTAAAACAATCAGATGAAGATGGTGATTATACATGGAGCAGTGCTACAAACTCTGTAGATGCTCGTAAAGATGAGCCTTCAAATGAAGATGTTTTATTATGGTTCAATATAGATAATACTACAGATTTTAATGTTGTAGATGTTTATACTCAACAAGAAGTAGACAATAAGCTACGAAATATTGAAGAAGAAGATATTGCAGTTGATAAAGAAGCGGGGAAATTATATATACGTAATGCTGATGGAACTATGAGAGGTGAAGGAGTACCTTTAAGTGACGTTGGCACAAATAATGCTTCCGACATAAAAGTAAATGACGTTGGTAATAACTTTATTCTTAAAGACCTTGAATCTGTATTAAGAGAAATAGCAGGTAAACTAACCAATATACAAACTAAGGTAGATAGCATACAGAAACAATCAGAAATACAGATTATTACTGATAAGAATACACCTATAAATGACGGAGCTAAATTCATTATAGATTTAACAGAAGACTATGATGATATAAATAACAATGAAAATAGTAGCGACAAAAATACAGATACAAATAATAACACGAATACCTAATAAGGAGGTGTGACATGGCCAGTTTTATTAATATAAGACAACCAAACGGATCGTTTAAGGGCTTACCTTTAATACCTGGTAAATCAGCATATCAATTAGCAGTAGATGATGGTTTTACTGGTTCTGTTTCAGATTGGCTCGCAAGTCTTAGAGGTACAGGTATATTAGCAGATACTACACCACCTACAGAATCACAAGGCAAAATAGGCGATTTCTACATGCAAATACCTAGCAAAGATGATATAGGTGTTATAAGCTTTTATAGAAAAACAAGCGCTACATCTTGGCAAAAGATAGGTAATTTAATAAGCGAAGATGATTCTATTATCCAAATGTTAACTGTAGATACAGAAGAACAACTGAATAATATAGATGTCACAAAATTACCAACAGGTAGTATGTGTTATGTATCTAGTTTAAAGAACTATTGCTACTTGGTTGAAGGAAAATGGACAATACTTAAGGATGGTACGTTTACTACTGTACCAGATTATTCAGGTTTATCTTCTTTATCAAATAATGCTACTATAGTTCCAGGTACTATGGTATTTGTAGAAAATGAGAATGCTTATTATCATTACGATACAACTAATACATGGCAACAAAATAGAACAGCAGTTATTTCACAAGAAGAACCTACAGATACAAATGTAATATGGATACCAGAAAACGAACTTCCACAAGAAACAGTAGAAGATAATATAACGATAAAAGATATATATGCAGCATTCAAAGTATATGATGCTCAAATGCAAATACTTAATGACAAGATACAATCATTAGAAAAAGAAGTAGCATATCTTAAAGAGCATGGTATTACTACTGATACTACAGATGATGATGGCGCAATTTTATTAGAAGATGGTAGTTATTTAATATCAGAAACAGGAGATTATATAATAATTGAATCTGCTAGTTCCGAATCTACTACTGACAATATTGATGGAGCTATTCTTGCTGAAGATGGTAACTATATTATAACAGAAGATGATAGATATATAATTATAGAAGGAGCGTGATAATAAATGGCTAAAGTTAAAATATCAGAATTAAAAACATTAGATGGTTTAACTGAAGACGCTAATACGTTAATTGAGTTTAATGGCGGAAACTATAAAGTTCCATTATCACAATTAAAGACTTTAATACAAAATAGTAGTGGAGGAAATAGTAACGCCGAAATAAAAGTAGTCGGTGACGATAAAAAAGAATATAGATTAAAAGTAGTTAATGGAGAATTAAAAAGTGTACCAGAAGAAGTGTACTCAGCAAATGATGCTCAAGAAGGAACTAATACTACTTTATATGATGGATTAATAATAAATCAAATATATGGTGGAGGCTCAGAAGCATTAGATACTCCTATATCACATAGTTTTATAGAACTATATAATTTTAGGAATGAAGATGTAAATCTAAAAGGATTATACTTATGGTATAGAGCTAAAGCCGGTAATTGGCAAAGCTTAAAACTTGAAGGTATAGTACCATCAAAACACTCTTTTTTAATAAGATGTGGTAAACATAAAGAATTTTATGCTTCAGGTGTAAGATGTAATATAACAGATTATGATATGAGCTGGGATATTAAATTATCTAATAAAGGATTCTCTACTTATTTATGTATTGGGAATGCAACACCAGAAGATAATCCAGTAAGAAAAGTAATGGATCCTACAGGTACTTCAGTTGTATCTACCAATGGAAGATATATAGATTTACTTGCCGGTGGAGGAAAAGAAGATTCTGATACAGTATGGGCATATGAAACTCGTTATCTACATTGTATGGATGAAAACACTGCATTACATAGAGTAGACTATGCAAATAGTGGTGCTAAAAATATTGGTTCCAACGCATTAGTAAAAGGTAATAACGAAGCAGACTGTGAACCAATAAATTATAAAACATGTAATGTAAGTATATACAGACCAAGATGTGTAGCAGATGGTAGATGGACAGAATTTTATGATAAACCAAAACAAACAGAAACATCACCTGCAATGATAAATATAGCATATGGTGAAAAAGGAGATTCAACTAGAACATTTACTTTTCAAACACCATTATGTCAAGACGGTTTTGTTAAATATAGAAAAGAAGGTACAACTAAATGGACATCAGTAGAAACATCTACAGAAGTAGCAACTAATGTAGATATGGATACTACAGTACATAGAGCTATAATAAAGAATTTATCAGTAGGTAAATATGAATACCAAGTTGGTACAGAAGGATGCTCATCTGATATATACACATTTGAAATAAAAACATATGATTCATCAACTCCTATAAACATGCTTTGGACAACGGATTAACTTTTGGTCCCCGCATGAAGTAATTCATGTGTGCAAACCCTTTGAATTGCTGGAACTTTCTTACATACTTAAACACTACAACGTAATTGGAAACGATAAGCGTGAATATTGTTTGAAAAGTTTAAGTCTTGAATAATCAGCAGGGAAGATTCTACTTTAAATTATTTAAAATATATTATCTCTTTTTAAATAATTTATTATGAATAACCTTCAACGACTATATATTCTAGTAGTCTAGATAGCGGAGGGTAACCTTATTATTAAGGTTAATGATATAGTCTGATCATCGCATTAACAATGCGAGAAGTTCATTAGAGAACTGTATAAATTTAACGAATTTATATGAACATAATGCAACAAAGCTGGACAGCAAGAGAATATGATGTATGGCGTATTGCTGGAAAATTCTTAAATAAAAAAGCAAATCAGTTTGACTTCCACTTAAATACAGGAGATATTTCACAAAACGCTAGTAGAACTTTTGAATGGAAATACTATTATGATTACGCAAAAGACATAACACGTAATATGCCACATATTATAAGTTGTGGTAATAACGACTTAATTGATAAGAAATATTCAGATGCATTTAATTATTATACAACAAATGAAAATAAATTTGCTAATAGCGTATACGCATTTGATTTAGGTTTTACACATTTTGTATGCTTAAACTCAAATACAGATTATACATATTTAACAGGAAAAGGTACTGTAGGTGGTTATGATTCAACTGATGCTTTCCTACAAGCACAAGCAGAATGGTTAGATACTCATTTAACACAAGTAGAACAGAGAACTACAAAACCAAGATGGGTTATAGTATTCGCTCATTTATCACCATTTACTGTAGGAAGAACAATAAGATTACAAAGATGGGTTTCAGTAGTTGAAAAACATAAAGTAGATTTATTCTTATGTGGTCATAACCATGCATATGCAAGATCAAAAGCACTATATACAGGATACGATTATAATAAATCTGCTGCTTATAATGATTATGTAACAACAGTATCTAAAGGTTCCACTGAATTAAAAATAGTAGATGAATTTAAAGCAGATGGTAAAACAGAAATAAACAGAGCAGAAGATAAAGCTAATGGTACTGTATATATACTTAATCAAGCATGTGGTTTTAAATTATCAGGTAAAGAAAAACCTATTACTTTACCTACAAATCTACAAGGCACTAAACATGCAAATAGTGAAGGTGGACCATGGTGGGTAGCAAAACAAGATACAGTATTAAATAAAGATCCTATGTACTGTACATTATCAATAGGATACAACAGTATAGAATATAAATCATATTATATAACAGGTATTATAAAATACGATCAATATAAAAATAAAATACTAAATGAAGATATGACTAAAGTTGGAGAAACTTTATATGATTCATTAACAATAAACTATTCAGAAAGAAACAAATAATAAAATTTAATATTATATAACGGAGGTGCTTAAATGAAAGGATATTTCAACAAAGAGCATAAATGGGTTAATATAAATACAGCATCTAATACACCTATAGCTGATTTGTCTAACTCATACGATTCTAATAACGTTGAAGGAGCACTACAAGAAGCAGCTGCCAAGGACTTATTGCTTCAGAATAAATCTGACGAGCACACCAAAAAAATACAAGAATTAGATGAATCTGTTGAATGGTTAAAAGCTAATGGAGGAGGTGGAGGAGGCACAGGCTCTGGCGGGTCTGTCCTTCCTAATCTTACTTCTACATTAACAGGAGATATAGTAGTACCTAAAGGTAAAGAAATAATACTTCCTATATTCTTTACATCTCCTAATATGGGTAATGGTACACTTATCGTTATAGTAAACGGCGTACAAAAAGATACTATAACCATTAAACAAGGTTCATTAGAAGTCAATATTGGTGCATTAACAGAATTAAGAAATACATTGAAAATATATGTAAAAGATAGAGCAGGTTTATTATCTAATGAATTATCATGGACTGTTATTAATGGTGGTATAGGATTAACATTAGACTTTGATTATATGTCAGACTATACTACAGACCATGAAATACTTATGAGATATTATATAGATACGGAAGAATCATCTCCACAATTACAAGTTACAGTAGACGGTAAAACAAGTACAGTAACTTGTGTTGTAGGATACAATGAATTTTATTTTAATAATATGGCTCCAGGTATACATGCAGTAGAAGTAAAAGCTATTAGTGGTAACTTTGTATCAGAAACATATACATTTAACCTTGTTGTTATTAATAGTGAAACATTATATGTATCTACTACATTTAATAGTGGTGAAGAAATAATGTATGGATTACCTGTATCTGTACCATACAGAACATCGTATAAAGATGATACACCTATCACTGTTAATATGTATTTAAACAATGAATTGCAAAAAACATTAACAGCTAAACGTGGTTCTTATGCATGGACATTAGGAGCAATTAATGTTGGTGATTATACATATAAGATAGAAGCAAAATTAGGAGATAAAACTTCATCTGTAGAAGGCTCATTTAAAGTAGTACAAGGTGATTATACTCCAGTAACTATAAATACAGCAGGTTTAAGATATAGACTTGATCCTGTAGGTAGAAGTAATGAAGATACAGATAAAGAATCATTTATTTATGATAATGGTAAAGAGCAAATAACTACTACTATATATGGTTCTAATTTTGCATCCAATGGTTGGATAGATAATTCATTAAAATTAGACGGTGGTTCTTATGGTATAATTGACTATTCACCATGGGAAGACAATGTAATTAATGGTAGTACAATAGAAGTAGTATTTACTTCAACTGACATAGGTAAACCAGATACAAAAGTTATAGAGTATAAAGATAAAAATACTAATAAAGGTTTATACGTAGGATTAGAACAAGCATGTATGTCATCTACTTCTAAACAAAACTTAGTTAGTATATATCCTGGTGAAAAAACAACTGTATCGTTTGTAGTAGATAGAAAAAACAAGTTCTGTAAAGTATACGTTAATGGTATATGTACAAGAGCTTTTATGCTATCTGATAGTGGTAGTGGTACATCAGCAATATATGAATCTTTAAATTTCGATAATGGTAAGATTTATTTAAATGCAAACAATAATGAAGAAGAACAAGGCGTAGTTCTCATACATGATATAAGAATATATGCTCGTACATTATCTGACGATGAAATAGTTAAAAACGTTATAGCATTAGAAACAGATATGGCTAAACAGAAAACAATGTATGATTTTATGTTTGATAATAATACTTTACCAGTTATGCGTATGACAGGTGACGCATCCGATATGTCAGACGTAAATAAAAAAGTAATGAGAATACAATATTCATCACCTAATACTGAGAAATATGGACAACCATTTGATTTGCCATATTGTAAAGTATATTTCCAAGGTACATCATCATTAGCGTACGTAAGAAAGAATTATAGTATAGAGCTATATGATGATTATATGGCTGATTATTATTATTGTCCTTATCCTAATGGAGTAGAAGATAGGTTATTCTGTTTAAAAGCGGATTATATGGAATCATCTCATGCAAGGAATGTTGGTATAACAAGACTTATTAATGAATATTTCTATGATTCTAAGAACCCAGCTCAATTAAAAGATTCTAAAGTAACAAATAGTATACAAGGATTTCCTATGTTGCTATATATGAATGATGAATTCTTGGGAGTATATAACTTTAACGTAGACAGATATTCAGCTAAGTCATTTGGTTACACAGACGAAGATACAACATTAGTATATGAAATATCTGCAAATAGTGATACTACCGCAGGTGCATTTTTTAAATATGATAAAGAGAATACATCATCTACTGAGTTAGATTATTATAGACAAGACTTTATGTGTCTATATCCACCTACAAGAGTAGCAGGTAATGATAATTATGCTGAGATAATTAAACTTGTAGAATGGGTAGATAATGCAAGCGAAGAAGAATTTGTAGATAATCTTGAACAACATTTCAATAAAGAATACTTAATTAAATATTATATATTTGCTAATTTATTTGGAGCAGTTGACTCATTAGGTAAAAATATGAAACTAGCATCATGGGACGGAGGAAATATATGGTATTTGCAAATGTATGACTGCGATACAACTTGCGGATTGGATAATACAGGTTTTGATAAATTTGCATCAGACATAGAAATAGGTGATGTAAATGTATATAATACAACATCATCTAAATTGTGGGCAAAAGTAGGATTATATTTATTAAATGAAATTAAAACAGTATATGCAGATATGAGACAAAAAGGATTAAGATATGAAAATATTATTAATTGTATCGTAACTAATCAAATAGATAAAATACCTGCAACATTTTATAATAAAGATACACAGACTAAATACTTAGATTTTGGTTCTACTTATTTATATGCAGTACATGGCAATGATAAACAACATATGAGTTTATGGTTAAAAGATAGATTGTTATATTTAGATACTCTATGGGATTATGATGCATCTACTATAGATTATGTAACTGTACGTTCATCTAAGCTAGGTGACATATATATGGATATAGAAACTTTCAAAAATATGTACTTGAAGGTTAAATGGAGAAATGATGCTACTGGGGCATCAATACAAAAATTAAGAATAAGCAAAACAAAACCTACTAGATTCTCTTTTAAAAGTGTTACAGAAACAGACCAAGAAATACTTATATATGGTGGCCAGTATATAAAATCATTAGGAGATTTAACTAATTTGTCTCCTACTACTATATCACTTAATAGTGCTACTAAAATAAATAATTTAATATGTCATTCAGATAAATTAATAAATGTAGAAGTTAGTGCATGTACTAATTTACAAAAAATAGATTTAAGTAATTGTACTAATCTAGGTACAGGTACTGGTGCTTCTACAGTTCTAGACGTTAGTTCTTGTTCAGAGTTGAAATACTTAAATATTCAAAATACTACTCTCCAAGGAGTTCAATTAAATCCGAAAGGTAGTAATATAAAAGAAGTGTGGTATCCTAAATCTATACAAACAGTATCCTTTGCCAACTGCCCTCAACTTGAAACAGTCGGGTTAGAAGAAGGACATAGTTGTAATGAACTACGTTTGGTAAACTGCCCTAATGTTACAATGTTTGGGGATAGAAGTTATAGTGACACCTATAAGGAATATTTGTATCTTAATAGTAAATTCTTAAATGGGGTTCAAAACATCTATATAGATGCGTCATGTTTAAGTTTTACAGAATGGGAAATGAAAGATTGTAATAAAGGGTTTACTTCTATTGTTATAAAAAATGTACCTAATATGAAAAAATTAGTTTTAGGTGTAAATAACACTAGAGAAGATGTGTATTACACCAAAGGTAAAGATTTCGGAGGTAAAAATCTAAGCGATTTATTAAATAAAAAGGATTGTACTATAGAGTTAAATAATACAGGAATAACTGAATTGATATTTACAGCTTTCCAACGTAAGAGTTATTCTCCTAATTGGCGTTATGATAGAGAGTATGATTATTCTGGAACTCCTAACACTTATCACATGGGTAGTTTCTCTGCAAAATCCTTAGATATTTCAAACACAAAATTAGAAAAAGTAAAATTCCTATGTTGTTGTGATATATACAAGGTATTAGTACCAAGTACTTTAATAGACTTAGTGGTAGATAGTTTCTTTGATATGCATGAGAATTTTTATGCTAATGCAACAGAATATTATAATATAGGATTTGAAAATCATCATTATGGTGATGGTAAAGATAATTTAATATTAGATAGTAATACTACATTTGGTTCAAGAAAATATGGAATAGGAAGTTGGGCTATAGGTAACAATCTTAAATTGCCTAATGCGTGTAATGGTTCTACACTATGGAAAGTGTGGTGTCCTGGTAATGCAGAAGAACCAACAGACGTAACAGATGACACAGGAACTCTAGCCTATACCTGGGATTTAAAAGGTTTAAAGCTAAATACATGTTGGTTATGGGAATTAAATACAGCAATGGTGTATGAAAATGGTTATTTTTTAAAAGACGAATACAATAATGATGTAGAAAAGGGTAAGGGTTATAATGGCATTATTAAACCTATGTACAATGAGTATAAGATACAAATACGTAATATGGATTTAAAATGCAAGGAATATCAATTAGTAACTTATCCTAAAGCATTTTATATTGACGAGCCTTATATAAATTGTACAGTAGATTATACAGAATTTACAGGAATGGCACTTAATTTCGGGTTCGCATATACTAAAAATTTAAATTATGTAATGCCTAAAGATTTGGAAGCCTTTGTTAATATACCAACATATATGTATAGAACACTATTTAATATGACTTCTGAGATAATAGGTTGGGACTTTGTAGAAACCATTTATCCTAAAGCTACAGCGTTAAGTGATTTAATGTTCAGAGGCGTAACACTAAAAGAGCAAACGGATTATGATACAGAAGGTATATACCTTAACAATGAAATAGTCGATATTTCTTTTACCTCTATAGGCGGAGAGTCTTATGTTATAAACGGTAGTTGGTTTAAAGATTCTAACTTAAGATATGTAAAAGGAATTAATTTAAAAGCTAACTGTATAAACAATATGTTTGGTATGTCGAAAATCGTAAAAGTAGGCGATATAAATTTAGGTATAAATGCAACGAGTATTTATTACAGAGGCATAGCTTATGCTTTTTATAAATGCACAGAATTATTAAGTGTAGGCAACATAACATTAAACGAAAATAATTTATCATATTCTTATGAAACTTTAAAAAGAGCAGGTACTGGAGGTTCATGTAGGAGTGCCTTTATGGGATGCACAAATTTACAAACAGTAGGTAAATTCATACGTGTAAATGTTGTTAACAATATTGAAAAAGATTATAGTTATCTCCTTAGTTTTGACGCAATGTTTCATAGTTGTTCTAATCTTCAAGGAGTAATAGATTTTACGGAATGGGAAGGTGGAACATATAATTTATTAAATTGTTTTTTTGATGCTGGTACGCAGGCAAATGGATTTAAAGTCAAATTGCCTCAATTAGTATCTCCCGAAATAAATGCTATACAAGGGTTATGCAGAGGTTCTTATGTAACAGAGGTTGATTTTACAAACACTGATCTTAATGGTGTAACATCTATGTATGAAGTCTTTAGAAATTGCCCAAAACTGGTTAATATTATAAATATGAGTATTCCTTCTAGTATAGCAAACATGAATAATGCTTACACGAATTGCTCTTTATTAGAGGAAGTTCCTCTACCAGCTTTACTAGACGGCACTTGTACTTTTATTCAAGGATGTTATGGATGTAGTAAGCTAAAAGAAGAACCAAATTTGGTAGAAGGTTTTACAAATATAAATCAATATATAGATAAATGTACTATCTTATTAACCCCTAATGAAAATGGTGAATTACGATTATTTTATAATACACCTTCTACGGTAACTATTTTAAGTAACGATAGCAATAATTATAAGACCATACCCGAAACAGTCAAGGATTTATATGTACATATTCCAAAATCATGTACAAAAGCACTTATGATGAATGATAGTATACATGCTAAGTTGAATAAACCATTAAATTTACACTTTGACTGGGAAGAGGGAAGAGACATGAGTCAAAAACTTAATATGAATTGGTCATTTACTTCTATGAGAACTTATGTGTATAATATGGATATGTTAGCCTTTGATTTTGGTGACCAGAATAAAAGTCTAGGGACATGGGGTAATTTTACTATCAAAACAATGTTTAACAATATAGAACCTACTTATTATTATGATAACAATTTTAAGATTTGTTTGATATATATAAGATTCGATTCTTGGGATATAATGATAGAACATTTAGACCCTTGTCCTTCTGATAAACCTACACAAATAGGATTTACTCAAAGTTATGGTATATACGCTTCTGTTACGGATGAACAAAAACAAAAAATGCTAGATAAAGGGTATGTCATAACCACAGCTTAACTAGGAGGTATATTTATGATAAAAACAAAATTTGGTAAATACATTAAAATAGAACCTAGTATAGGAAAATTGTTATTATTAAATAATGAAAAGGTTAAAGAAGTCTTGCTAAGAGAAGATGATACTAAAACTCTTAAAAATATTGTAGAGGTAGATGATGCAACATATGTACCCCCCGTAGAAGAGCCTAGCGAAACAGTAGACCCATTGGCTACTCTTAAAAAGAACCAAATTTCACTTAGTAAGAAAAACTTGGCAAAATATTTAGAGGAACATCCTCTATTAAGTACATGTAAGTATGAAGAAGGGCGTTACTATAATGTAACAGCAGAAAAACAACAACAGCTAACATCAAAAGTTTTAATGGCAACAATGTATGCACAAGCAGGTATGCCTTACAATTTAACTTGGAATGACACAGGTGATATATGTGAGAGTTGGAAGCTATCACAGTTACAACAATTATCTATGGAAATAGATGCTTACGTAACACCTCTTGTATCATTACAGCAAACTATGGAAGTTAAAATAAATGAATGCAATACTCAAGAAGAGGTGCTTAATATAAATGTGGAATACACTCAAGAAGTCATTAACAAATGGCTTACAGAACACAGTATATAAGAATATAATTATATTTGCAATATTCGGTATTTCATATGTATCATTAGAGCTATTATACAGAGGACATAGTCATATAACTATGTTCTTTGTTGGTGGTTTATGTGGATTATTGATCGGATTAATTAATGAATACACACCAAAGATGCCAGTAATATTACAAATGATAATAGGGACTATAATAGTTACATTATTTGAATTAATAACAGGATACATACTTAATATTAAATTAGGATTAAATATATGGGATTATAGTAACCTAATGTTTAATTATAAAGGACAGATAAGTTTAATATTTAGTATGCTATGGTTCTTATTAAGTTATATAGTTATTAAATTAGATGACTATATAAGAAATGAAATATTATAAATTAAGAGAGAGAGGACTGATTTGATAAATGAATTATTTAAAAAGAATATTTCAAGATGCAAGTGGTAAAATAATATCATGGTTTAGTACTGATGATAATGTATTATGTGAAAATAATAAATACCTTAGAGAAAATCTTAATAATATAAATGCACAATATAAAGATATTGCAAAACAAACTATTACAACTGAAGAAAGAACTAAATTAACTAATTTAGAAAATTATGATGACACAAATATAAAAAATGATATACAAGTACAAAAGGCTAGAATAGATAGTTTTACTTCACTTAAAGAAGGAAGCACAACTGCTGATGCAGAATTGATAGACGCAAGAATTGGTGCAGACGGTAAGACTTATACTAATTTAGGTGATGGAATAAGAACTCAATTAACTAATATAACTACAAGAATTACTAATATAGGTGGTGAAACAATAAAGACAGTTGTTAAAGAAAAACAAATAACCTTAGATGGTTATCAAACATCTGATAAGTTAGTTGAAAATGTAACTACATCTAAAAAATATATAGTTCTTATAAAAGATGGAACAACTAAAATAACATTAGCATTAGATATTGACCCATACGGTAATGGTCGAAGTTTATTTAGTAATTCGCATAATGGATATGCTATAAATGAAACTACTCAATCATTATATATTTTTAATGCGAATGATACTACTTGGACAGGTACAATATGTGTTGTGGACATAACAGACAATACTGAATTAGAGCAATATTTAATCACAAACGGATATGATGCTATAAATTATAGTTGGAAAGGGCAACTTAATGAAATACACCAAAATTTAAATTCAGTGTATAGAGAAAAAATAAACATATTTAAGAATGATAGTGAAACTGTTATACTTGAAAAATTTATTAATGCTTATAATAGAGGAAATTGTGATGTTGTATTTGAACCAGGTGTATATACACTTTCCGATATATTCAATCATGTAAATGAAGAAATTCCAATAGGAAGTAACTGTCATTATTATTTCAATGGTTCTACTATAATTGGCACAAAACCTACTGGAATAACAACTACAAAGAATCTTCTTGGCAGTCTAAGAACTGGAGGAAATTATCAATTATATTGTGCATGATGAGGCAGATGCTGATAAAGAAATGTATACTAGAAAATATCATAATATGATAATGCAAAATAATACTGGTAATAACACTGATGATATAAGAAAATGTATAGGTGCTGGTACTGGATGCTATGGTGTTGTTGAAATAGATAGTTGTGTTTTTTTAGCAGATTTTGGAGTTGATGTTTCATACCATGGAATTGATTCATCCTTAGAAGATACAGCCGAGTTTATATTAATAGTAAAAAATTCATATTTTAATAAAGGACTTAGATTGGATGGTTTGGGTAAAAATCAAACAGGTACGCTTATATATTCTGGGAATAATAAACAACCAAACGAGGCAAGACCTAGTGGTTGGACAGTATATGAATTTAACAATATGCAATAAACTAACTAATTAATTTAATATGTTAAAAAATTAAGCGAATATATATTTAGTTCACAATTTAAAAATATTGTGCACTAATCTTGTTGCATATTTCAACCTCTTTATATTATAATAATATAGTAC
>ERZ1034917.1460-NODE-1460-length-14335-cov-11.160224_pt1 | contig 14335 bp, 9 predicted proteins | sample MGYA00520605_ERZ1034917 | MGnify/ENA primary metagenome ERZ1034917 (study PRJEB33766, sample SAMN09781784) | gut metagenome | biome: gut microbiome | host: Homo sapiens | place: Madagascar | study: EMG produced TPA metagenomics assembly of the PRJNA485056 data... | reverse complement strand
AATCAAAATTAATCGATTTTTTAATGTAATTTTAAAATTCGGCATGTATTCTGTAGTCAAGAAAGGCGAAAAACCAAGCTTTCCCTTTCTGTCAAAGTAGCATAATTTCTCCCTCCTTAAAAAACGGCGGCCTTTCCTTCGGGAAGGCCGCCGCTCCATTTTGGATTTATTAATTCAGTTTCTGAGATCTCTGCCGCAATATTTGCAAAAGCCCGAATCTTCGTCTACGGCTTTTCCGCAGTATTTGCAGTAAACCTGACCGCATTTTGCGCTTTCGGACTTGCCTTCTTTCACCACGTCAACCAAAAAATCCTTTTGAATACCCATCACTTTTTCGATGTTCGGTTTTTGAAGTTCGATCATTTTTGCGCTCTGCTTTGCGCTGAATTTCATAAAGACCGGCAAAATCAGCGTGAAGAACACCAGATAGAACGAGGCAAACCCTCCGATGCCGCCAAGCACCGTAAACATAATACCCAATCCCTTGTCGAATTTTGGCTCGTCGGCTTTCAACGTAGAGATACCCAGACCTAAGAATATTGCCGTCACACAAAGCACCACGACGGTGATGATTATACCTTTTTTGGAATTCTTTTCTTTTTGTTTTTCGTTATCGTTCATTTTTTATGCCTCCTATTAGATTTAACGATTATATCATATTCTCTCACACTTTGTCAACGGAAACGGCTTTTTACTCCGAAAATACCCGCTCTACCGGCGTTTTCTCCCGTGAAGAGAGTGTTTTTCCTCTTTTTCTACCGCCGAAATTCAGCCGTATCCTTCCCCTCGCCCAAAATAGGGTGACACACTCCTAAAACCCGTTTTATACTGATTTCAGAAAAAGTTCGGAGGTTTATCATGAACGAAAAAATCGCAAAAGTCATACGCTTTGCCACCATCCCGCCGATTATGGCGGCAGTCCTTCTTCTTATCCTTGCGCTTGCGGGAACGGACGACGTATCCGCCCAAAACCTATGTTTTCACTTCGTTTTTCTGACGGTTCTGCCGATATCTTCTTATCCCGTCGCAAGGCTTATCCCTATCCTGAAAAACCGCGGCCGCCCGTTCGAGCGCAAGCTTGCGATTATCTTTTGCCTTTTAGGCTACGTCGGCAGCGTTTCCACGGCAATTTTTGCCCACGGCGTAACCGTTGAAAAAATAATGTCCTTGACCTATCTTCTTTCCGGCGCGATAACCGCCCTGCTTTCGGCGTTTAATTTCAGAAGCAGCGGCCACGCTTGCGGCTTCTCGGGACCGATTTTTCTGCTTTCCTACGCCGTAAGTTCGTGGTTTACGGCAGGCCTTGCTCTTCTTGCCCCGATATTTTGGGCGTCCTTAACTCTCAAACGGCACACCTTTTCCGAGCTTGTCTGCGGAACTCTCGTCCCTTTGGTTTCCCTTCTCGCGTCGATTTTCGTTTTCGCCGGTTTCTGACGCAAAAAAGCCCCGCTACGGCGGGGCTTTCCAATTTGTATCCAATATCTTTTCACAAAAACCGATTCGTCCGCGTCGAACAACCTGTTCTCGAACACGCCGCCGTTTTTTTGTATGACTTTTTCCGAAGCCAAATTGTCTTCGTCGCACACGAGAAATCTCACGGAAAGGCTCTGTCATTCTGCGTCGCCCCACAGCGCTCTACCATCAAAGAATCTCCGACCTCGTCGGCTTCCCCTCGGGGGGAAGCTCCGCCCTGCGGGATGAGGGGCAAACCACCAAAACGCTTGCGTTTTGCCTGAAACCTCATTTTTTATAAAACTAATTCTTGTCCATAAATAAATCTTTCCCCCTCCGTCAAGCAGGTTCCCCTATCGCCGTTCCCCCGCAAGCGGGCCCCACGGCGACTGCCACCGGCAGGGGGCACCTCTCGGTCTCGCAGTCGGGAGCTTTTCCTAATTGTGTCACTCGTTTTCGGGGCGGCGCACTGCGCCATGCGGAATTCCCGAAAACTTCGTACAAAGTGCAGCTGCTCGACACTCTAAAACACGCCGCCTGTGTAAGCCTTAACCATGGACGGCGGCGTGGCCTCATTTTTCTTTCAATCAAAGTGCTTTTCTGCCCGTTCGAATCCCACTTTACGTTGCGAAACAAAAACAAAGGCACCCTGTTCAAGGTGCCTTTGTTTTTGTTGGCGGAGACGGTGGGATTCGAACCCACGGACGGGTAACCCCGTCAACTGATTTCGAATCAGTCCCGTTATGACCACTTCGATACATCTCCGTAAGCTGCCATATAATAGTACAATATTTTTTTTGTTTTGGCAACTGTTTTTCAAAAATTGTTTTTTTTGAACCGATATTGTTGACAGCGAACCTTGGGGAATATATAATAAAAACAGAATCCGGTAGGTAAGGCTACCACGGGGATATGGGTTGCTGCCGCAAAGTAGTGGAGACACTATCAGATGGCCAGCAGGATATGTCGAATCCAAGGCATAACCTAACGCAACTTCACCGCCCCGTGATGCTAAAGCTTGTATGGTTGACGATATGGCGAAAGCTTTTTTTATCCCTGCAAGTTTGTTTGCGGGGATTTTTCAAAAGGAGGTGCAAAATGCTGGAGATTTATGATTTCGATTTTGAACAAGCCGTCGAAGAAGTGTCGAAACTTCTTGACAACAAAGAGTATCATAAGCTTAAGGCCTATCTCAACGACCTGAATCCTGCCGACATCGCATCGCTGCTTGCCGAGATACCGGAGGAAAAGCTTCCCGTCGTGTTCAGGCTTTTGGGGAAAGATCTGGCAAGCGAAACCTTTGTCGAAATGGATCCGGACGGACAGGAAACTCTTATAAAGAGTTTTTCCGACAAGGAGCTTAAGGAAATCATCGCCAATCTTTTCGTCGACGACACGGTTGACATCATCGAAGAAATGCCGGCCAACGTCGTCAGGCGTATCCTTGCCAACACCAATCCGCAGACGCGCAAAGAAATCAACGAAATTCTGAAATATCCCGAGGACAGCGCCGGCGCCATAATGACCACCGAATACGTATGGCTCCGCAAAGATTCCACCGTTCAGGAAGCGTTTCAGAGCATTCGTAAATTCGCTGTCGACAAGGAAACCATCTACACCTGCTACGTCATCGATCGGGAGCGTCATCTGGAAGGCGTGGTTTCCGTAAAAGAGCTGCTGCTCAGCGACTACTCCACCCGCATTGCCGACATCATGGAAACCAACGTCATTTCCTTCGGCACGCTGGACGATCAGGAGCTTGTCGCGCAGGCCTTCGACCGCTACAACTATCTAGCCATGCCTGTCGTGGACACCGAAAATCGCCTCGTCGGCATCATCACCATCGACGACGCAATGGACGTTCTTCGCGAAGAACAATCGGAAGATATCGCAAAAATGAACGCTATCGTGCCGTCCGACAAGCCTTATTTGAAGCGCAACGTATTCGAAATCTGGAAGGAACGTATTCCTTGGCTGCTTCTGCTTTTGGTATCCGCCACCTTCACGGGGCTTATCATAAACACCTACGAAACCAAATTGTCCGCCTTAAGCCCTCTGCTCTTCGCCTGCGTGCCTATGCTTATGGACACCGGCGGCAACGCGGGCAGTCAGGCGTCGGTAACCATTATCCGCGGCCTCGCCCTCAACGAACTGGACTTTTCGGACATTTTCCGCATCGTCTGGAAGGAGTTTAGAGCATCCATTCTCCTTGCCTTGACGCTTTCCGTCGTATGCTGGGCAAAACTTATTCTTATCGACAACCTCATTTTCGGCTACGACTACACCTATCTTCTTTCCGCAGTCGTGTCCGTAGCGCTGTTTTTGACGGTGCTCGTTGCGAAATTCGTCGGCTGTATGCTGCCGCTTATCGCCAAAAAACTCAAACTGGACCCTGCCGTCGTGGCAAGCCCGTTCATAACCACCATCGTGGACGCCGTGTCCCTCATAATCTATTGCAAATTCGCAATCGCGATTCTCTCATAAAAAAACCTGCCGCTTGGCAGGTTTTTCGTTAGCAGTAAAAATCACCGTCAAAAAGACACGCCTGCATAGTTTTTATGCAGTTTTTCGACAGTTTTTATTTTTAATTGTAAAAACAAACGACTTGCTTATTATCTACAAACCATTTGGTTTCACTTTAATAATACTCTTGTACGATTCGATTGCATATCGACTCATAAACTTCCATTAAAGACGGCTCTAAATTGAAACTTTTGAGAAAATCGAAAAAGATGTCGCAGACGGAACTTGCAAAACTTTTGCAGGTTGACCGGCGCACCGTCAGCGCATGGGAAAACGACGTTTGCCAGCCGAGTTTCGAAATGCTTTCCAAGCTTTGCGAGGTTTTTGACGAAACCTTCGACAGCATTCTGACGTAAATCGTGACACAACAAAACGACGGTTAATCCGTCGTTTTGTTGTGTTAAAGTTTGGTTTTTGCGTTATGCAGCTCTTCCACGATAAGCCCAAGCTTCGTGCAGGCGCTGACGTTTTCGGGCACCAGACGCACTGGTTTTTGAATGTAAAAATCCAAAAATCTTCCCGGTCCGTAAGACACCACCGGCAGGCTTTCTGCGGGCAGAAATTCGTCCAGAGCTTTGCCGTTCAAGGTTCCGTAAACCCGCGTCCCTTCCTCGTTAAAACTTATATCTCCTTCACCCGCCGCTTCGTAGCCGTAGCCACTTTCCTTCAAAGTAAAAAAGCGCACTTTTTCGGTGAAAGAAAAATTCTTTTCCGAAATTTCCTTTCTCACCGCCGCTCTTTGCGTTTCGAACCACTTGTCCACGCGATCGAATTCTTCGCCTGCGCCGATAAGCTTCCCTTGCGGAGTCAGGCGAAAGCTTTTTTTGCAGTGATTGCAGGTTATTTCGTTGCCTTCCGTCACAGTCTCGAACTCTTTGCCGCACACCGGGCAACGGTACAAAAGCCGTTCCAGCCCCACCGCTCCGTTTTTGCGTTTTTTGTCGTAGCCGATTTTTTCCAGATAATCGAAATCGTTGTTGAAAAGCGAGGCCGAAATTGCCTCCATAACGGCCGAATTGTCCATTTTGGCCACTTGTTCGGCGGTCAATCTTTTGCTGACGTCGACGGTGATAGGAAGCCTCTCTCTGCGGTTTACGTCCCACGACGGATTTGCCGCGAACGCGCCCGAGATTTTGAGGAATATTACGTCGCATTTCAGCCACTTCACAAGTTTTGCCGTTGACGGCGGAATATATCCCGTAACTCCGCTTGCGGTAATCCTTCCCTCCGGGCAAATCATTATGCTCGCGCCCGATTGCATATCGCGCTTCATGCGCATGATGCTCACAGCGTCGCTTGTGAATTGCGCCCTCGTGATGCAGCCCATTTTGTTTATGTAGAAGGCGTTTTTCCTGCTGTTGGCCATTTTCTCGGCAACCACTATGTTGAACGGCTGCGGGTAAAACGCCGCCGCCACGAACATAAAATCGAAAAAGCTGACGTGGTTTGTGAGGATAAGCGCAGGCTTATCTATTTTTCTGTCGCCCACGACCTTAAGCGGAAACAGCGCCTTCGCCGCAACCTTTGACAAAAAGCCGAAAAATTTATAATATTTGAAACTGAATTTTTTTGTTTTTTCCATAATATCGAAAGTCGCCCGCGTTGTCCGCAGGCGACCGTTTTTTTGTTTTAGGCTGTTGCCGTCGGGTCAAATTTGAAGTGAATGTCCTGAACGATGATGCTCTTGTTCGTCGTCCAAGTGGTGTAGTAGTCGAAGTCTTTCCCTGCCGGAGTGATTTCGCCGCTTATCAGAATGTGCAGTTTGAAGGTGTTGCCCTCTTTGTTTTCAAAGTGGCTGACGAACTGATCCTGACCGTCAACGGTGTTGACGTAACCGAACTGTCTGCAATTTGCGTTGGTTTCGAAATCGCCGAATTTTTTCGGATTTTCCGCAGTGATGTAAAGTTCTTCAAGCTTAAAGGTGTTGCAGAAAGCGGAATTTCCGACCTTCGTAAGTTTCGACCTGGTCTGATCGACCTGAACCGCCATTTCCACGCTGTGGACGTAGTAAACTTTGACGGGATCTATTGCCGCCGCGTCGGTGATTTTGACGTAGTTTCCGTCGGTGTCTTTTTCATAAATGTAGATTTCCGTCGCGCCGGAAACGCCGGAGAGATAGTTCTTCGCCTGACCGATCTGAGCATTGGTTGCAACCGTATAGAAATCTCTGAGTTCTGCGCCGATGACGAGTTTTTTGAGGTTCTCAAGGTTGTAGAAGGCCATCTGGCCGATTTCCGAAACAGTGTAAGGAATGGTGAGTTCGACAATCGAAGCGCAACCTTCGAACGCTCTGCCTCCGATGACGGTGGAAACCTCCGCCGCCGCTTTGCCCCAGTTTACGGAAGAAAGGTTTTCGTCATTTCTGAAAGCGCCTGCGCCGACCGATTCGAGCATGCCGCCCTCGGCAAAAACGAGAGATGTTAGTTGCTGGTTGTCGGCAAAGCTTTCCGCGCCGACCGTTTTCACACTCTTCGGGATGGAAACGCTTTGAACCGCGGTACGCCAGAACGCTCTGTCGCCGATGGTTTCGAGCGCGCCGTTTTCGGCAAACGAAAGCGTGGAAACGCCCGCTTCTTCAAATGCGCCGACGCCGATTTGTCTGACGCTTGTCGGCAACGAAACGACTGCCAGCGAGCTTGCTTTTGTAAATGCGTATGCGCCGACGGTTTCGACCGCTGCGCCGAATTCGACACTAACGAGAGCTGAGCAATCTTCAAACGCTCTTTCCCCTATGGTAACGACCGATGCAGGAATAACGATATTTTTGATTGCCGTATTTTTGAATGCGCCCTTGCCGACGGTTTCGAGATTTGTCGGCAGAAGCACGGTTTCGAGCTTGGTGAAGCCCTTGAACATTCCGTCGGAAACGGAAGTGAGGGAGGTCAGCGACAAATCGACGTACACAAGCTCTGTGCAGCCTTCGAAAGCGAGTTCGCCGAGCGAATTTACGGTGCCCGGAAGAACCAGTCTCGTGAGCGCGGTATTTCTGAACGCGCCATCGCCGACGGTTTCGAGGTTCGTCATTTTGGAGAGGTCAACGTCCAAAGCCTTGCAGCCGTCGAATGCGCCTTCCTCTATTTTCGTAAGCAAAGCGAAATTAAACGCTAATGCGGACAATTCTTTTGCTCCTCTGAAGGCGTATTTGCCGACCGAGCCGACCGATTCGGCCGTAAATCTTTGGAGAGCGGAACAACCGTCAAACGCTTGCGCGCCGACGTTATCCAAAGCGTAAGCGGTAACTTCCCTGAGCGCGACCGCGCCGTAGAAAGCCATTGCAGGAATGTTTTTGACGTTTTCAGGAAGGATCACCGATCCCAAGCTTACGCAGCCAAAGAATGCGGCGTTACCCAGCACCAGTTCGGTTGCGGCGCTGTTGATTCTGATTTCGGTGAGCGCGTCGCAGTTTCTGAAAGCGTTCATACCGACGTATTCGACGCCCGCGCCTAAAGTCAGGGAAACGAGCTTGCTTTCCGCAAACGCTCTGAGCGCTATCGTTCTGACGGAATCAGGCACGACGAAGTTTTCGATTGCGCTGCCCTTGAACGCTTCTGCGCCGATAGCAACCACGGAAGACGGCAAGATTACCGTAACGAGCGCGATAGTGTTTCTGAACGTTGCTTCCGGAATTTTTGTGTACGCGCCGTCCGCGTCGAACAGCACTTCTTTGACGTCGGAGCCCTCGAAGATGCCGTTGCCGAGCGTCAATCCTGCGCGAATCACCACTTTATCCAGTCCGGTGAGGTTCTTAAACGCGCCGTCTGCAATTTCAACTGCTTTTCCGTTTATCGTCCCCGGCAGATAGATTATCGAAGGATAACCGGCACCAAGGCCTTTCACGATTGCTTTTTCGCCGACGAATTCGACGTCGAACACTTTTTCGGCGGTGTATTCTTCAACGGAGTAACCAAACTCGGTCGAAATAGCCGTCGTGCCGTAAGTTACGGTTGCGCTGAGACCGGAAGCTGCGACGGAAGTGTCGAAACCGGTGATTTCAAAGCTTCTGAGCGGCAGATATTCCACTCTGCTTCCCGATTCGTCAGGCTGGTTATAGGTGCATTTGACGTAGATATTGTCAAGGTCGAGTTCTTCCAGAATACCGAAAACGGTTTTCCCGAAGAACGCGTCGTGCGAGAAATGTTCGAGGCCCTTGTACCACAGACTGCCGTCGTCGGTAACGTACGAACCTTCCGCGTCGTAGGCGTAGCGTTCGCCGAACATTCCGTCCTTGTATTCCACGAAGTGATCGCCGACGGTTCTGTTAAAGCGATCCACTTCGCTGACGCCGTCGTACGGGACGTAGTCGGTCACGACTCTTTTGAATCTGAGGCCGATGTCGCCGTCTGCGTAAATTTCATAATTCGGAGCGGTAAGATCGACCGTGTAGCGCACAGCTTCCGTTCCGTGAACCTCAGGCACGTATTCGACGAGGACTTTTGCCGTTTCGTCGTAAACGTAGCCGCCGTCTGCGGCTTCCGTGCCCTTCACAACGTATTCGCCCGTCATATTTTCGACGAAATCGACTGCTTGCATATATTCGCCGTCGTCAGCTTTGGCGTAGGTAAATTCAATGATATAGCTGCCGGTTGCGGACGGAGTGTAGTTGGTGAAAACGTATCCTCCGTTTGCGTCAGGCTTGTAGCCGGTGAGTTCGATTTTTTCGATGTCTCTTTCTCTGACGACGTAATCGAAATCAATCGAGCTTTGCAAGCTGTGAACCACGGCGCCGGTGTCGTCGGTCAGCTCTTCCACGTATTTCAGCGTCATGGTAAAGACGCCTGCGGTCGCCGTGCTGAAACCTTCTGCCGTTATGCGATAGAACAGGTTTCCGTCTTCGAACATGTGGTAGCTTTGCGGTTCCAGAGTTTCGGTATATTCGCCGGTTTCCAGATTGACGTCCGCCGAGCGATAGGTAACGTAAATAACCTTAATTTCCGCCGTCTTGCCCGAAACGGATTTCAGGCTGTCGCCGATAAAATAGCTGCTTTCAAGGTCGATGACTTCAATGGATTTGATGCTCGGGAACACGCGGTATTTGTGAGTGTACTCTGCGCCGCGCGCGCCGTCCAAGCCGTAGTTGACGGTCATTTCTCTGTCGCCTGCGCGGAGGGTAAGCTCCTCGAAGTCCGCGACGTTCTTTGTTTCGAGGCCGACCTTGGTGTAAACGAGGTTATCGTTGGTGCGGTAGGTGAGCACCACCTTGGAAAGATCTATTTTTTCGCCGATTTCGTAAGAGGATTTAAGTCCTTCGATTTTTTCGATGTCGGAAACCACAACCGCCGAAATTCTGCTTCTTATGCTGTACCAACCGTTCGTCCGGCTCTCTTCGGTGAAGCTGACCATCGCCGCGTCGTTGACGAAAATGCCGACGTTCACGAGGTTTTTGTCCGATTCGGATTTTGCGAAAGCGGCAGTCGTTATCTGCGGAGGAGTGTTGCCTTTAAGCGTCAGATTGAACGCGCCGAAACCTGCAAACGCATAGTCGCAGACTGTTTTCACGGAGCTTGGCAGCACGATGTTGGTTGCGGAATTTTTAACCTCTTCGAAGGCTTTTCCCGCAATGGCTTTTACGGTTTCCGGAACGACGTAGGTCGTCGAAGCAGGCGTGCGTTTGACGTAAACGAGAATACCGTTCACGATAGCCACGTTCTGGTTGGTTGCCCAACGGGTGGCGGACACGCTGTTCGGAGCGATAAATTCGATTGCGGATTCGTCTTCGAACACGATATTCTTGACGTTTGCCGCAAAAGCTTTTTCGTTTATGTATTTGACGCCCGCAGGGACGATTACTTCGTCGGAAGCGTCGTCAAAGTTTCTGAAATAGAGGTTGCCGAAAACGACGTTGTCGCCTTTTGCCGCTTCGGAGGTTTCCCAATCGGTTCCCGCAAAGGCAGAAGAAGCGATGGTTTTGATTTTGCTGTCCGCGGCGAAGGTAACCCTGTTCACCTTGCTGTTTTGGAAAGCGTTTTCGCCAATGTAAACGACGTCTTTGCCGATTTCGATTTGTCTGATCGTCTGGCAATTTTTGAACGCTTCGGCCGAAATGGCGGTTATTCCGTCAGGAATTTTGACGTTATAGCCGACGTCCGTGGTGTATTTGACCAAAATGTTGTTGACCAGACCGCCGAGGACGTAAGACACGCCGTTCACGGTGTATGTAACCGTCGAATATTCCCAGGTGTTAGGGAATGCGCCGACGCCGACGTATTCGATGGAGGTCGGAATCGAGCTGGTGTGCTCGCCGGTAAGCGAGGTACCCTCAAACGCTTTGTCGTAGATATATTTTACGCCGCTCGGGATGCTTACGGATTTCAATTTGGAGCGGCCTCTGAATGCGCCCGCGCCTATAGCCGTAACTTTTTTGCCGCCGATAACGGAAGGAATGGTGATATCGGTGGCGTTCTTTTCGACGTTTTCGGCATAACCCGTTATGGTGAGGGTGCCGTCAGGGTTTTCGGAATACTCGAAGAACGTGGACGGATCCTTGATGTTCCAGGTAGCGGTTATCGTGATGTTTCTGGCAGGCATGGTGTCCAGGCTGTACTGCTCGCCGTCCATTTCCCAATAGCGGAAAACGAAATCGTCCCTGTAGTAACCTTCGACGTGGTTTGCCCTGTCTGCAATCGGCAGATTTTTGATGGTTGCGCCGTATTCGTATTCAACCACGACCTTATCTTTTGGAGGGTTTTCTTTGCCGTTGCTGAAAGTATAGTACTTGCCACCCGCAAGGTCAAAAGTAACGGTATATTTTCTGATGCGGTAACCCGCAAACAGAGTGGTGTCCTTGGTGTAAACCTTGTCCTGAGCAACGGCTACGGTGCAAGCCTGATCCTCGAACCAGCCCACAAAGTCATAGCCCTCCCTTACGACGTTTGTAGGGAGAGTGATTTTGCTGCCCATTTCGATTTTATATTCCGTAACGGGACTTACGTCGGGAGCGTTGACGTCAAAACGAACGGTGATGGTCGAACTGTTCCATTTTGCGTAAAGCGTAACGTTCATCGTGGCCGTAAACGGGAATTCCGCCCTGTTCGACAGCTTCTGATCGGTGTACCAACCGCCGAAAGTGAAGTTGCCGTTAGTAGGCTTAGGTTCCGTTTCGATGACCACACGGCCTTCGCCGCTCCTGCTTTCGACCTTGCTGCCGCCGTTGGACTCGAAGCTCACGGTAACGATGTCTGAAGGCGTAGGAGGCGGATTGTCACCGCCGTTGCCGCCGTTATCGGTAAGCTTTAAGGTAAGCGTAGTGGAAAAACCGTTGTAGTTCACGGTGATTTCGTGTTCACCCGCGACTTTGGTTTTTGCGAGATCGTCCGCGCTGAGCATACCCTCCGAAACAGACGTTTCAAAAGTTTTGCCGTTGGTGTCCGTCACCACGATAAAAATTTTCGAAAGACTGAAATCGGAAAGCGCAAACTCGGTCTGCTGATCGGGTTTGACCGCAATGGATTTGATTTTAACTTCTTCCTGAGTGCAGGCGGCAAAGGCAGCCACCATCGAAAGAAGCAAAACCGCAGTCAACAAAATCCTGAAGCGTTTATTTGACATTTATTCCTCCCTACCTGCGTGCGTATATTATAAATACGCATGCGCAGATATAAATCATAATTATAGACAGTATCATTATATATCAACAATATTGCCTCTGTCAATGATTTTTCGAGGTTTTGTCTTTATGCAAAATTTGCCACCGCTTCCGGATTTTGGCTTATTCTGTCGCAAACATCGTCTTTTGTGTCGTTATATCAATCTTAATTGCCATTGTATCAAACTTTACGCCTTTTCACTCTTTCGTCTTGAGAACAGGCTGAATTTGTTTTTCCTCAAATGCCGCCTCCACTGCGGCAGGTATAAGCGACGTATCCGCAACGAGACTGTTTTCCTTAACCGTCGGCGCGTCCTCCCAAAGCGGAACGAAATAATAGTTTCTGGTGTTGAGTAGCAGTCCGATGTTTTTTGCGCTTGCGCCAAGAGCGTCGTTCGTGGCAACGCTTAAAACCACAGGGCGTTTGTTTCTGAGGTGCGCCTTCACCGCAAGCGTTGCCGGCGTATCGGTGATACCCAAAGCAAGCTTTGACAGAGTGTTACCCGTGCAAGGCGCCACCAACATCAGATCCATTTTGTTTTTCGTCCCGAAGGTTTCGGCTTCGGGTATAGTCGTTACAGGCTCTTTTCCTGTTATGCTAACCACTTCGTCCCTGAAATCTTTTGCCTTATAGAACCTCGTATCCAGATTTTTGACGTTATAAGAAAAAATCGGATACAAATCGTAACCTTTTTCAGCAAGCTTTCTGACCGCGGCAAGCGACTCCTTCAGCGTGCAGAAACTTCCGCAAAACACAACCCCTATCTTTTTCATAAAACTCCCTCCACGTAATCCAACATTATTTTTGCCGCTTCCTTTGCCTTGATTTTTGCAGGAAGCGCAGGCAAGCCCACAATTTTGATTCCCGGTTCTTTTGCCGCCGCAAAGTCGAACCCGTACGGTTTTGACGCCAGCTCGAAACACTTTACGTCTTTTTTCAGTTTTTTCAAAAACTCTTTCCCGAGCGCGCAGTTTGGAGCGGTGTTCAAAACGTAATCGTAAATTTCAGGCCGCAGCTCTCGCTTCGAAATCGTTCTTCCGTAAACGGCGTTGGCTTTCGTCCTCGACGTCAAAACGTCCGCCTCGGCCCCGAACGCCGTCATCAGCACGGCCAAACGCTTGCCGATTCTCCCGCAGCCGCAAATCAGAACGCTTTTTCCCGAAAGGCTTTCTTCTGTTTCGACCAAAATCGACTGCATTGCGGCTTCCGCCGTCAGATTTGCGTTCCTTTCGACAAAATCGGCGTCCTTAAGCATTTCGTAAACCTTGATTTTCCGCGCCTCGAGCCGTTCTTTAGCGGCCCCTTCCATTTTCCCGCAAAACAGCAAATCGCCCTCAAAAAGCCCCACGCCGTCTGCGTCCGTCGCAACGATATTCGGCGGCATTATTTTACATAAGCCGCTGTTTATACTCCTGTTTTCGACGTTAAAAATAACGATTTCGCCATTATCCAACAACATCCTACTTATTTCCGTCATACGCTTATCACCGCACGACGAGACCAAAAACACTCTTCTCATATTCACCTCTACGTTATACTATGGCCACGGTTATCTTTTGGTGATTTCACATTTTCGGCAAGCGTCATATTATGTAAAAAAGGAGGTACGACTATGATATACAAAACCTTTTTGGCATCCAACACGGCCAAAGGATTCGTCGGATATTTTTCAGACTTCATGGCAAGTCATCGAACGGTTATTCTTAAAGGAGGCCCGGGCACAGGCAAAAGCACACTTATGAAAAAACTGGCGCATACGGCCGAAAAAACAGGCGAAGACGTCTGGCTATTTTACTGTTCAAGCGATCCCGACAGCTTAGACGGCGTATTTTTCCCGTCCCGAAATTTTGTCGTGCTTGACGGCACCAGCCCGCACGCATTAGACGCCACTGTTCCTGCAATCAACGAGTCCATCGTCAACCTGCTTTCGGCAGTGGACGGCAACGCGCTTTTGCCGCACGAAGACGAAATACGCGCGCTCATCAAGCAAAAAAAGCAGCACTTTGCCGCCGCGTATGCAGCTCTCAAAGCTTCTGCCGAACTTCAAAAGCACTCTTCTTCATTGATTCTTGACTCCGCCGACGCCGCCGAACTCTCGGCAGTTATAGACAGCGTTTACGCCGACGTTTCCACGGCCGAATGTTCCGGCGAAAAACGATTTTTCTACGACGCATTTACCCCCGACGGCCTGATCGTGGGCACCGACGGCTTTGACGAAGGTTTTGAAAAAACGGCGGTAAAAGCCGGCAACAGCTTCCTTTCCGTGTATGCGGTAAATGCCGTTGCCGAACGCCTTAAAGCCGTCAAAAAGCCTTTTACGGCGTTTTATTCGGCCGAATGGCCCGATTTGGTATGTCAGCTTATCGTCGGTGAAAAACTTATAACCGGCGTCAAAGATTTCGGCTCGTTCGACAAAGTTTACGCCCTGTCCGACAAGCCCGTCTTCGACAAAAACGTCGTTATGCTTCAAAATACCGCAATAAAAAGCCTCAACGAAGCAAGAGAATGCCACAAACAAATCGAAAAATATTACGTTCAGGCCATTGATTTCGGCATAGTTTCCGACCTGACCGACAAAATCAAACAAACAATCGGCTTATAAGTATAAAAAACTTCTCGTTGTTCGATAATACAATTATCTTAACAAGGAGGTTACGTTATGGCAGCAAAAACTTCTAAGTCCGCTTCCAAAAGCGACAACGTCAAAAGCGTAAAGAGTGCAAGCAAAAAGGCCACGGACTGCACCTGCAACGAGTCCAAAGACTGCGGCTGCGGCG
>ERZ1034917.1459-NODE-1459-length-14364-cov-4.140401_pt1 | contig 14364 bp, 9 predicted proteins | sample MGYA00520605_ERZ1034917 | MGnify/ENA primary metagenome ERZ1034917 (study PRJEB33766, sample SAMN09781784) | gut metagenome | biome: gut microbiome | host: Homo sapiens | place: Madagascar | study: EMG produced TPA metagenomics assembly of the PRJNA485056 data... | reverse complement strand
CACTTATCACTAACACTTAATCACTTATCACTAACACTTAATCACTTATCACTAATACTTAATACATAGAAAATGTTCTTATAATGGAACGCAATTTATCGAGTATTCTTGTCAATGCCTTGCGTTTTTTGATCAGTCCGAGGTGTTTCTCCTTCAATGCCTCTTGTATGATTTCAGGCTGTTCCTTTTGCAAGTAGTCATATTCAGAGAGATAGTGATTGAGCACGGATACATCCAAATCCTCATCCTTCGCAAGCGTATTGACAGCATTGTTACGTTCGGTGACGATGTAGTTATTCAACCGTTCTTCAAGGTCGCTTGTGCCATCAGCCTTCTGTTTGCGAGCCATGAAATTATCACGGTCATCATCCACATTCTTCTGGATAAATCCGTCAATGAGTTTTGCCTTACTGCGAAGTTCAACATCCTTTATCATGGTGTCGATGATGTGCTTACGCCTCTCTTCGTAGTCCTCGCTATACGGATTGAGGTCGGCAATCAACTCCAAGATATAGGCAACATTGATAATATCGCTATGTAGCAGTTCCAAGCAGAAGTCAATATCGCCCATACCAGTTGCGATTTCTTCATGAGGGTCTGGCTCACCAACCATACTTGGTTCTTCCTCTGGAACTTGATAACCTTTCTTTGGATCATCGTTCTTGACTGCAAACGAATCGTATATATCAAGATATTTGCTGCGGAAGTCCATAAACTGCTGCTCGCTCATTCCGAGGTCTGGAGCATCCTCTTCAAACTCTTCATATACCTGTATCTCGGCGTGCTTCTTGATGATGTCACGGAAGGCAAGGACAAACCGCTTCTTGTCGTTCTCACTCTGCAAATAGTCCACATAGTGCGGTTCGGGATAATGCTCCAAGAAGTCCTTTGTCAGTTCTTGATAGTGGGTTTTTACATCATCAAATGGTGGGCGCACAATTTCTTCAAGATTATTGCTGTTGCTGAAAAGTTTGATAGACTCGTCCACCTTGCTTTTCAAGTCACGGAAACAAACTACCTTACCAAAACGCTTCTTCTCGTTCAACACACGGTTGGTACGGCTAAACGCTTGCAACAAGCCGTGATACTCCATGTTCTTGTCAACATAGAGCGTATTGAGTTTCTTGCTGTCAAAGCCAGTAAGGAACATTCCAACTACAAGGCAAAGATCGAGCGGCTTCATATCTGCCTTCTTTTTCTTCATGCGGAGGTTGATGTCATCATAATACGCACGGAAATTCTCAGTAGTAAAACTTGTACCATACATATCATTATAGTCATCCATGATGGCTTGAAGATCATCGGCCTCGCCCGTGCTCTCGCTCACATAGCGGCCAGCGTTCATGCCAGTCAAGGCGTCGTCCTGGCTGCTGTTGGCTGCGTATGTGAACACGGCTCCAATCCTAATCTTCGGATTCAGACTCTTGAATATCTTGTAATAACGGATCAGTACAGGCACTGACTGCACGGCAAACAATGCGTCAAACTCTCCATCGAATGTTGACTTATTGAAATTATTAAGGATAAATTTTGCTATCTCCGTCATACGGTCTTGGTCGGCATTATCCACATCCTCATTGCCGTGGTAATACTCCACAAGAAAACCAAGCACATTTTCATCGGCAATGGCATCCTTTATCAAGTATTTGTGAAGACAGTTGCCGAAGATTTCCTTTGTGGTATGTCCGTCCACCGCATTCTCAACAAATATGGGAGTACCAGTGAAACCGAATATCTGCGTGTTGTCGAAGAACTTCACGATGTTCTTGTGGCAATCTCCGAAATGGCTTCGGTGACACTCATCGAAAATCATCACGATGCGAGAATGGCGTATTTCCTCAATACGACTGCTATACCACTGCTTACTGACAGCGGCATTAAGTTTCTGTATGGTGGTAATAATAATCTTTGAATTGCTGTGCAGACGCTTCACCAATTCGTCTGTGTTGTCGGTACTGTCAACGGCACCAGGCTCAAAAGCCTCGTATTCGGCTTGGGTCTGCGTGTCAAGGTCGTGGCGGTCAACCACGAACATCACCTTATCCACATCGTCCAACTCTGATACGAGTTGGGCTGCCTTGAATGATGTCAAGGTCTTTCCTGCACCAGTTGTGTGCCAGATATAACCATTATCGTTAGAGTTTTCCACACGGTCGAGAATCTTCTCCACTGCATAGAACTGATAAGGGCGAAGCACCATCAGACATTTGTCTCCCTCATGCAATACTATGTACTTGCCTATAATCTTGCCCAACGTACACTTGTCGAAGAACACTGTGGCAAACTTCTCCAAGTCGTTGAACGGCACATTGGCGGCATCCGTCCAGTTGAATGTGAACTTATAGCCACTATTCGGGTTGTTGGCGAAATAGCGAGTGTTCACGCCATTGGATATGACAAACAACTGGATGTAATCAAACAGTCCATGAAAAGAAGTCTTGTGATAGCGTTGTATCTGATTATATGCCTGTTTCAGTTCCACACCTCTGCGCTTCAATTCTATCTGAACCAATGGCAATCCGTTGATAAGTATCGTCACATCGTAACGACACTTCTTTCTGCCCTCAACCGTAATCTGATTGGAAACTTGAAACTCGTTCTGACACCAGTGAGTGCGGTTCAAGAACTCCACCCACAGACGTTCGCCGTTTTCCAGTTCAAGCGGAAATAGGTCACGCAGTTTCTTTGCCTTTTCAAAGCGAGTGCCACCTTCAAGATAGATAAGTATCTTTTCAAACTCAGACTCCGTAAACTCTGTGCGTCCAAGTTCCTCCAATTTCTTCTTGTTGTGTTTCTCCAACTGCCTTTTGAAATTGGCAGACAGGTTCTTCTCCTCTTCAATATGAACATACTCGTAGTTCATATTTTGAAGAGTTACAATAAGTCCGTTTTCGAGGGCAGCTTCACTTTGTACAGACATATCTTATCTTTTTTATCGTTACACTTATAAGAAGGTTTTCGTTAAGCCAGATGAGCAGAGCTAAGTTTACTTAAGCTCTGCCATGGCGAGAAAACGTGCCATGAAATGGAACATGGCTATTCATTCATTTGTAGAAAATGAATATCCAAGGCATTCTCTATTTTGTTTATGGCTTCAAGCGAAAGATTCTCACGCCCTTTTAAGATTTTTGAAATGTACTGTTGAGTACAATTCATTTTCTCTGCCAACATTTTTTGAGTCATTCCAAGTTCTTTCATTCTTGCTGACATGATATTGGCTATCATCTGCGAATGGTTAAACCAAGGTTTTTCTTCTTGACTCATTTGTGCTCCTTTATTTCGATCAGGAGATACTGTTTCCTTTATCATCTTAGACGCATTTCGCTTTGTACCATTTATATTATGGCTATTGCCATTTCGCCTACAAAGATAACTGATTTTTATGAGAAAGCACAACTGTAGGGTTGTTTTCTCTTTTATGTGTGAAAAAAATATGTTGAAACTGATATTATGACACTTTTGCCGAGGTTTATACAGGTAAGCTCTTAATAACTCGGCAAAAACTCGGCAAAAACAGAAAAGCAAAAATCCTAACCGCTCATTTCAAGCAGTTAGGATTCTGTATGGTGCGCCTGATAGGACTCGAACCTACACGGCAGTGAGCCACCAGATCCTAAGTCTGGCGCGTCTACCAATTTCGCCACAAGCGCATTCAACGATGCAAAGTTATGAAAAAAAAACCATTCGGGCAAAGAAAAAGAAAAATCTTGCTCCTGTTTGTGAGCTTTTTGTTAATTTTGCGATAAGTGGCATGGTGTTGTGTCACGTTAAACAGAGAAAACCCATGAAGAAAATATTAGCATTGGCACTCGCCGTCTTCGCCCTTGAAGCAGGGGCACAGACCAGACCCTCTTATGAGATAGTGGGCAAGGACACCACTTGCCAGATATTCCTTTACAGTCCTGCTGATGGCTATGGGCTGCACGTGGCTTACTTGACCGACCAGGAGCGATGGGCAGACGCAGGCCGGCTCTGCGGGTCCGATTATGCTTCAGCCACCGAAGGCAGTCGCATGCGTTCGCCTTATGTCTGCCATGCCGCCGACGGCTCATGGCGATTGCTGTTCTCCGTCGATGACAACGCGCGATGCCTTGCCGCGGCTTACAGCGAGGACCTCGTGACGTGGCGGCCGCAGGACTTCCCCTCCATGACCGACAAGGGAGTGCGGGAGCCTGTGATGTTCCAGATGGACGATGGCACGTTCGACATTTACTTCAAGGCGCAAGGCGGCGTGAGGCGATACGTGAAGGCCGACAAGGACTTTCGCCATTTTGTTGAGGCGAAGGAGCCAAGCTCGATAAGCGATGACGCGTGGATCATGGACACGGCCACCGTGGCCGATAAGGAATATGCCGGCAACATGTTTCAAGTGCCAAAGATACATCTCGACTATATGATAAATTATCTTGGCGCCATGGCCCACGACAAGATATTGTTTTCAGAGCGCATGGGCGACGATTCGCGGCGTTTTGCCGACTTGGGCACTGACGTGGAAGCTACACTGACAATCGACCCTTCGAAAACGAAGCGCATATCCAGCAAGCTCGTGGGCGTCTCGCTCACAGGCACTGCCAACCATGATGATAACGGACTGAAAGCCGAGATGGTGAGAAACGGCGGTTTTGAGTATTCCCCGAACGACGGCACAGGCCTTGGGCCGCAGACCGCATGGACCTCCAACCATGCGGTGACCATACGCACGGATGCCCCCTTCTCGGCAGACAATCCACACTATGCCGTGATGACGAAGACGGACACATTATATAATAAAGGATGGAAGGGAATGACCGCCGCGCCGTTGCAGCAGTTTGATTGCTCCCTGTGTCTTCGCACGCCCAATGGAGGCAAAAACCAGGTACTCGTGGCCCTTGTGGGCGACAATGGCAAGGAATACGCGAAAATGAGGCTGAAGCTGGACGGCCAAGGTTGGCAACGCTATGAGTTCCCGTTGGCAGTGGACAAGAAAATGGAAGCTGGCGACGTGCGGCTTGCCTTGACCCCGCTGAAAGAAGGAAGCGTCGACGTGGACATGGTGAGCCTTCTCCCGCACGACACCTTCAAAGGTCACGGGCTGCGCAAGGACGCCGCGGAGACCGTTGCCGCGTTGAACCCAAAGTTCGTGCGCTTCTCGAAAGGCGCGCATGGCTTGGGGTTATATGAGTTTTTCCGTTTTTGTGAGGACCTTGGCGCAGAACCCATACCCGTGCTCCCCATTGACGCCACTTGCCAGGACGCGCTCGACATGATAGAGTGGGCGGTAGCAGACACCACGGCTTCGGCGATGGCGAGAAAGCGCGCCGCAGCGGGCCATCCGGCACCGTTCAGATTGAGATATGTCAGCATTGGCAACGGCAGTCATGTCACGACAGCCTTCGAGAAGCGCTATAAGGCTTTGGCAGAGGCCGTGAAGGCTAAATACCCGGCGATTAAGGTCATTGGCAACGCGGGGCCTACGCATAATCCATCGGCCGACTATACGGAGGGGTGGAAATTCGCCGAGGAGAACAATAGCATCGTGGACAGGGTGGGGGAGTGCAACCACGCTTCACCAGGATGGTTCCTCCATAACCAAGACTATTATGACCACTACGACCGAGAGGTTCCAAGGGTGTGCCTCGGAGAGTGGGGCTCGCAAGGCTCCACGGTGGAGAACGCCCTCGCTGAAGCGTTGTTCCTATGTGCGGTGGAACGTAATGGCGACGTGGTTGAGATGGAAAGTCATGGCGTGGCAGACGGCGACGTGGCTGCAGGCCTTACGCCGAGCTATTACACGCAGAAGCTGTGGGGCAACAATAGTGGCGACAAACACATAGGCTCGACATTAAGCTTGCCGTCGGCCATTGGTTATAGAGTGAGCAGCAGCGTGGTGAGCGATAACGAAGGTAAGGTCATCGTCAAAATTGTAAATGCCCTGCCCGCTCGTCTCGCCGTGAGCGTGTCGGGCGTGAAGATAGTCGACGGCACCGTGGCGGAAGGCATAGCCGGAAAGCCTGGCGACAAGGCCGTCACAACGGTTAAGACCACGGTCAAGGGTCAGAAAGTCACACTCCCTGCTTACAGTGTCGTGGTGATAAGGCAATAATAGCGTGTTGTTTGTGTCATTCTGTCAGTCGCGATACGGAAGGCAGCCCTTGGCATATCGTTTGTTTATTATTCAGCGGACATTAAGTCCAAGCAACATTAACACAGAATAATAAATAAAAAATACATACTATTATGGGAAAGATTATTGGAATCGACTTAGGTACTACCAACAGCTGCGTAGCCGTATTCGAGGGCAACGAGCCGGTAGTGATTGCTAACTCTGAGGGCAAGCGCACCACGCCATCCGTGATTGGCTTCATGAAGGACGGCGAGCGCAAGGTGGGTGACCCAGCTAAGCGCCAGGCCATTACCAACCCGAAGAATACAGTCTATTCTATCAAGCGTTTCATGGGCGAGACCTATGAGCAGAGCAAGATGGAGGCCGAGCGTGTGCCTTATACCGTCATCAACGACAATGGTTATCCAAAGGTGCAGATAGATGGTGCCGCGCATCCTTACACTCCGCAGGAGATCAGCGCGATGGTGCTTCAGAAAATGAAGAAGACAGCCGAGGATTACCTTGGCCAGGAGGTGAGCGACGCCGTTATCACCGTGCCTGCCTACTTCTCCGACTCTCAGCGCCAGGCCACGAAAGAGGCCGGTGCCATAGCGGGCTTGAACGTGCGCCGTATCGTCAACGAGCCTACGGCTGCCGCATTGGCCTATGGCGTTGACAAGGCCAACAAGGATATGAAGATTGCCGTGTTCGACCTTGGCGGTGGTACGTTCGATATCTCCATCCTTGAGTTCGGTGGTGGCGTGTTCGAGGTGCTTGCCACAAACGGTGACACGCATCTGGGCGGTGATGACTTCGACCAGGTGATTATCGACTGGTTGGCAAATGGCTTCCAGGCCGATGAGGGCATTGACCTGCGCAAGGACCCGATGGCCATGCAGCGCCTGAAGGAGGCTGCAGAGAAGGCAAAGATCGAGCTCTCAAGCACAACCTCCACCGAGATTAACTTGCCTTACATCTCAGCCGAGGGCGGCGTGCCAAAGCACTTGGTGAAGACACTGACTCGCTCACAGTTTGAGCAGTTGGCCCACAACCTCATCCAGGCTTGCCTGGTGCCTTGCCAGAACGCCATTCGTGACGCCAAGCTCTCAACATCAGATATCGATGAGGTCATCCTCGTGGGCGGCTCAAGCCGTATACCCGCTGTGCAGACACTGGTCAAGAACTACTTCGGCAAGGAACCTTCAAAGGGCGTCAACCCCGATGAGGTAGTGGCCGTGGGTGCTGCCATCCAGGGTGCCATCCTCAACAACGAGAAGGGTGCGGGCGACATCGTCTTGCTCGATGTCACTCCTCTGACACTTGGCATCGAGACCATGGGCGGCGTGATGACAAAGCTCATTGATGCCAACACCACCATTCCTGCCAAGAAGAGCGAGGTGTTCTCTACAGCCGTCGACAACCAGACAGCCGTGACGATTCATGTGCTTCAGGGTGAGCGTCCGATGGCGGCTCAGAACAAGAGCATAGGCCAGTTCAACCTTGAGGGCATAGCACCGGCTCGCCGTGGCGTGCCACAGATTGAGGTGACATTCGACATCGACGCCAACGGTATCCTCAACGTTTCCGCCAAGGATAAAGCCACAGGCAAGGAGCAGAGCATCCGCATCGAGGCCAGCAGCTCACTGTCAAAGGATGATATTGAGCGCATGAAGGCTGAGGCCAAGGCCAACGAGGAGGCTGATAAGAAGGAGCGTGAGAAGGTGGACAAGATGAATCAGGCAGACTCCATGATCTTCACCACCGAGAACTTCCTGAAGGACAACGCCGACAAGATTCCTGCCGACAAGAAACCTGCCATTGAGCAGGCCCTCCAGCAGCTCAAGGACGCTCACAAGAGTGGCGACGTGGCTGCCATCGACACGGCTACGGCAGCCCTGAACACGGCAGTGCAGGCCGCTTCGGCCCAGATGTATGGCCAGGCCGGACCTCAGGCTGGCGCCCAGGGCTTCCAGGGCGGAGCTAACGCTGGTCAGCAGCAAGCCAACAACAGCAGCGCAAAGCAGGATGACAACATCCAGGATGCTGACTTCGAGGAGGTGAAGTAAGTACTTTGAAATTGTGACGTAAGGAATTACTGAACTGATAAATTCTAAATGAGGCATGATTAATTATAATTGTGCTTCATTTTTTATTATAACATTATGAGTAAAGTTTTTATTAGGAAATCAAAAGAAAGTAAACCAGTTGTTGCAATATGTTATGATTTTGATAAGACATTATCACCAGATGACATGCAAGCACAAGGGTATATTCAATCAGTTGGAGATGAAGTCGAATCTTTTTGGAAAGAGTCCAATGGGTTAGCTGAAGAGAATGAGATGGATCAAAATTTAGCTTACATGTTTACCATGATCCGGAAAGCGCATGGAAAAGTCTTATTTACTAAAAAGGCATTAATGGATTAGGGAGCGAAAGTTCAATTATTTCCTGGTGTTGAGACATGGTTTAAGCGTATTAGAGACTATGGTGTAGATAAAGGAGTTATTGTAGAGCATTATATCATTTCATCTGGTCTTAAGGAAATGATAGAAGGTACAAAAGTCGCTAATGAATTTGAAAAGATATATGCCAGTTCCTTCTATTATGACAAGGATGGCGTTGCTCAATGGCCAGCACAAGTTATTAATTACACGAGCAAGACTCAATTCCTTTTTAGAATAGAAAAAGGGACATTAGATGTGAATGATTCAGGTGTCAATGACTATTTTAAACCAGAGGACATTCGTATTCCTTTCAGAAATATGGTATATATAGGTGACAGTGATACGGATATACCTTGTATGAAACTCATTAATTCTTATTCTGGTCATTCGATTGGAGTTTATAATCCAGAAACAAAAGATAAACGAAAAGTCTATAAAATGATGGAGGATAAGCGCATAAAATATTATACTCCTGCAGACTATACAGAAGGATCCGAATTGGATGAATTAGTCAAAACCATTATTAATACAACCGCATCAAATGAAAAACTGATGTCTATCCATTACCAAAACAAACAAGAACAGGTAAGCCACAATGGTCAGCCAGACAATCTGGAAGATAAAGAGAAAGAGAAACTTATAATGGATTTGGAAAATAGCAATAGTTTTAAGCAAACTCATTCTATAATTTCCAAACTAAAAAAAATAAAGGATTGGACTTTAGAAGAAAAAAAACAATTAAAAACTATAGCGGAGAAGAACACACAGATTTGTTCGATAATGAAGGATGGCGATGTTGCCTCTTTCTACTCGTCTCTTGAATAAGCTGTTCCCTTATTCTATTCTGCAAACCATTACAAGTCCTAAACCATCTCCTCCACCAACACTGAAATCGTGGTGGCTCTACAGATGGAACAGATTCAAACAAGGGACAGACAAATGGGGATTACTCCAATGGTATCTTGTCATTCTCGGCAACATTGCCAGTATTTTCTTTTCATCTCTATATCAAAGTCGGGTTATGGATTTTGACAGAACCAACCGCATCTTTTATAAGGAGGTCATCATGGATGAAAAGAGAAAAGAGCGTTACCATGAGCTGGATTCGTTGATTCATTCGGATTCTTTTTTCAGAACGTATTGGAGTTTGGAGCATTGACAACAAACACAATACGATATGGGGCTGGATAGTTCCGCATATGAAAACTACCCAACCCCATTTATTGGTATTTTCAGATTCTTTTGAAGAAACCTTCATATTCTTCATCCAATATTTTCCAAATACCATTTTTGCGACCTCCTTCTCTGACAATCAATTTAAGGTCTGAAAGTTGTTTAAGGTATCGCTGTACTTGGCGTAGGGAAATGCCCATGTTCTCAGACATTTGCGTGGCATTGATTTGAGGTGTTTGTGAAATCAATTTATAGATCTGTCGCTGAGCCTTTACAAATTCTTTTGTGACATTAGCTTTGGCTTTTACGACATCTCCGGTCTCTTTTACGACGTCTTTTACGACATCTTCGGGTGCTTTTACGACATGAGGATTATCTTTTATGACATCCATGGCATAATTGAGGTTCCACATTGTAACATGAAATTCAGAAGCATTGGAGTTGAACTCTGGAGCATGGTAATTCTCCAAATTCTCAAACCGCTTATATTCACCTATAATCTTCTTCATACCACTACCTCTACGCTCCATAAGCTTTAAGCGATGAAAGAAATCAGCGAGCAAAGGGTTGCGACGTTTCGAAGGTACAGTCATAGGGTCAGGTTGTTGTATCAAGCGTCCATCAAACATACCGCCTGGGGAATAAACCTCCATTCGGTCATCATACATATCAATGTGTATTTCGCTACCAAGCTCCATGTAATCCATGTGAATGATGGCGTTACATATCACTTCTGTTACGGCACGTTCTGGATAATCGGGCAGTTCCTCCCGATAATCATCTTCTTTCCACCATCTTCGGTGTGAATTGTTCCGAACAAATGCGACCGCATCTTGCAATTGCCCGATAACGCTACCCTCCAGTTCTGCATCATCCAAAGCCTCGCCCAAACCGCTTGTCATGTCTAAGCCATTCCAACGGGTACAGAATATGCGAGAATGGCGTATCGGGGAGTCATCGGCCAAAAGAGCGCCAGCATTGGTAAGTTTTCCATCATTATCTACAATACCCCATGATACGAAATCACTATCATCAAACGATTGGTTCAACCGCTTGAAGTGTACGGATTTTAGCTTTGAGAAAGCCATATCCTCAAACTTATTTCTTTTATTATGTTCGCGTTCAGAATAAAATGCCTAAATTTGCAAGTGTCAATAGATTGTAAATAACAGAATTTATTAGCAATGGATACACTGTCTCAATTTCGCTCTATTGAGGAACTTGTAAAAATGCTCGGCCGTGAGAAAGTGCTGTTGCGCGAAATGTTCGAGCGACGCAAGTCGATGGCGTTTCGAGCGAGTTTGGCATTTGAGATAGTGGAATACAAGCGCGAGCGTGTACGGTTTCTCATTGACCATGGCGTAATACATGCAAATGGTGATTTCCTTGAACTGGAGGACGTTTACGTGAAGTTCTTCGAGGAGGTGCTCGACATGAACGAGGAAATAAGCGTGGCAAGTGTAAAGGAGTATATCGACTCGCTAAAGGAAAACATCAACTACTGGCTTGAGGAAACCAATGAGCAACGGCGCTTCGTGTATATGGGCAACGTGCGGAAAATACTCCGGCGCATTGGGCTCCGCACATTGAAAAACATTATCGACCTCAAGCGCAATGTTGACGTGGCATATAAGCAAGAACCCAACTACAAGATAAAGAAGGAGAAACTTGTCAAGCTTGACGAGAAACGCAAGGGCATAAAGACGCTTATGCAGGAGTGTGAGCGACTGATGACAGATCGTGTGGCTTTCTTCCGCATGACCGCCGACCCTGACATGCAGCGCACATGTATGGATGTGCGCAATGATTTCACCGATGCCGACCACAACCTGCTTGAGATAGAGAAACAGATAATCGACTATATCAACCAGATAGAACAGCAAAGCATTCTGTTTAAGAAGATACGTCGACTTAAATACCTGAAGGACCAGCTCACATGGCGTGAGGACACCGACATTCAGCATGTTTTCGAGACCCGCAACCCGCTTTGGATGGAACAGCGCCCTTACAACCGCATACGCCTCTCGCTCGACATGCTACGCGGCAACGAGGAGCTGTACAGCATCATAAGGCGTGTGGCAACCAAGGCTGGCGTACGCCGCTTGTCACGAACCGAGAGTGAACCGATCGACAAGGATTTCCTGGAGGATTCGGTGGAGAAAGTGCCGAGCGTGAACACCACGGAATTGTGGAACGCTTTCAAGGCGCAAGGTGCCGACCTGTTTTCGTTCATATTGAATTATCACTACACCATGCCACGCGACATCCACGATCATGTGGTTCTGTATTGCCAGATGGCAACCATGCACAGTGGTGAACTTAGAATAACGGACGACTACCATACATACAACAACATTGAATATGCTTTGATCTATGCGAACTAACACACAACGAATATACGAACTTATGAGCCGTGGCACTTTCATCTCCGTAGACAGTGCCGACACGGAGATAAAGCACCTCTATGCCGACATAGTGGAGAACCTTGCCGACTATGAGGCCTATTTCATAGAACTTGGACTGCGGCTTGAATCAGGTGACGGCTATTTCTATTTCTCACGTCCCAATGAGTCGAGGATAACCATTGAGCAGAAGCTGCAGAGCTTTGCCCAATGGGTCGACATTCTCGACTTCCTGAAAACATTCGACGTCAGTTTTTCTTCCGGCACGCAATTCCGTCCCGCCACAATTCTTGAGAACGTGACCCTTAATGTGGATTTGCGCGAGAAGGCGAAGAAACTCTACCGAAAGCAAACCACCAACCAAGAGATAGTGGACAAGCTTGTTGACGACCTTGTGGGCATGGGCTTTGCGGAACTTATAAACGAGCAGGATGGCACGTATAAGGTGACCTCGGCATTTCATTACGCAGAGGAGCTGGTCAACCTCATAACCATCTACAACGAGGACGACACGACAGAAGGACAATGATACAGATTACTTATGAGACATCTCAATAAAATAATATTCATTAATAGCGCAAACATACCATACGCCGAAGTCATGGTTGATGGCAATGTGCATTTTGCCGGAACACAAGGCGTCGGTAAAAGTACTGTGCTGCGTGCCCTTTTGTTTTTCTACAATGCCGACAAAATGCGCCTCGGAATACAACAAGGGCAGAAGTCGTTTGAGGAGTTCTATTTCCGGCAAAGCAACTCGTTCATTATATATGAGGTAAAGACCGGCAATACCGCCTATTCTATCCTTGCCATGCGCAATCTTGGCAAGATAGTTTATTATTTCATTGACGCCCCTTATCAGCGTGACTGGCTTGTCGATAGTGGCGGTAGGGTGGAAAGCGACTGGATAGCCATACGAAAGAAAATATTGCGTGACAGAAACGTTGACATAAGCAACAAGATAGACACCTATGAGCTTTACCGTAACATAATTTTCGGCAACACGCACGACCGCACACACCGTTACGACAAATACGCCATTGTGAAGAGCTCAAAGTATCAGAACATTCCACGCTCCATACAGAATGTCTTTCTGAACAGCAAGCTTGATGCCGACTTTGTGAAGAACACCATAATACAGTCGATGACTGATGTCGAGGAGTCGATAAGTCTTGCCACGTATCGTCATCTTGTCGCTGACTTTGAGCGTGAGTTCGACGAGATAGACTGCTGGTACCGAAAGGACAGCAACGGGCAAGTGGCTGTCAGGATGAAGGCGTCAGGCGTTGTCGACACTTACAGGCTGCTTGTGGCTATTGGACAAGAGATTGTTCATGCCTGGCATTGCCTCAATTTTGCCGTGAACAATACACGCGAGCAAATGCCGATTGTGGAGAACGAGATACACAACATAAAGGAGCGGCTTGTGCGACTGAAGGAGCAGACAGATGAAACAAGAAAAGAATACAACAGCCGGCACGAGCAGCTGATTCGCGAGATAGGCGCGATACAGTCGAAACTTAACGAGATAGGCGCGAAACGCAAGCATTATGAAAAAATAGACATCGCAAGCATAATAGACTTGGATTCGCAGTCTCCAAAGCTTGAAGCGGAGAAGCGACAAAAGCAAGACATGCTCTCCGCTTTGCAAAGACAGTTTGAGAGCGTGACAGACAAGTACAAGACCCTGTACAAGGGACTTGACGACGAGTTGAAGACATTCGATTTGTCGCAGAAAGAAGAACTCAACCGACACCGCGGCAATCTGTTGACAGAGCAGGATAGATTGCAGAGGCAGCGCGACTCCAAGAAGAAAGTGGCTGACGATGCGTATAAAGAATGGACTGAAGCATCTGAGGAGCGGTATGCCGCATTACAGGGCAGCTGTAATAGGGCCGACAAACGTTTGTCTGAACTTCAATATTGGCATCCCATGGAGAAGCAGGCAAAGATTTGCCATGAGGAGATTCTTGGTTTTCAGCAAACTGAAAATGAACGGAAAAGCGAATTGGCGGTTGTCTGTAGCCAAATAGAATCACTCCGTAAGGAAGGTCAGCTCGAATTGGACAAACTTGAGGGTAACTATAAAGTGAAGGACGAGGCTCTTCGCAAGGAACTTGAAAGGCAGCAAACAGAACTTGCCGCTACGGAAGGGTTGCTTGCCCGTTGGGATGGCTCGTTGTATGAATGGCTGGTGAGGAACAAACCAGGATGGGAATCAACAATAGGCAAGGTCGTTGACGAGCAGAACGTGCTTTATGCC
>ERZ1034917.1457-NODE-1457-length-14374-cov-18.620574_pt1 | contig 14374 bp, 10 predicted proteins | sample MGYA00520605_ERZ1034917 | MGnify/ENA primary metagenome ERZ1034917 (study PRJEB33766, sample SAMN09781784) | gut metagenome | biome: gut microbiome | host: Homo sapiens | place: Madagascar | study: EMG produced TPA metagenomics assembly of the PRJNA485056 data... | reverse complement strand
GCCTGAAGGAAGCTAAGGAGACCGTCGAGGGTGCTCCTTCCACCATCCAGGAGGGCGTGGCCAAGGACAAGGCTGAGGAGATCAAGAAGACGCTGGAAGAGGCCGGCGCCGCTGTGACCCTGAAGTAAATTCAGTCTTCCGACTGCTTTTACAGGACCCGCTGCTTGCAGCGGGTCCTTTTTTGTTCGTGAACGCTCCCTTGAGGAGCTGATTCGACTCACAGGTCTATAGCGGGCTGCGCTTAGGAGGGGCCATGGTCGGCGGGAACGGGGGTCGGGCGTTGCCGATCGCAGCGCGGTTTGGGGCGTGAACAGGGGACGGAGGTGTGTTCGCGGTCAATCCTGGTGTTTCCAATGACGTCTCACGTGAACACACCTCCGTCCCCTGTTCACGCTTCGGAACGCAACAGAATGGTTACGGATGCGGCGTTGCTCGTGTAGGGCGTGTAACGTTCCGAGAAGACGATTGTGTATACCGCGCAAAGAGACACGACGGGAAGGAAGCGCCATGCAGACAGGGTATTTCAGCGCCGCATGGAACGATGTGAAGAGCTCGCAAGGCTGGCTGGGCAAGATGTTCTTGCTGGGCTTAATCGCGTTCATCCCGGTTTTCGGCCCGGTGGTGCTGCTGGGCTATGCGTTCGGTTGGGCGCGCGACATTGCCTGGGGCGTGCATATGCCCATGCCTGCGCGTATCTTCGGGAACGAGGACGGCCTGCTGTATCGCCGCGGGCTGATCGTGCTTGCAATCTGCATCGTGTGCTGCGTGGTGATCCCCGCAGCGCTCGAGGGCTGTTGGGATGCGCTTGCGGGACGCGGCTTGAGCAACGTTTCGCATGCCGTTTGGGGCGGTGCCGGCGATGCTGCGGTTGTGAACCCGGTGTATTCCCTGTTCAGCCTTGCGGTTTCCTTGGCGTCCCTCATGTTTTTCCTGGTGGCGTCCATCCGTGCGAGTATCTATGGACGCTTGGGGCCCGGTTTCCAGGTTCCTCGCTTGTGGGCTATGATGCGTCACGATATGAAAGGCCTGCTGTGCGTGCTGGGGCTTTCCATTGTGCTTGCCATCGTTCCGGCAGTGGTTACAGGGATCGTCGGGTCGCTTTTGGTCGGGGGCGTTATCGGTGTGGGAGCGTATGGGCTGTTCTCCAACGGTACCGCGCCTGACATGATGTTTGTCGTCGCTGCGGGTATGTGCCTAGTCGTCGTCTGTCTTGTCTTGGCTGTGGTAGTTTCGGCGGCATCGGCGTTCGCGGTGGTGATGCAGGCGCGCGCCGTGGGATACTGGACAAGGCAATTCGACGTTCCGGCATGGCGCGGTCAGGATGACCCCATGCCGTTCGAGATGGCGTCCAACGGGGCGCCGAGATAGGCGGTTCCGTGAAACAAGGGAATAGAGGCCAAGGGTCGCGAGGCGCATCCGAGGGGCATGCAGGCAATCGCAGCGGTAAGCCGTCGCGCCGCGGCGGCGCACAGGATAGCGCGAAGCGCGGCTCGGGGCGACAAGGTAAACGGACTGCGTCGGGAAAGCAGGACTCCCGGCACGCGTCGCGTGAGGATAAGCGTTTGGGCGAAGGTCCCGTTGCTGGCGCTGGCCGTCGCGATTCCGAGAAAGCGCATGGCTTGGGCAAACCGAAGAGCGCGCATGGGCTGAACAAGACGCAAGGTTCCCGAGGCTCGGGTAAGCAGCAAAGCTCGCACGGCTCGGGCAAGGCGCGCGCATCGCGTGGCGATTCCGCGACAGCACCTGCGGCCAAGCAGCCCAAGCCTAAGGCGTCCCTGCCGCCGCGTAGCGCGTTCTTGCCGGTTAGCCGCGCCGATATGGAGGAGCGCGGTTGGGACTGCTGCGACTTCGTGTTCGTGTGCGGCGATGCTTACGTCGATCATCCCTCGTTCGGCATGGCCATCATCACGCGTCTGCTTGAGGCGAACCATTATAAGGTCGGTGTGATCTGCCAGCCTGATTGGCGCGACCCTGAAAGCATCACGGTTCTGGGAAAGCCCCGGCTGGGATTCCTGGTTTCCGCCGGCAACATGGATTCGATGGTGAATCACTATACAGTTGCCAAGAAGCATCGCAGTACCGATGCGTTCTCGCCCGGCGGCGAAATGGGGCTTCGCCCCGATCGCGCGGCGGTGGTCTACGGCAACCTGATTCGCCGCACGTACAAGGACGTTCCCATCGTGCTGGGCGGTATCGAGGCCTCGCTTCGCCGTTTGGCTCATTATGATTACTGGTCGGACAAGCTGAAGCGTTCGATCCTGCTTGATTCCGGCGCCGACCTGGTCAGCTACGGCATGGGTGAGCATTCCATCGTGGAGATTGCCGATGCGCTGGCGGCCGGCCTTGACGTGTCCGACATCACGTTCATCGACGGCACGGTGTATCGCGCGAAAACGCTTGAGCACGTGTACGATTACGAGCTTTTGCCCTCGTTCGATAGCATGCAGAAGGACAGCCTCGAGTACGCGCGCAGTTTCAACGTGCAATACGGCAACAGCGACCCTTTCACGGGAAAACGCCTGGTAGAGCCTTATTCCGATCACGAGTTCGTGGTGCAGAACCCGCCGAGCAAGCCGTTGACCACCTCGGAAATGGATGCTGTATACCGCTTGCCGTATGCGCGTGCCTATCATCCCATGTACGAGGAAGCCGGCGGTATCCCGGCTATTCGCGAGGTGAAGTTCAGCCTGACCAGCAATCGCGGATGCTTCGGCGAGTGCGCGTTTTGCGCGCTGACGTTCCATCAGGGGCGCATCGTGCAGGTGCGAAGCCATGAGTCCATCGTGGAAGAGGCGAAGCAGATGATCGCCGACCCGGAGTTCAAGGGCTATATCCATGACGTGGGCGGCCCCACGGCGGACTATCGCCATCCTGCGTGCGATGCGCAGCTGCGCCGCGGCGCGTGCCGCAACAAGCACTGCCTCTCGCCGCAGCCGTGCCGCAAGCTGAACGCCGACCACACGGACTACCTGCAGCTTCTGCGTGAACTGCGCGAGCTGCCGGGCGTGAAGAAGGTGTTCGTGCGTTCGGGCATCCGCTTCGACTACGTGCTGGCGGATCGCAACAAGGGCGAGGCGTTCGTGCGTGAGCTGTGCGAGCATCATGTAAGCGGGCAGCTGCGCGTGGCGCCCGAGCACGTTTCCAACGCCGTGCTCGGCGTGATGGGCAAGCCGCAACACCAGGTGTACGAGAAGTTCGTGAAGCTGTTCCAGCAGGCTAACGATGCTTGCGGGTTGAAACAGTTCGTGGTGCCGTATTTGATGTCCTCGCACCCCGGAAGCACGCTCGACGAGGCCATTGAGCTGGCGGAATACGTGCGCGACATGGGGTTCAACCCCGAACAGGTGCAGGATTTCTATCCCACGCCGTCCACCATGTCCACGGCCATGTACTTCACGGGCGTGGACCCGCGTACCATGGAGCGCGTGTTCGTGCCGAAAAGCCCGCATGAGAAGGCGTTGCAGCGCGCGCTCATCCAGTATCGCGACCCGAAGAACCACGACCTGGTGACGGAGGCGCTGCGCAAGGCGGGCCGCACCGACTTGATCGGGTTCGGGCCGAAGTGCCTGATCAGGCCCTATAAGGGCGAAGGCGGGCACGGCGCCGGCGCGAAGAAGGGCGTGGCGGGCGCGAAGAACGCGATGCGCGGGCCGAAGGGCCGCGAAGGCGGCCAGGGTTCGGGCGGCGGCAAGGGTGTCTCCGGAGGCCGTGGTGCGGCCGGTGCCGGGAAGCGCGGCGGTGCAGGAGGCTTCGGCGGAAGCGGTCGCGCTGCAGATAGCGCGCCCAAGCGCCTGCGCGCTGCAGGGGGCGCGGGAGGCCGAGGAGGCTCTTCGGGTAGCGCGAACGCCGGCAAGCGCGGCGGCTCCCCGAACGGCGGGCGCGGCGGCAAGAGCAACGGCGTCCGCGGGAAAGGCTCCGGGCGCTAGCTGAATCACAGCATATTCCCTAGGTGGAGAGGGTATACTATAGGGGTTACATGAACGGCGTCGGCGCTTGAGCCGCCGACGCTTTTCCCCTGCGGAAGAAAGGCGGCAGCGCGCATGAAGATCTCAACGAAGGGCCTGTACGCGGTTCGCTTGATGCTGTATTTGGCGGAGCACGACGGCGGCGGCCCCGTGTCGCTGAAAGAGGTGTCCGAGTCGCTGGGCATCTCGAAGAAGTATTTGGAGCAGATCGTGTCGAACGTGGTCACGGCGAAGCTGGTGCGCTCGGTGCGCGGCGCTGCCGGCGGGTATCAGCTGGCGAAGCCGGCAAGCGTGATCACCGTGCTCGATGTGCTGCGGGTCACCGAGGGTTCGCTTGCGCCGGCATCATGTTTGGAAGACGACACCTTCGACTGCAACATGCCGGTTCCCTGTATGGAACTGGGTGTATGGCGCGGGCTGTATAAAGTGATCAACGAGTATCTGGGCGGCATCACGCTGCAGAGCATCATCGACGAGCATTCAGCGGTGGCGGCGGATAGCTATTCGATCTAACGGAAGGGCGTGAGCTGTCAAGCTTGCGCCCTTTTCGCTATCTACCTGGGGATACGGTATATAACCCACCAAACCGCCGGGAATACGGGATAATTTTTCGAAATAGATATTGACATTGCCTAGAGACATAGTAGGATAACAGGCATGAAAACGGCGTTCCGCACGTGCGAATCAACGGCGGACAAGCGAGAGAGGAACATCATGGCCATCTACAAGAGCGTGTCCGAGTTGATCGGCGGCACTCCGCTGGTGGAGCTGTCCAACTACGAGAAGAACCACAACCTTGAGGCCACCATCGTGGGCAAGGTGGAGCTGTTCAACCCGGCAGGGTCGGTGAAGGACCGTATCGCGAAGGCGATGCTCGACCAGGCCGAGGCCGAGGGCAAGCTGGATGCCGACACCGTCATCATCGAGCCGACCTCCGGCAACACCGGCATCGGCCTGTGCTCGCTGGCCGCCGCCCGCGGCAACCGCATCATCATCACCATGCCGGAAACCATGTCGGTCGAGCGTCGCAACCTCATGAAGGCCTACGGCGCTGAGTTGGTGCTCACCGACGGCAGCAAGGGCATGAAGGGCGCCATCGCCCGCGCGTCCGAGCTGGCAGAGGAGATTCCGAACTCGTTCATCCCCAGCCAGTTCACGAACCCGGCGAACCCCGCCGTCCATGAGCGCACCACCGGCCCCGAGATCTGGGCTGATACCGACGGCAAGGTGGATATCCTGGTCGCTGGTGTGGGTACCGGCGGCACGCTTTCCGGCACGGGCAAGTATCTGAAGTCGCAGAACCCCGACATCAAGGTGGTCGCCGTGGAGCCCGCCGGCTCCCCGGTGCTGAGCGAGGGCCATGGCGGCGCGCATAAGATCCAGGGCATCGGCGCGGGCTTCGTGCCCGACACACTGGACCAGTCGGTCTACGATGAGGTTATGCCCATCACCGATGAGGAGGCGTTCCAGGCCGGTCGTGAGCTGGCGGGCAAGGATGGCCTGCTGGTGGGCATCTCCTCCGGCGCCGCGGTTGCCGCCGCAACGAAGCTGGCGCAGCGCCCCGAGAACAAGGGCAAGCTGATCGTGGCGGTGCTTCCCGACACCGGCGAGCGTTACCTGTCTACGGCGATGTTCAACTTCTAGGGAACGCAAAACGCCCGTTTTGCGGCGAAAGGCCGCAGGCTGGCGGATAAGAGAGAACTCGGCGAAGGCGCCCCGCTCCAAACAGGAGCGGGGCGCCTTGCGCGTTAGGCGGGGGTTTGCGTGCGGGGTGGGCGTTGTAGCGAACGTAGGGCCAGCTGCGAAAACGAGCCTTTGCAGATCGGATGGGCGTCGTTTGGTTGCGATCTCATCAGCGCTTGCGGTTTTGGCGAGCCTTTGGGCGCGATAGGGCCTTTGTGCGTGAAGCGGGGTTGCGTGTAAATTAGGTTTTGCGGCCGGCACAGGGTCATTCTGCGTATGGTGGGCTTTTGCGGTTGACGCGGGCTACGAGCTCGTTACGATTCGCCGATTGAGTGCCGCGCGAGCGCGACCTTGGGTACAATAAGGAAAACGTTGGGGGTGGGGGAAACCCGCCCAACGCGATAAGGGCGGGAAAGCCCGTCTGATGCGATAGCGACGGGGGCTCCCGTCTCGCATGAAAGGTTTTCGGGGAAAGGGGCGCATCATGAGCGCGAGCAAGCATGACTGGGGATTGATCGTTGCGGGTATCGCCTTGGCGGCGGCTGGCTTTTTCTGCTTGGTGGCACCAGGGTTGACCATCGTGACCATTGCGGCTGTGGTGGGCGCATTCTTCCTGGTGGCGGGTGTGTTCGACATCATCAGCTACATCAGGTTGCGCAATATCATGCCGCGCAGTGGCTGGGAGCTTGCTTACGCCATCATCGATGTGCTGCTGGGCCTGATCTTCTTGCTGCATCCGATCGCGTTCTCCGCGGTGGTGCCGTGGCTGGTGGGCGTGTGCTTCGTGGCGTTCGGCGTGTTCGAGGTGATCGCTTCGGTGAAGGCGCACGGCTGGGGCGTGCCGATGTGGGGATGGGCTCTGTTCAGCGGCGTGCTGAACGTGCTGTGCGGCATCGCATTCTTCGTGATGCCCCAGATGCTCAGCGTGTTCCTGGCCATCATCCTGCTGGTGCGCGCTGCAACCCTGATGGTGTACGGTTGGAACGCGGGCCGTTATATCGCTATGTAGCGCTGCGGGTTTGCCGGCTTTGGGCGTATCGCTCGATAGCTGCTTGGCGGGCTTGCCGGTTGGCAAGTAGGTAAGCTGGTCGGCCGGTGCGCCGGGCGAGGACGCGTTCGTTCGGTAACGCTTTGACCGGTGGCTGGGCAAAGGCGTGTGCGCTGCGTCGGGTTTCGGCTGGTGCCGTGCGCGCGTGATAAAATCGCAACGGAAAAATGGGCCTCGGGCATGTGCCCGAGGCTTTCTTATCGGCTGGCACGCCGCGGTTGCGCGGTGCTGCGTTGGCCGGGGCGGCGAATGAAGCTGCGAATGAGGTGGCGGACGGAGCTGCGGACGAAGCGGCGAGTGAAAGGGCTTGAGATGGCGAACGAGCAGGTGGACGGCCAGGTGGACGACCAGGCGAATGAGCAGGCGAACGACCAGGTCATCGAGCAACAGTCCCTGTTGAGCGGGGAGGCGCTGGCGGAGGCGACCGGCGATCCGGCGGCGCGCATCGAGGCGCTGCGCCGCGAGATCGAGCACAACAGCTACCTGTACTACGCCAAGGACGCGCCCGCCATCAGCGACGCCGCGTTCGACTCGCTGATGCACGAGTTGCGCGCGCTCGAGGCGGCGCACCCCGAGCTCATCGACCCGTCCAGCCCCACGCAGCGCGTGGGCGGTTACGTGGGCGAACAGTTCGCGCCCATCCAGCACGAGCGCCGCATGTACTCGCTCGACGATGCCATGGGCGCCGAGGAGCTCGACGAATGGCTGGCGCGCGTCAAGGAATTCTTCGGCACCATTCCCGAGCTGGTGTGCGAGCTGAAGATCGACGGCTCGTCGGTGGCGTTCACCTACGAGGGAGGCCGCCTTATCCGCGCGGCCACGCGCGGCGACGGCACCACGGGCGAGGACATCACGGTGAACGTGCGCACGGTGAAGGACGTGCCGCTGCGTCTGCGCGACGGCGCCATGGCCGGCATCCGCGACACCGACGTCTCCATCGAGCTGCGCGGCGAATGCTACATGCCCAAGACCAGCTTCGAGTCGCTCAACGCCGCCGCCGAGGCCAATGGCAAGCAGCCGTTCGCCAACCCGCGTAATGCCGCCGCCGGCAGCCTTCGCCAGAAGGACCCGCAGATTACGGCGCACCGCGACCTTTCCACGTTCGTGTACGCCGTGGGCGACGAGCGAAAGCTGGTGGCGGAAACGCAGTGGGACCTGCTCACATGGCTGGGCGAGGCGGGATTCCACGTGAACCCTGACATCGCGTTGGTCAGCAGCGCGGAGGAGGTGCACGAGTTCTGCCGCAAAAGCCTGGAGCGCCGCGACGCGTTGCCCTACGACATCGACGGCGTGGTGATGAAGGTGAACTCGTTCGCGCAGCAGGAGGCCATGGGCTACACGGCCCGCGCGCCGCGCTGGGCCATCGCGTTCAAGTTCCCGCCCGAAGAGAAGACCACGCTTTTGCGCGATATCACCGTGCAGGTGGGGCGCACGGGCAAGCTGACGCCGGTGGCGGAGATGGATCCGGTGCTGGTGGCGGGCTCGACCGTGGCACGCGCAACGCTGCATAACGAGGACGAGGTGCTGCGCAAGGATGTGCGCGTGGGCGACACGGTCATCGTGCGCAAGGCCGGCGACGTGATCCCCGAGGTGCTGGGCCCCGTGCTCAGCCTGCGTCCGGCCGACGCGCAGCCTTGGAGCATGCCCAAGGAGTGCCCGAGCTGCGGCAGCCCCGTGGTCCGCGAGGACGGCGAGGCGGATTACCGCTGCATCTCCATTGATTGCCCTGCTCAGGCGCTTGAGCGCTTGCTGCATTGGGCTAGCCGCGGCGCCATGGACATCGACGGCATGGGCGAGGAGATTGTGCGCAGGCTGGTGGAATCCGGCCGCGTGAGCGACGTGGCGGACTACTACACGCTTGACGAGGTGGAGCTGGCGCAGCTGCAGACGGGTCGCACGAACAAGGAGGGTGATCCCATCTGCCTGGGGCAGACCATCGCGAAGAAGCTGGTGGCGGCCATCGACGAGTCGCGCACGCGCCCGTTCGCCCGCCCGCTGTTCGGCTTGGGCATGCGTCACGTGGGCAAAACCATGGCCGAAACGCTGGCGCGCGCGTTCCCGAGCGTGGACACGCTGATGGCGGCAACCGAGGAGCAGTTAGCGGCGGTGGACGGCGTGGGCCCGAAGATCGCGCATTCCACGTACCTGTTCCTGCGCACGCCCGACAACGTGCAGGTCATCGAGCGGTTGGCGAAGCACGGCGTGTGCCTGGCAGACGACGTGGAGGCGGAGGCGGCCGATGCGCTGCCGCAGACGCTCGAGGGGCTGACGTTCGTGCTGACCGGCAGCCTGACGCAAAGCGGCATGAAACGCGACGAGGCCGGCGCGGCGCTGAAGGCGCGCGGTGCGAAGGTGTCGGGCAGCGTGTCGAAGAAGACGAGCTTCGTGGTGGCTGGCGAAGCGGCGGGCAGCAAGTACGACAAGGCCGTGGCGCTGGGCGTCCCCGTGCTGGACGAGGCCGCGCTGCTGCACATCATCGAGACGGGCGAGGTTCCGGCAGCGGACGGGGAATAGCGTACGGCGGATTCGCCTGGAGTGTTTCGCAAGCGTTGCCGGCGTGTGCTGCTTGCACGCGTTTTTCGCGACGTTTGCCCGCACGAGAATATACCGACCGCGGCGCGCGTTTGTTCGCGGTAGCCTCGCCCGAGCCGGTCCTCCATGTGAGACGTCCGCGAAAATCGACCGGATGCCGGTGTTTCGGGGCCGTTCGCATGAAGGAGTTACGAATTTGACATTCGTAACATCGAATCGACTGGCGCGCCTGCTATAGTGTGTTACGGATTGATATCTCGTAACACCAGGCAGGCGCGCAATGAAATCGCAGACGTCGCGCGCCTTCGCCTGGTCGATGAAAGGATTTCTTGATGAAGAGCTTCTCCAGGCGTACGTTTTTGCAGGTGGCGGGCGTAAGTGCCGCTGCAGTGGGCTTCGGCGGCGTGCTGAGCGCCTGCGCCGGCGGCTCCAATGCGGGTTCCGGCTCCGCCGCTAGCGGGGAGCACGCCTCTCAGGTTACCGTTTCCATGCCGGTGAGCAGCGAGCCTGCTGCCGGTTTCGATCCCTTCGTCTCCTGGGGCTGCGGCGAGCATGTGCACGAGCCGCTCATCCAGTCCACGCTTCTGACCACGAAGGCCGACATGGGCTTCGAGAACGACCTGGCAACGGCTTACTCGTGCAGCGACGACGGTCTGACCTGGACGTTCGCCATTCGCACCGATGCCAAGTTCACCAACGGCAAGCCGGTTACCGCTCATGACGTGGCCTACACCATCAACGGCGTGGCGAACAACGAGGCCAGCGAGTGCGACCTGACCATGGTCGACGAGGCTGTCGCCGTCGACGACGAGACCTGCGAGATCCACTTGAACAAGCCGTTCAATGCGCTGCTGTACACGCTGGCGGTTATCGGCATCGTGCCTGATGGCGGCCACGGTGCCGACTACGGCAGCAACCCGGTGGGCAGCGGCCGCTACATGCTCGAGCAGTGGGACCGCGGCCAGCAGGTCATCCTGAAGGCCAACCCCGACTATTACGGCGAGGCGCCGAAGATCGAGCGCGTCGTGGTGGTGTTCATGGAGGAGGACGCCAGCTTGGCGGCCGCTCGTTCCGGCCAGGTGGACGTTGCGTTCACGTCGGCCACCTTCGCCAATCAGCAGCCGAAGGGCTACGACCTGCTGAACTGCGCTTCCGTCGACTCGCGCGGCATCTCGTTGCCCACCATCGCGCCGGGTGCCACCAAGAAGCAGACGGGCGAGGAGTATCCCGCCGGCAACGCGGTGACGCAGGACCTGGCGCTGCGCCGCGCCATCAACTACGGTGTGAAGCGTCAGACACTCATCGACAACGTGTTGAACGGCTACGGCCAGATCGCCTACAGCGTGGGCGACAACATGCCCTGGTCGTCTGACGCCATGAAGTGCGAAGAGGACCTTGCGCGCGCAAAGGCCCTGCTCGACGAGGCAGGCTGGGTGGCCGGCGCCGATGGCGTGCGCGCCAAGGACGGCGTGACGGCCGCGTTCGACCTGTACTATTCCTCCTCCGACTCGGTGCGCCAGGCCATTGCCATGGAGTTCGCCAACCAGATGAACGAGCTGGGCATCAAGGTGACGCCGAAGGGCGCAAGCTGGGACGACATTTACCAGCACCAGTTCAGCGACCCGGTCGTGTGGGGTTGGGGCTCTAACAGCCCGATCGAGGTGTACAACCTGAACTACTCCAAGGGCAACGGTAACTATTCCTGCTACGAGAATGCCGCGGTGGACGCGCACCTGAACGCCGCGCTGGCAAACCCCGTGGTCGCCGATTCGTATGACGAATGGAAGCTGGCCATGTGGGACGGCGAGAACGGCCCGGCGCCGCAGGGCGATGCCACGTGGGTGTGGTTCGCCAACGTCGACCACCTTTACTTCGTGGCTGAGGGTCTGAAGGTTGCCGAGCAGAAGCCGCATCCGCATGGTCATGGCTGGTCGATCGTGAACAACGTGGATAAGTGGAGCTGGTAGCAACCGGCTGATCGCCGCAGGGGCGGGGTGCGTGAACGCACCTCCGTCCCCTGTTCGCTGGCGGGGCTTGCCGTAGGGCTTGCCCCGCTTTTGCGGTTTTTGGCTTGGAGGCCGAAGGGCTTCCGGGGAAGATTTCGAGATTTGGGACATAAGTAGGTATGACGAAGTATCTTGCTCGACATATCGTGCGGTTCGTGCTGCTCATGTTGGCGGTGGGGCTGGTGGTGTTCGCGCTGGTGAGCGCCTCGCCCATCGACCCCGTTCAGGCCAACGTGGGACAGGCCGCATACGTGAACATGTCGGAGGCCAAGCGCGCGCAGCTGGCCAGCTATTGGGGCGGCGACGTGCCGTTTTGGGAGCGGTTCGCCAACTGGGCGGGCGCGCTTTTGCACGGCGATATGGGGACGTCGCTCAGGTTCAACGCGCCCGTGTCCGAAGTGATCGCGCACCGCGCGGCCAACTCGCTAGCGCTCATGGGCATCGCATGGCTGGTCAGCGGCGTGCTGGGTTTCGCGTTGGGCGTCGTCGCCGGCGCGCGCCGCGGCGGGACGGTCGACCGCGTGGTGCGCGGCTACTGCTTCCTGCTGGCGTCCACGCCCACGTTTTGGCTTGGTTTGCTCATTCTGATGATCTTCGCCGTGCAGCTGGGGTGGTTCCCCATCGGGTTCTCCGTGCCCATCGGCGTGTCGGCGGCCGACGTGACGCTGACCGATGCAGCGCACCACCTGGTGCTTCCCGCGCTCACGCTTTCGGTGACGGGCGTGGCCAACATTGCGCTTCACACGCGCGAGAAGGTGGTCGACGTGCTGGAAAGCGATTACGTGCGCTTCGCGCGCGCCCGCGGCGAATCGGAGCTAAGCGTGGTTTTGCACCATGGTTTGCGCAACGTGGCGCTGCCGGCGGTCACGCTGCAGTGCGCGTTCATCTCCGAGATCTTCGGCGGCTCGGTGCTCGTCGAGCAGGTGTTCTCGTATCCGGGCCTGGGGCAGGCGGCCGTCACCGCCGGCTTGGGCGGCGACGTGGCGCTTCTGGCGGGGATCGCCCTGGTCAGCGCCGCGTTGGTGTTCGGTGGCAATCTGCTGGCGAATATCCTGTACGGTGTTTTGGACCCGCGCATGCGCGTGAGCGAAGGGAGGGCGTAATGGAAAACGTGCTCCACGCCCCCGCGCAGAGCAGGGGCGGCAACCGCACGGCCACGCTGGCCGCGTGCGTTTTGGCGGCTTTTGCGCTGCTGGCCGTGGTTGCAGCGGGTCTCGCTCTGTATGGCCAGGCGACGGTCACCGATTTCACCGCGAAGAACCTGGCGCCCTCGCTTGAGCACCCCTTCGGCACCGACTGGATGGGCCGCGACATGCTGGCGCGCACGCTGGCCGGCCTTTCCACTAGCGTGTTGGTGGGTTTGCTGGCGGCTACCGTGTCGTCGGTGATCGCGCTGGTGCTCGGCTGTGCCGCCGCGCTCGGCGGCAAGCGCGTGGACGCCGTGGTCAGTTGGATGATCGATCTGATGATGGGCGTTCCGCACATCGTGTTGCTGGTGCTCATCTCATTCGCGCTGGGGAAGGGCTTTTGGGGCGTGACCATCGGCGTTGCCGTGACGCACTGGGCAAGCCTTGCCCGCGTGGTGCGCGCCGAGGTGCTGCAATGCCGCCAATCGAAGTTCGTGGAGGTTGCGCGCAAACTGGGGCAGAGCCCGGCGCGCATCGCGCTTCGCCATATGGTGCCGTATGTGCTGCCGCAGTTCGTGGTGGGTTTGATCCTGCTGTTCCCGCATGCCATTTTGCATGAGGCGTCCATTACGTTCCTGGGCTTCGGCCTGCCGCCCGAGCAGCCGGCCATCGGCGTGATCCTGAGCGAATCGATGAGCTATCTGTCCACGGGCGCTTGGTGGCTGGCGGTGTTCCCCGGTCTGGCGCTCATGGCGACGGTGCTGTTGTTCGACGTGGCCGGGCAGAACCTGCGCAAGTTGGTAGACCCGCACACCGCGCAAAAATAGGTAGGGAAGATGATGACGAAGACGAACGGCGGTGCGCCCATGGAGGCGTCGTCGGCGGGCAGGGCTGCCGAGCTGGCGCACGAGCGCACCGCGCACGAGGGTGCGCAGCTGCACCATCATCATACGCATGCGGCCACGTCGAGCCACGGCGGCGGGCATCACCTGCTGCAGGTGGAGGACCTGAGCGTGAGCTTCCGCATGTACGATGAGGACGCGCCGTATTTCAAGGCGAAACAGCACGATGTGCAGGTGCTTCACGAGCTGAGCATTGCCGTGCACGCGGGCGAGATCGTGGCCGTGGTGGGCGCGTCGGGCTCTGGCAAGACGCTTCTTGCCGATGCGGTTTTGGGCTTGTTCGAGCCCAACGCCACGGTGACGGGGCGCATCTGGTTCGACGGCGAGCGCATGGATGCGGCGGGTTTGCGCGCTCTGCGCGGACACGGGCTGTCGCTCGTGCCGCAAAGCGTGAGTCATCTGGACCCCATGATGCGCGTGGGCAAGCAGGTCGAGGGTTTTGCGAACGACCTGTCGAAGGCCGAGCTCAAAACGCGTCGCGCGCAGCTGTTCGAGCGCTATGGACTTGGTCCTGAGGTTGCGCGTCTGTATCCGCACGAGCTGTCGGGCGGCATGGCGCGCCGCGTGCTGCTGTGCTGCGCGCTCATGGATTCGCCTCGCGTGATCGTGGCCGACGAGCCTACGCCCGGTCTTGACCTTGACCTGGCGGTTCGCGCGCTCGACGACTTCCGCGCCTTCGCCAACGAGGGCAACGGCGTGCTGCTGATCACGCACGATATCGAGCTGGCGCTGCGCGTGGCCGACCGCGTGGCGGTGTTCAAGGACGGAACCGTGGTGGAGGAGACGGCGACGGCGAGCTTTGCCGATCCCAGCCTGCTGCGCCATCCGTTCACCCGCCAGTTGTGGCACGCTCTCCCCGAGCACGATTTCGCCGTGGGCGAAAGCGCTGGTGGGAAGGCGCCGCAGCGCGAAGGCGGAGAGGTGCTGGCGTCGGCGTTCGGGTGCAAGGATGGAAAAGAAGCGGAGCAAGTCCGCGCGGGCGAAGACGAGAAGGAGCTGGCGCCAGAGTCCGAGCGTGAAGAAGAGCATGAGCCGGAGCTGGCGCGCGAGGGTGCGGGCGGTTTCGATGGGAAGGAAGGTGGCGCGTGCTAGAGGCCAGAGACATCACGTT
>ERZ1034917.1454-NODE-1454-length-14424-cov-8.962976_pt1 | contig 14424 bp, 5 predicted proteins | sample MGYA00520605_ERZ1034917 | MGnify/ENA primary metagenome ERZ1034917 (study PRJEB33766, sample SAMN09781784) | gut metagenome | biome: gut microbiome | host: Homo sapiens | place: Madagascar | study: EMG produced TPA metagenomics assembly of the PRJNA485056 data... | reverse complement strand
CCTTTTGTTTCACCGAACTTTTCGCTCGAATATTTATATTTATGACCGTAATTTTTTTCTAAAATTTCTCTGTTTTCATCGAACTTTTCTGATTTCTTGTCAAAATAAAAAATCATTTCTGTCCTGTCGGGACTGTATTTTTCGCTATAAACCGGTTTTGTACCAAAAGTTTCTTTCAAGGCATCCACTATTTTTGGAACACCACTTCCAGCTCTTTCACCTAAATCTAAAAAACTGAATAATTTTAATAAAACAGAATTTCTTGGATCTGAAACTCCTCCAGTCATCGCTTCTGGAACTGGAATTCTAAAAAGTCCTGGATTCAAAAAAATAATTTTGTCTGCATATTTTTTGATTACAGTTCCCTGTCTTCCATAATAGTCTCCGTGAACAAGGCAATTAACCAAGGCTTCACGCACTGCTTTATGTACAGAGGTATCATCTATTCTTATAATTCCCTCCAATTTGAATGGTCTTTTTATTCCATCCTCAAGTTTTGAAGTAATCTTAAAGAAAAAATCAAAAATATTCCAGCTCCAATCTCCGCTTGAAGAAATGATTCTATCGCTCCATCTCAAAGTAGAATCATAATGCTCCTGATAATCAAGAAAATAATTTGGATATTCCCGAACAATATCATATTCGTAACCAAACATTAAAAGTCCTGCACAAGTTGGATGAAGAATTCTATTTTCATCAAAAGAAGCAGCGCCAATTCTACAAAGAAAATCTTCATCATTCAGTTTATTCCAAATATGATTGTCATGGGTAAGTTTGAAGATTTGACGATAGCCTTTAATTGAATCCTGACAAAAAATTCTTTTATCAAAATCCAAAAGAACTTTTCTATCCTGACTCACTTCCCCTGCATCACGGAAAATTGCAGAAACTTCTTCTTTTGAAAGACGATAATCTCCTTCCCAGTTCCGTCTAAAACTTCCAGAAAAAATATTTTCCCCGATGTATACAGGACGTTGTTCTCTTAAAGCACGAGGAACTTCAATTATAATGATTGTATTTCCATCGATTTCGTTTGTATAAACATCATCTTCTCGCAAAAGATTTCTACTGACTTTATTGCGGTTATTGATAGTATCCCAGAATTCTTTGAGAATTTTATCGGCATTTTCTACACCGGAAATTTCAAAAGTCTTGTCTTTCTTTTCTTTCAAGCCAAGAAGAATAATTCCTCCATCAGTATTTGCAAAGGCCGAATAAGTATCCCAAATACTTAGTGGAAGTCCGCCTTTTGCAGTCTTTGCTTCAAGCCGATTATTTTCTTTATATTCAGAAAGATTATTAAGATCCAGCATGATGAGCTCCTGTAAAATACAAATACCAAAAAGATGATTCCACCATAAGTAACTGAAATAATGGACTATAATCTGGCAGAATATAAATGCGTGTGGAAAAATCCACATAACAGTAAGATATATGCTGCAGAATGGTACACTCTTTCTGGCAAACAAAATTATCAAAAGACCACTCAGGCTGTCACTTACTCTATGTTCAATTTTACCATAAATAAGTTCAACTTTCCAGTGCACACACAAAAAAAACGCACGCCGTTACAGAAGAGAATCTGCAGCGGCGTGCGTTAACGCATACGAATTGTTTTACAAAAGCAAGTCCTGACCTGCTTTTGTCATGCACTATTTCTTAAGAATTACAAATGATTTTGCAGGAACACTTGCAGGAACATCAGCGTCAGTTGGTGTTCCCGAAGATACATCTACGGATTTTGTGTAACCTGTTGCGTCAATGTTTACAACCGCGTCAGTTGCGTTAAAGTATACGAGGAAGTCGCCTGTTGTGTATTTTGTTACACCAGTTTTAACTTTAGTTGCACTTGCAGAAGTGTTTGCTCCGAATGCAGATGGGTTTGCTTTACGAAGAGCAATTAAACCTTTGTAAGTGTTGTATACATCGGAGTAAGTGTCTTTAAAGGTGAGGTCGATGGCGTTTTTCTGATCACTAGACTTGTAACTGTTTTCATCTCCGCGCTTTGTTCTCAGGAATTCCTGACCGCCGTTAATGAATGGAGTTCCCTGACTCAAGAATACATAGGCTGCAGCAAGTTTATCCTGCTCTCTGACAGTTGCAAGACCCTCTGCACCAATCTTTGTAAACAAATTACCTGTAGTAACTTTTTTAGGATCAGTTATTTCATTGATTATTCGCCAGTAAGAAATAGCAAGTTTGTCAAACAGTGTATAGTTGTCATGGCACTCAACATAATGAAGAGCAAGACCCGGCTTTCCTGTTGGATTGCGGTTGTTCTTTCCTGTATCACCAACAAGACCTGTTATAATTCCACTGTCATTGTATGTTCCCTGGACCTGTCCATGTTTGAAGCCTCCGAATTCGGCACCCTTAATTGCATCGCGGAAGTCGTCATCAAATGCACCGACACCAAAGTCTCCGGCATTGATTGCTCCTGTCATTCCGTTTGTAACTGCACAATCACCGCCAGTCCATGGTTCACCGTAAACCATTACCTTCGGGTCTATTTCTTTAAGAGCATTGTAGACTTCTGTCATTGCTTCTTTTGAGTGAACACCCATAAGATCAAAGCGGAATCCGTTAATATGATAGTCTTTCATCCAGTGCTTGAGAGATTCAATCATATAAGAACGGAACATCGGAGCTTCAGAGTCAGTTTCGTTTCCACAACCGGAACCGTCTGAATATGAACCGTCTTCTTTCATTCTGTAGTAGTAATACGGAATTGTTGAATCATAGAGAGAATCTTCTCCTTTGCCGCTTGTATGGTTATAAACAACATCCATATTTACAGCGATACCTGCTTTATGAAGTGCAAGAATCATTTCGCGCATTTCCTTAACAGCCTGGGTACCATCTGTATAACCTTCAGTTACATAGCGTCCTTCAGGTACATTATAGTGATAAGGATTGTAACCCCAGTTGTAGTTTACATCAGCATTCTTTTCTGCATAATCAAACATAGGAAGAATCTGAACATGAGTTACACCCAAATCCTTAAGATGATTAATAACAGCATCAGAATTTGCAATATCAAGGAACTTACCTGTTGAATCAGTTACTGTGGCACGGCTCCAGTCACGGATATGCATTTCATAAATTACAGCGTCTGTATACTCACCTGAGAACGGATTTGTATATGCACTTTCCCAACCTGCCGGCTGAGTTTCTGCATCATTGATATCTGCAATTTGTGCTGCTACAGAATCACCGCTGGCAACTTTTGCATAAATATCGCAAACATCTCTTGTTACACCTTCATTTGTAATTCTGAACTTATAATATTTGAATGAAGAAACATCAACGTCAGACACACTCCAGATTCCATATTCGTCAGAAGTCATTTTTACAACAGAATCTTCTGTTACCAACTGTGATGAGTCCTTAAACAACAAAAGCTGAACATCACTGGCAACAGGTGCCCATGTTTTGAATGCCGCTTTTGTTCCGTTAAGAGTCAGACCAAGATCTGTTCCTTTATAAACATAATCTTTATATGCAGCTTTAATAGCGGCAATTTTTGAAACCTTCACTCCGGCCTCCGGCTTGAATATTGAATTCTTTACATACCATTCTTTTTCCAAATCAATATCTGAAGAAAGTTTCAAAAGAAGAGTATCTGCAAAGTTTCTGTTACGATTGTTCTGTGCATTATAATTAAGAACATCATTTACAGCAATCTCTGTACCGTCAGCTGCAACAACTGTAAATCCGTTGCTTGAAGCCGAAGTTTCAAGTCCGTATTTTACAGATAGAGATACTTTAATAGAATCTTTAGTAACAGCAGAAGCAGCTGCAATTGTCGGATCATATGAATCAGAAACAATATACAAAGTAGGATCTTTTGTCAATGTCAAAAAATGCATTCCTTCTGACATATCCATAAACTGGTCACCATCAGGATCTTTTGTCCATCCTGAATCGCGGATAATTTTTCCCATTTTTCCTTTTTCTTTAATACAAGCCATAAGTTTTGTATCACTTGCACAAAGTTCGCTTATATTCCAGTAAGCAATTGTAGTTCCATCAATAGTTTTTGTCTTTGCTTTGCCTGCTGTTAAATCATAGCCTTTCTGTCCTTCACTGGTTCCATTTGGCCAAAGCCAGAGACCCCATTTAGAATAATCAGAATCTGCTCTTTTGTAGAAAACAATCAGGTCTTCCTTATTGGGATCAAGTTCAGCTGCAGCCTTTGATGCAGCTAAAAGTGTTGGATCCGGTGTCCCCAGGGTTCCGACTGCCACATCAGGACCATCAGGCTCTTCAGTTGTTCCATTGGGACATCCTATCATACATATTGATGAGGCTGCCACAAGCGCGAGGAATGCTTTTGTTAAAACATTCTTTTTCATAAGTTTCCTCCAAATACGAGTGACGCGCAGCTATTAACCCACGCGTCGATACTTTTTCACTCCACTTTTTTATTTAATAATAATTACAGAATCAGTTTCATCTACAACTGCAGGACAGTTATCTTTAGGTATTGAACCTGTTCCGAATTTCCAAGTTTCTGGCTCTCCGTCTATCATTCCGCGGGGACTTCCCATATCGAAGTCAAAGTTGTTAATGTAGATTTTGTAACCGTCAATATTTTTTGGATAACCGATTGCGGCGGCACTGATTGTAAACCAAATCATTCCGGGTTTATCTTTCCAAACAGAACCAATCTCAGGAGAATAGTCAGACCAGTCCAGATCTTTTTCTACTATATCTTCACCAGCTTCTGCAGAAAGTGTTTCCCAGTCAACAGCAGGTGTATTTTTTGGTGCAGGAGTTACAGCCTTTCCAAGAGAAGTTTCTGTTGCTCCTTCTTTAGAATAATAACCGCTTCCCCAACCGTTGCACTGATACATATAATCCCACTTGCCGAATGAGTCCGGAAGTTTGTAATTATTTTTTGGATGATATTCGCATCCGTCATCATCACCGTCAGAAATAAAGATAAAGAAAACAACATGATCAAAGAAATTGGAACCTGGATCCCAGCTTCTTGAAATTGAATTCATCTTTACTCCAAGACGAATATCATTACCGCTTCTGTAAACATCAACACCTTCTATATCAAACTGTCCCTTGAAGGTCTTTTCTGTTGGTTTTTTAAGAATTCCCTTTGCAATTCCAACACCGTTGTCATCATTCTGAGGATCTGTGATTTTGGCTATAAGTGTAAACGGTCTTTCAATAGTAAAATGTGCTGTTTCAGAATAGCATGTAATACCGTCAACAGTCTGAATAAGCTGAACTGAAATTTTTCCGTTAGAATATGCACCCACATTAATATTTACAGAAAATTGAGTATTGGCTGTTGCTTCAATATCTGTAGCAAGAGAATAGTCACCGTTAAGAACAAGCTTAACAGTTCCTGTAACAGAAGAAGTTCCTTTTATTGTAATTTCGTTTTCTGTTACATTTTCTGTAGGAACACTGTCAACTGTAAGAGTACATTCTGCTTGCGGAATTTCAGACCCCGCTTCTGTAAGAATATAAATTGCACAACTGTTAGCAGGAACAACAAGTTTTACATTACCCTTTGTTCCGTCAGCAGTAGCTGTAAATGATTCTGTAATCTGAGTTCCAGTTGCTGGGCATACAGAAACGCCATCGTAAGGAACAAGTTCAAATTTATCTCCTGCAGCAAGATTGCGGTAAGAAGCATCAAGAACCTTATCAGTCGGTGCTGTATTCATAATATAAATTGCTTTGTTTCCGACTCCTGCAAGGAATTTTTTGGGATCATCAGGATCGCTTTCACGAACTATATATGCAAGAATTCCAGCACTATCATCTGTATCCTTCAAAGTATACAAACTGTTGTAGCGGAACACGCGGTTTTCTGAGCGCATTTTGTTAAGGTTCGTAAAATACTTGTACCAGTCATTGGTTGTATCAAACTTGTCTTCTGTCTGTGTTAATCCCGGAGAAAGATAACTTCCCTTAAACATACCGGCACGACATTCTCCGTCAAAGCCCTGTTCAGAACCATAATAGACCTGAGGAATTCCAGGAATTGTATAAATAATTCCATAAGCAGCCTTCATCAACTCTGTATTGCCCTTCATTGTCTGACCCCAGCGGTCAGTGTCATGATTGTCAATGAAAGTTACAAGTCTGTTAGGATCGGCATAATAGCCTTTAGTATAGCGTTTAGCGAGAACCGAAGAAATTGCACTTGTCTTGCTTCCCGAGCTGATTGTGTCTGTAATTACAAATTTAAGTGGAAAGTAAATCATACCGTCAATTCTTGCATTACCACTTTCATCTTTTGTATAACTTCCAACAAGAGCTTCACTGGTATCCCACGCTTCACCAAAGTTTATAAAATCACTCTTTCCCAATGACTTTCCATATTCTCTTACACCCATGTTTCCGGGTTCAGTTGAATTTATAAAATCATTGAAGAAATCAGGCTCGACATATTTTGCAGTATCAATTCTGTAACCGTCAATTCCACACTTGTCAATCCAGTATCTGAAATATCCGCGAAGAAGATTTCTTACAACAGGATTTTCTGTAACCATATCATCAAGGTCGCTGGAAGAATGGGTATACATTGTAGCCTTATTTGTAAAATCGCTGATTCCGGGATTATAATGATAGAATGCATTGTTTTTGAATTCATCTGCTGTAAGGTCATTCAAATTATTCAATGCCCACGGAAGCTGTTCAGGATGATTGAACGGAACTGATTTTGGTTCAAGATAAAAGTCACTTTCTGAAATATTTCCTTCAGAATCTTTTACCATATCATATGTAAATTCTTTGTTGATTTTCTGATAGTCACCAGTATGGTTTACAACAATATCCTGAATTACATAAAGTCCCATTTCGTGAGCTTCTTTTACAAACTGCTGGTACTGTTTCAATGTACCCATATGGGAATCAACTTTTGTAAAATCACTTGCCCAGTATCCGTGGAAGCCGTGATAATTACTTTCTGCAATCTGACATTTTACAGGAGGTGTCATCCAAATTGCAGTGAATCCCATATCTTTTATATACTTAAGTTTCTGGCGTACACCTTCAATGTCTCCTCCGTTATAGCTGGAAGCAGGTTGTCCGGGAAGAACTATACTTTCATCGTAAGCATTGCCGTTCTGATCTTTAAGTCCCTGAACTTTATCGTTTGATGTGTCACCATTAAAGAATCTGTCTGTAAGAATAAAATAAATTGACTGATCCTGCCAGTTTTCGCTTGCAGGGTTAACAGGACTCATTGAACCCGAAAAATCTGTTGAACGGTCGGTATCAAAGTCAAAACATGTCATTGCATAATTTTTTGAACCGTCTGATTTTACAGCCATTGTTCTGATTATACACTGTTCTGAAACCGTGAAAGGCTCTGTATATTTTGTAGAGTTTTCCGTCGGTTTTGAATTTTTTACAGCTTTCTGCCAGGCTGTTTCATCCCATTTACCGTCTGTTCCGATTGCAGGTTTTAAAATTGTATAATAAATGGCAGTTGAACCTTCACAACTGATTGTTACAGTCTGCTCTTCTTTATAAAAACCACCTATTGGACTAAACTGCGGATATGTTACTTTTGTAGTAGGGGTTTCAGGACTGGGTGCATTCGGTTCTGAAGTGTCATTTTTGCACGAGAAGAAACCAAGCGCAAAAACAGCAGTAAATAAACACAATAATTTTTTCATGTAAATCTCCCTTAAAATCAATTACTTGCAATAACTCCAGCACTTAATGAAAGTGCTGAAACATCAATTGTTAAATTAACAGAATCTCCCGGCATACAGGTGATGGCTATCTGTCTGTTATTATCCGTCAAAGTTATATTCTCTGATTTACTCCAACTACCAAAAGACCACTGATTATCCCAGTTTGAATTTGTAACAATTTTTAATTCAAGTTTAGAAGAATCATCACCCAATGCAATTGAAGAAGAATTTATACAGTTATTTACTGAAAGTGTTTTTGTCTCTCCCGAACCCACGGAAACAACATTTTCTGTAAGAGACCATCCGTTTGCATCACCGGGAAAACTTACATTCTCTGAAGAACTGCCGGCCTTAAATGTTATATTTAAAGTTCCTGAAGAAGCAGAATAAGGATTCGTGTCATACCAAGTTCCGGTTATTTTACCATTTTCAAAACCTGAAGGAACAAACCATCCGTTACCGGTTCTGGAAAGATCTACTGTCTGTGATGAACCTGAGTTGTTGAAAATCAGACTTGCATTTGCAGCATTCGGTATTGTAAAAGAATACCAGCCGTCAGAATCTGACTGCATTGAACTTCCGGGCCATGCAACAGGCGTTGACGTTTGACCATTCAAATTCCAGTAATAACAGTTTACGGCAGACCAGTTTGTAATCGAATTATTATAGAAGTAAACCGTCATTTCATTTAAGGCCGAAGTTGTTGCAAGAATCACCACTTCATTTTCAGAAAGTTCAAAAGAAGCTGTTCCGCCTGTAACTGTTACTGAATCTCCTCCAAGTACATCTGTGTAAACTCCGTCAGGAAGACTTAGATTTGAAACAGACTGAACTCTATAGGCACCTTTATTTGCAACAACAACTACTGCATCTGTTCCGCTTTTTCTTTCATAGGCAAGAAGAGTATCGTCTACCCATTTTTCTGAATAAGTACCATTCTGAAGAGCTTTGTTTGTCTGTCTTAAGTTTGCAAGTGAACGTATTATATTGCAGGCATTTGTTTCTGTATTAAACGACGGCATCATCTCACGGTTATAGGGATCGCTACCCGTCTGACCGAAAGAATTTGATGTAAAATTGGCAGAATACTGTTCTGTACCGTAATAAATACAGGGCACACCCCTGATAGTCATAGTTATTGCAAGTCCAAGATCAGTACGTGCTGCAGCATAACTTTCGCTCATACCGGCGCTATTTCTTAGAACAGTATTGATTCTTGGCATATCATGATTATCGAGAAATACAACCTGTTTAAGAGGATTGCTCCAGTAAGATTCACGGTCAGAAAGATATGCAGCCAAAGTTCTCATGGTTGCGGAATTTTTCAGAACATTTTCTATTGTTGAACGGTACCCGAAATCAAGAAGACTGCAGCCTGAATTATTCGCAAAATACTGCCCTTCTGTATTAAGTCCTGTAGCCCAGGCACCGGCATCCATCCATTCTCCAAAAAAGAATATATCTCTGCCGGTTCTTGTTTTCATATCGCTTACAAGAGAAGTTGTGAATGAAGTGTTCATGTGCTTTACGGCATCAAGTCTTACACCGTCCACACCTCTGTTAAGCCAAAATTCAAGAGCATCTGCAAGATAACTATATGTTGTAGAATTATCTTGATTAAAATCTGACAAATTAAAAAGGTTTTTATATCGGCAATAATAAGGATCATTCCATTCAGTATCACCAATTCCGCCAAGTCTGTGATACCAGGAACCTGACGTATCTGTAAGATAATCAGTCAGTTTATCTGTACTTATTATTTCTCCTGACGTATTATAATTCGTTTTATACAGACTGCCGTATTCAGCTTCATCATTCGGATTGGAATGGTTTGGAGCATAGTCCAAAATCAGTTTCATATTGTAAGGGGAAGAATGCATTTTTGAAACAAGGTTGTCAAAATCATTCCATGTTCCCCAGTGTTCGTCTATATTAAAATAATTTTTTCCCCAATAACCGTGATAAGGAGCATCACCTGCATTTGTGGGTGTATCGATTGCTTCTACCAGTGGAGTTACCCAAATTGAATTGATACCAAGATTTTTAAGGTAATCAAGCTTATTATTAACTCCCTGAAGATCTCCACCCCAATATTTTTTCCAGTTTGTTTTTGTTGAATCATACTGGGCAGAATTCAAACCGGCATTGTTTGTACTGTCACCATCAGAAAATCTGTCTACAAATAAAAAATAAATTACATCTTTCTGATAATCATCTGAAGACTGTTCAAGAACAGATCTTGAAACCGAAGCATTATAATTCTGTAAACTCCCATCCTTTTCATTTTGAATTACAGAACATCCAGCAAAAAGAAAAATACTAGCACAACAAAGAAGAACAAGTTTCTTAAAAGTTTTCATACATTTCTCCTGTCAGATTAAAGTCTAAAACAACATGCACAGGTATATACAAAAAACAGGGATTTCTATAAGAAATCCCTGTTTAACTAATCAATTACTGTGTTTACAGAATTTTTTGTTTTGTTACAGTAACTTTTTCAGTGTCTGCATCAATAGAAATCTTGTAAGTACCACTTTCTACACTTTCAATTTCACAAGTAAGATTATCAGCTGGTTTTAATACTAAATTAGCTTCTGCAGTAAAGTTTTTCAAAGAATCAGCTGCAACAGGTTTGAACTCCCAAGAAAGTTTTTCACCTGGTTTTGCAACAGAAACAACATTCCATTTTTCATTAAATGTTGCAACTCCATCAACTCCTGCTACAGGAATATTATCTTTAAGTGTTGCATTTGGTTCTGACTTCCATTCTGCCATTGGCCAACCGTTAGGCCATGTGCTACCCCAGAACTGACCATTAATCCAAGCAGCATTACCTTCTTCAAGTCCTGTAATTTCAAAAGTTAATGTATATGAACATATTTCTTCGATTTTTACAGAAACTACTTTTTCTGGAGTTGTCTGGATATAAACACGATATGCAGAATCTACTTTAAGACCTGAAACTTTAAAGTTGCCCTCATCACCATTAAGTTCAACATAATCTGCTCCTGCAGCAATTGTTACACCTTTACCATTTTGCTTATTATTCCAAGATGAATCATTTATTCCAATTTCACCTTCAGTTGCTACTGCAACTATATCTTTTGTATAAGTTACATTACCTGTTTTTTTATCAACAGAAGCACCATAAATTAAATTAGCAGAACCAAAGCTCCAAAGATTTGTCATATCACCAATTTTGAAACAACTACCAACTAGATAGAGTCCATCAAAATAATATGGAGTTGGAGCAGATTCTGCAGGTTTTCCGCCTTCTTTGGTTGATTCAATTTTACAAGAAAGTATTTTTTTGGAAGGATCTTCTATTTTAACAGTAATTCTATATTCCGAATTTATAGAAAGACCTGAAATTTGAACATGTGTTGGATCTGCTTCTGTAGAATAAACCATTTTTTGTAAATCACAACCAGGTTTTATTTTTGTAGTCTCAGCAGCTTCAGGTACCCCTGCACTGTTATTTCCACACCATCTACTAGACCACTTACCAAATTCTTCTTGAACAGAAAACTGCGCAGTTTCTTCAGTTGCAACAAATGTATATGTATATGTTGATTCATCTACTTCAGTCATTTTTGCAGCGGTCCAGTCATTAATTGAACCAATAATTCCTGCATCTTGTAAAATTGTACCATCTGGTTTATCGTGCAAGTCACCAGAACAACCAGCAAATCCAAAAAGAAGAGCCGCAGCGGCAATTACGCTTGTTAATATTTTTTTCATTTAGTTTCTCCTAAATGTTGTTTATTAGATTTCAAAGAAATCTTAAAGTTTGATTTGAAAAGAATTATTTTTTTAGTGGTGGTTTCGACAAGCTCAACCACCACACAATTTATAAATAACTCGCTTTCAAAGATTTATTAAATTAGATGTCCCAGCGGATACCAACACGGAATGCTCCGCGTCCGTCATACCAGTCTACCGGGTCGATGCATCCTTCACCTTCCTTCTCGAGACTTCCGTTTACGTTAGCGCGGTCAAGGTTAAGCTGATCCTGTCCGTCGCCAAAGTGCTTGTACGGGTCCATGTTGTAGCAGAACTGTGTGTAGAAAGTAGGCTTTGCAAGTTTTGTAAACTGCTTTGAGAATCCGACTGCAAATGCAAACGGGTTGTTCTCTTCTTCTACGAATCCTTTTCCGGCTTCTGTAGACTTAACTGTGCGAAGACCGAATGCTACGCTTGCCTTCATGCTCATAGGAAGTGTAACCTGTCCAACCAATGTGTTGAACATGCGTGCTCCGTTAGAGTCATCGTAACCGTAGTTAACATCAAGAGCCTTTACTACGTCTCCAATGTTTTTCCAGTTGAATGTAAGACCTGCGCGCTTGAAAGCAAATTCGTTGTCAGAGCAGCCGTACTTTTCGCTTATGTAAGAATCTTTTTCTACTTTGTAATTCTTGTAGTAGAGGTCTCCGTAAGCTGTGAATGTCATGTCATCAAGAGTGTAAGCAACAGTCGGTGTAACTGCAACTTCCATTCCGCTTTCGATTCCGTAGAGCGGTTCGTAGTTTCCACTATAGCGGTCGTTGTACCAAGGACTTATCTTATCAAGTTCTGCTTTCCAGCCTGCTGCAACTTCGTCTTTCATACCAATCTTTTCGAGTGGCATTTCTACAGAAGCGTTAAGTCCAATGTTAAGACCAATGTCTTCGTTGTTGTAGTATCCGTTGACAGCAACGCGCTGGCTGTTTGCTACACCAAGCATGTTGCTAAGGTCAAATGTTCCGTCATCATGGTTCTGGCGAACATAAAGAAGAGAAGCCTGTGCTCCGCGCATGCGGTATTCAACTCCTGCTCCCCAAACCTTGTCGCTGTCCTCGTAAGAAAGCTGTACGTTTCCTGCAAGGTTCTGAAGTCCGTTTTCTGTATTGCGGTACCAAATATCTGTAGAATATCCTGACCAGTCAGCAACGCAACTTGCTCCGTCTGCCTCGAGATCTGCACTTGACTTCTGGTGTGTTGCAAAAAGAGCCTGTGCTGCAACCTTAAGTCCAAGGTCTGCAAACTTTGCCTTTGCACCAACGATAAAGTCATGTTCTACCGGGTCATCAAAAATGAGTGTTCCGTCATAAGCACCGTTTGACTGAAGGTCTACTACAACGTCTCCGTTAAGCATAGAAGCACCAAGCCATCCGATGTATCCGTACTTTGTTCCCTTGCGGTCTGCTGTCTTGTTGGGGATAAATCCTGCATCAAGAGTTACACCAGAGTCTGCAAAAAGGTTGTTGATTTTGTCGCCTGTGCTGAATGAAGCGAATCCACCAACGTGGTCGTATCCTGCATCCCAGTTTCCGTCGACTGTCTTCCAGATAACCGGCTGGCGAACTTCCATCTTTGCATAGTTGAATCCTGTGTAGTACTTTACCCATGCTGTGTCAAAACCAAACTTAAGGTGTCCAAGGAACGGGTTAGATCCGGGACCTGCACTAGCTGCTGTGTTATCGTTTGTATTTGCAAGGTAAGCTACCGGGTTGCTCAGAAGGTCAGAACCAAGCTGCTTGAGTCCGTCTACAGGGTCAATTTCCCAGTCATTGGAACCAGTCTTCTTTGCAACATAACTTACTTCTTTACCATCTCCTCTATAGTCTTCAAGGTCGCGCTCTGCAAGTGCGATTTCTACATAGAAAGGAACTCCGGGGAGTGCGTTTCCTGTAAGTTTGTTGTAAGACCTGAGACCAAGAGTCTGGTTGTCAAAGTCAAATCCCTTCTTTGTCTTGTCTACAACGCCCTGTGTCTTAAAGTTTGACTGAGTTCCGAGCATTGTCCAAGAAATAAATTTGACTCCAGACTTCTTTGCTCCGCCGCCCTGTGCACCAACAAGTGCGTCTACGTCTACGAGACCGTTCTTTCCACCGAATCCGTCATCTACAGTATCGGGTGCTTTAAGGTCTGCTGTCCAGTTTCCGTCAGAAATGAACTTATACTTCATGATAGTTCCTGCTGGAACTACTTTTGTCATTGTAAAGCCCTTGTCGGTCTTTGTCATGGCTTCTGCGCCATCCTGCCAGTTATTAAAATCTCCGGCAAGAAGAACTTCTGTAGCACGAGGGTTTCCGTAGAAGAATGTAACCTCTACCTTACCGTCGTCACGCTTCTTTACAGATACGTCAGCGAAAACAGCTGCTGAAAGCACCAGTAAAGTTGAGATGAAAGCAATAATTTTTTTCATCCTTTCCTCCAATTTTTTTTTGGTTCGAATCCGACCACTTTTCAGATTTTTTGAACCGTAACGCTATAATATGGCATACTATTTTGACTGTCAAATTTTAAGCACGATTTTTATAATTTTAGTGTGATGTATGATTTTTAGAATAGTTTTAGATACTTTTATTATATTTATTTCAACTTCAGCACCGGGTTAAGTAAAAACAGTTTTCTTCAGTGCAGTTTATTTGGAATTTAGAAATACTAATTCATACTTTTATTATATTTATGTAATTTCTGGGCAAAATTCGGTTATAGCAGGTTACAGGAAAATCATTTTTTTATAAGAAAAAACAATTTTTTATTTTTTTTACACAAAAATCGGAATCGCTTCCAACCACCGCTTTTGGTACTATTTTCACATGCCGTAAATTTCCTGAATCTTGACGTAAACGAAAGAAAATTGCTATAATATGTAAATAAAGTGCCAACTTAGCTCACCTGGTAGAGCAGCGCCCTCGTAACGCGCAGGTATTCGGTTCAAGTCCGGAAGTTGGCTTTTAGTTAAGGTACTTACATGTCTGTAGGT
>ERZ1034917.1444-NODE-1444-length-14506-cov-8.353263_pt1 | contig 14506 bp, 12 predicted proteins | sample MGYA00520605_ERZ1034917 | MGnify/ENA primary metagenome ERZ1034917 (study PRJEB33766, sample SAMN09781784) | gut metagenome | biome: gut microbiome | host: Homo sapiens | place: Madagascar | study: EMG produced TPA metagenomics assembly of the PRJNA485056 data... | reverse complement strand
ATTTTATTTAATCGTGATATAATTTAGTTAAGGTTGGTTCTTAAAAAATGCAATTTTTATAGATTGACCTTAAGTTATAAAACTTCAGTTTAAAAATCTTCTGTAGGAGGAACCCTGGATGAAAAAAATTATTACAATAAGCAGAGAATACGGTAGCGGTGGTCACACTATCGGAACCTACGTTGCAAAGGCGCTCAACATTCCTTTATATGACAAAGAAATTATTGACATGGCCGCCCAGAATTCAGGACTGTCACCAGACTTTATAAAAAAAACCGAACAGAATATTTCTTCGGGCTGGCTCTACACCCTTCTTTTGGGAGCAAGTTATGCAGCACCGGGAACAACACACATCGGTATGAATACACAGAATCCTTCTGTTCCGCTGGCAGACCAGGTTTTTAACGCACAGCGCGATGTAATTATCGGACTTGCAAAAAAAGGCCCGTGTGTCATCGTAGGAAGATGCGCCGACTACATCCTGCGCCACTGCGAACAGATTAACAAAACTGACGTACTTAACGTTTTTATCTACGCACCGCTCAAAGACAAAGTAAAACGCGCAATAGAACAGAAAGGACTTGATCCTGCAACTGCAGAACGTGATGTAAAACTCATAGACAAGCGCCGCGCCAACCACTACAACACATTTACCGAACGCACGTGGGGCAAGCGCGACCATTACGATTTGCTTATAAACAGTTCGCTTCTTGGCCTCGAAAAAACTGCAGAAATGATTATTGAAGTCGCAAAACATTCCTGAAGTTTTTTGAGTAAAGCTACAGTTTTATTCTTACAGTCTGAATACGGCGGGAACTCTGGTCTTCTACGATATAGATGTTTCCGTCGCATTTATATACAGCACCAATCGGTGGAAGTTCATCAAATCTTTCCAAAAGCCAGCCTCCGAGCGTGTCAAAATTTTCGCTCGAAAGATTCAGATTAAGCACGTCATTCAAATCATCAAGTTTCATATCTCCGGGAACAAGAAATTCATTTGTGCCAAGAACAGTTACACGTTTTTCGGGAGCAACTTCAGCATATCCGTATTCGTCAGTCATACGTCCGAAAACTTCATGCAGAATGTCATCCATCGTAACAATTCCAGCCATGCTTCCGTATTCATTTACAACAACTGCAAAATTATTTTTTTCTTTTTTGAAACCGTGAAGAAGATCAATCGCAGACATTGTTTCCGGAACAAACATTACCGGCCTCATACAGATTCTTATAAAATCACGGCTCGAAGTAATTGGTTTTGATGCAAACAGAACGCCCTTGTAATGAAGAACTCCGATTATATTTTCGGGATTGTCTTCGTAAACAGGAAGTCTGGAATACCCCGACTCAACAAAAAGTTTTATTACATTATCAAGCGTTTCGTTTACGTTAACATAACGCACCAGAGATCTGTGGCGCATAATGTCATGCAAGTTCAAATCCGAAAATTCAAATATGCGGTCAAGCATTTTGCGTTCGTCCTGCTCAAGCGTTCCTTCATGTTCACCAACGTCTATCAGAGTTTTAAGTTCATCTTCGGTAATAAGAGGCCGCTTTGTTTTAATAATCTTGTGTTCCAGAAAATCTATAAAGTTTGTAAAGACGCTAAATATCCAAATTACAGGAAAGAAAATACGCTGAATCCAAATTACCGGAGTAGCCGCAAATTGTGCCATAGACTGCGATTTTATTCCTGCATATGTTTTTGGAATAATTTCACTGAACACAATTACAAGCACTGTTATAACTGCTGTTGCTGCAGAAAGATATTCAGGGCCGAACACTTCAAGTGCAAAAGCCGTTGCAACAGAAGAGTTAAGTGTATTTACAAAATTATTTCCTATCAGAACTGTTGTAATAAGTTTGTCGAGGTTTGATTTTAAGAAAGCAATTTTTTTTGAATTGCGCGCATTCGACTTGAGCATCTGCCTGATTGTAATTCTTGAAAGACTTGTATACGCAGTTTCTGTAGCAGAAAAAAAAGCACCCATACACAAAAGAACAATAATCAGAATAAGAGTAAGAAGAATTTTTAAATTACTGTTCATTGCCTGCCTCTTTACATTCCCATATTCTTACACGGGACACGCGTTTGTCATCCATTTTGCTTACAATAAATTTATATCCGGAACGAACAATACTGTCACCTACACGCGGAATACTTCCCAAAGTCTCGCATATGTAGCCGCCCAAAGTTTCACATCGACGTGAATACAATGAAATTCCCAGCTGTTCATTTATGTCTATAAGTCTTGAAAGTCCGTCGACTTCGGCATTCTGCAAATTTCTGAGCGTAAGTTCAACACGTTTTGCATAAGGTTTGTATTCATCGGCAACAGGGCCAAAAATTTCGCGCACAAGATCTTCGCTTGTAAGAACACCGTAAGTTCCAGAATATTCATCTATTACAACTGCCATGCTCTGTCTGTTTTCACGGAGCATCTGCTGTATACTGGACATTTTTTTTGTTTCAAGAATAAAAAGCGGCGGTCTCATAACTTTTTTTACGCTGAACTCTTCGGGTCTGTTTTTATAACAGAGCAAATCCTTTACATAAAGAATTCCCAGAATATCATCAATGCCGTTTTTTCCGTAAACAGGAAAGCGGGAAAGTCTTATGCGCTCGGAATATTCGACTATTTTCTGGTAAGAGTCATCTATTGAAACTGCCTTTATATTTTTACGCGGAACCATTATATCTTTAGCTTCCAAATCGCTGAACTTAAAGACGCGGCGCATCATTGTTTTTTCATTGCGTTCCAGAACTCCCTGTTCAAGTCCCACGTCAAGAAAAGTTTTTATTTCTTCTTCTGTAAACGAAACTTTCTTTTTGGAAGCGTCTACTTTAAAAATTTTTAACGTAATACGCGAAAGAAAAGTAAAGACCGCAACAAAAGGAGAAAGCAGAACTTCAAGTACGGCAATGAATCCGCAGAAAAAAAAGGCAATCGGTTCGGGATGATGGGTTGCAACTGTCTTCGGAAAAATTTCTCCAAAAATCAAAAGAAGCATTGTTGCACAGAAAGTTGCTATTCCAACTCCTGCACTGCCGAACATTTTTATTGAAACATAAGTGAGAATAGATGACAAGGCAATGTTAACAATATTATTGCCCACAAGAAGTGTGTTTATAAGACGGTCTCTTCCATTAAGAAGCCGCCAGACAAGCATTGCCCGACGGTTTTTCTGATTGCGCAGAGAACGCACCCTTAGTTTGTTAATAGAAAGGAATGCGCTTTCTGTTGCAGAAAAAATCATTGAAAGAAGTATGAGCACCCCTGCAACTGCAAGAAGCGCCCACATGGAAGCCGACGGTGGTTGTGAAGAGTCCATCGCCTTCTACTGTGCCCCCATTTTTTCTTTCATATTTTTTGTAACCGCAATTGCATTCAGAATTGTATCTGCATGTTCACCAGTCGGATCCAAATCATATGAATTGTTCAGATATTCGAGCATTCTGTCAAAATCAGTGCTGTTGCTGTAAGCAAGCATAAATGCTGCGGTAAACCAGGCATTCTGCTGCTGTTCAACATTCATGTTGCCAAGATTAACGGCATTTACAAAAGGCTCTGCAACATCACCGCCCGAAACAGCTTCATCGTATGAAAGAAAATTTGCCTGATACAAATCAAACAGTCCGCGCTCGCCGCTTTTGTTTTCGGGATCAAGAACTGCAACTTCTTCTACAAGAGGTCTTAGCGGAGTTACGCAGTCTGCAAGTGTATTTTCATACAAAGCCTTTATTGCGGCAATCTTTTCCACACCGGAAGTTTTGTTCAAATCGGCAGAATATTTTCTGAATTCAACGCAGGTATCTTCTACAGAGGCAAGGGAATCTGCAAAGTCAGTATATTCCGGAACAGTCTCGCCGACAGGAAGTTGTGAAATTACATATCCTTCAGGCGTAAGAATATAAACTGCAGGATAAGAGCGCACGTTGTATGTCATTGCAAGAACAGTCTTGTCTGCATACTCAGCTGCAATTTTTTCTGCAGCTTTCTTTTCTTTTTTTGAAGCATCTTCTGCAACATCTGCAAGTGCATATTCCTTCTGTGAAAAATCAATATTCAGGAATACAAACTTTTTTCCAAACTGCTGTGCAAATTCTTTTGTATAAAGAATCTTCTGCTTGAACGGAATGCAAGAGTCAACCCAGTCATCGCCCGAGAACAGAATAAAAATCTCGCGGTTTTTTGCAGTTGCCTGCTTCTTTGCCTTTTCAAAACTTGTAGTCCATGTAACCGCAGATTTTCCTGCAGCATCTTCTTTCTTTGTATCTTTATCGCAACTTACAAACAAAGTGCCCAGTGCAATAACAGATACTGCAAAAATTCTAACCATTTTCTTTTTCATAAAATAAAACCCCAATCAGTTAAAGTACGAAACGCCTGCATAGAAAATATTCTGGCAGGAACTTTCGTTTGCGTTTCCGGCAGATGCACCGGCAATATTCTTTATAAGATCAGAACTGCTTCCGTCTGCATCATTTCCCATAGTGCGCTCACTGTGTCCCATCTTTCCAAGAACACGACCATCCGGGCTGGTAAGTCCTTCTATTGCAAAAAGGCTTCCGTTGGGATTGTCAGGCTCGGTGACAGATGGAATTCCGTTTTCGTCAACGTACTGTGTAAAGACCTGACCGCTGGCAAAAAGTTTGCGCGCAAGATCTTCGTCAATTACAATGCGTCCTTCACCATGGCTTACCGGAACAAGATGAATGCGTGACTCAAGAACACTCTTTGAAAGTGCCCACGGACTTGTTGCACTCACCATTCTTGTACGTACAATGCGGCTTATGTGGCGGTTGATTCTGTTGAATGTAAGCGTCGGCATATCTTCAGAAGGCTCGCGAATTTCACCGTATGGAACAAGACCTGTTTTGATAAGAGCCTGGAATCCGTTGCAGATACCAAGAACAAGACCGTCGCGTTTTTTAAGAAGATCCATTATTGCATCTGCAATTCTGTGTTCGCGTATAACATTTGCAATATATTTTCCGCTTCCGTCAGGCTCATCACCGGAACTGAATCCGCCGGCAAAGGCAAGAATCTGTGACTTTGAAATCTGCTTTTTGAATTCCTCAAGCGATTCTGCAAGTTCATCAGGTGTTCTGTTTCTGAAAACCATTATATTTGTTTCTGCACCGTTCAGGTTAAACGCACGCGCCATATCGTATTCGCAGTTTGTTCCGGGGAACACAGGAATAATTACACGCGGCTTAACGCTGTTGTTTTTTACAGAGAAACTCTTTCTTGCGGTTGCCAGTGATTTATGTTCAGCAAGTGCAAAGTCAGGAAGCGCTTTCTGAAGTGCAGCACCTGATATCGGAGGGAACACTTTTGCAAGTTTTGATTCCCAGGCCTGTTCAATTTCGCAAAGTTGAATTTCTTCATCTTCTATAGTAACAGAAGGGTCTGCCTGTGTATCACCGATTTTTGTAACAGTTCCGCAGGCAAAGTCAGAAGAAGCTTCAAGATCTTCGGAAGTTTCTACAATTATTGAACCGTACAGCGGAGTAAACAAATCAGAAGCGTCTGCATCTTTTTCAAGACCGGCAGCAGTTGCACTAAGAGGAATTGTGTCCAGCGAAATTCCAATGCGGTTACCCATAGCCATCTTGCTTACAGCTTCTGCTATTCCACCGGCACCGACAGGATACATTGCGCTTATTTTCTTTGCACAATTAAGAGCATAAAGTGCGCGTGCATTTTTCTTGAAGGTTTCAAAATCAGGGGCAAGTTCTGCGGAATAAGGAACACTTACAAGGTAAACTGAATCCCCGGCTTTTTTGAATGAACCAGAAGTTACATTTGAAACATTTTCTGTATCTACTGCAAAAGATACCAGTGTGTGCGGAACATTCAGTTTTTCGAAAGTACCAGACATTGAATCTTTTCCTCCGATTGAACCTGTTCCCATAGATTTCTGTGCATCAATTGAACCAAGCAGTGCTGCAGCAGGGTAACCCCATGTTTTTTCATCAACAGCACGTCCAAAGAATTCCTGGAACGTAAGTCTGCATTCTTCGGGGTTTCCGCCAAGACAAAGAATTTTTGCAAGGGAAGAAAGAACGGCAACCTGTGCTCCGTGCCAGGCAGACCACTGTGCAACACGCGGATCATAACCGAACGACATAAGGCTTACAGTAGAAGTTTCACGCGGGCTTACTACCGGAATTTTAGCTGCCATTCCGGCTTCGGGAGTTCCCTGGTATTTTCCACCGTAAGGCATAAGTACAGAACTTGCACCGATAGAACCGTCGAATCTTTCTCCGAGTCCGCGCTGTGAACAGCATGCCAGGTCTTCCATATCGGCAAGCCATGCTTTTTTCATGTCGGGCTCTGATTCATTTTCATTAAGAATTTTTTCTACCGACTCAAGCGGCTTTACAAGAGGTGACTCTTTCTGTGCGGCAGGTGATTCTATTCTTGCAACAGCTTCGTGTTTTGCTCCGGCTGCATCAAGGAATGAACGGTCAATGTCAACAATTGTTTTTCCGCGCCACTTCATTACAAGACGGTCAGTATCTGTTACAGTTGCAACTACAACTGCGTTAAGGTTTTCTGCATCTGCTGCGGCAATGAATTTTTCTACATCAGACTTGCGAACAACTACAGCCATTCTTTCCTGTGATTCAGAAATTGCAAGCTCTGTTCCGTCAAGTCCTTCGTACTTTTTTGGAACTGCATCAAGGTTTATATCAAGCCCTGGAGCAAGTTCACCTACAGCAACAGAAACACCGCCCGCACCAAAATCATTTGAACGTCGTATCATGCGGCAAACGTCCTTGTTGCGGAACAAACGCTGAATCTTGCGCTCTTCCACGGCATTTCCTTTCTGAACTTCGGCAGCAGCGGTTGTAACAGACTTAACATCGTGTACCTTTGAAGAACCTGTTGCTCCTCCAATACCGTCACGTCCTGTTCCGCCTCCAAGAAGAATAACAATGTCACCTGTTTCGGGTTCTTCACGCATAACCTGATCGCATGGGGCAGCCGCAATAACAGCTCCAAGTTCCATGCGCTTTGCAACAAAGCCGGGGTGATAAATCTCGGCAACCTGTCCTGTAGTAAGACCAATCTGGTTTCCGTAAGAAGAAAATCCCTGGGCTGCTTCGCGTGTAAGTTTCATCTGCGGAAGTTTGCCGCTGAGTGTTTCTGAAAGCGGAACAGTCGGGTCTGCAGCTCCTGTAACACGCATTGCCTGGTAAACCCACGAACGGCCCGAAAGCGGATCACGGATCGCACCTCCGATACAGGTAGCAGCACCACCGAAAGGTTCAATTTCTGTAGGATGATTGTGTGTCTCGTTCTTGAACTGAAGAAGCCATCGTTCTGTTGCGTCAGGAGAATCTGCGCTTATTTTGTTTCCTGCAGCATCTGTAGTATAATGAACGTCTATATAAACTGAACATGCATTGATCTCTGCACTTACCTCGAGGTCATCGAGTTTTCCGTGTTTACGCAGATACTTTGCACCGATGCAGGCCATGTCCATAAGTGTAACAGGCTTGTCTTTGCGGCCGGCGTAAAGATCAGTGCGCATTACATTGTAACCGTCAAGTGACTTCCTAAAAAGTTCTGCATAAGGACCGTCATCAATCTTTACATCATTGAGAACAGTGTTGAACGTAGTGTGGCGGCAGTGGTCGCTCCAGTAAGTGTCCAGAACACGTATTTCTGTAAAAGTAGGGTCACGGTTAATTGACTTGAAATAATCCTGAAGGAACTTAATGTCGGCAAAATCCATTGCAAGACCAAGTTTTTCGCGGTAAGTTTCAAGAGCTGCATCATCAAGGGCGTTAAAGCCTTCTACTGTTGGAATATCAGCCGGAACTTCAGATTTCATCTGAAGTGTTTCAGGCTTTTTGTCATCAGTAAGACGGCTGTCTACCGGATTTATAAGATAAGATTCAATTTTCTTTACTTCGTCTGCAGAAACTGTTCCTTCAAGAAGAACAATCTTTGCACATTTTACGCGCGGTGGTTCAGAGCCGACTTTAACTTCTTTTGACATGCTTTCCCTAAGAAGAGAAAGACACTGTTCTGCACTGTCGGCGCGCTGGTCATACTGCCCCGGAAGATATTCCCAGATAATTTCAGTTGTTCCTGAAGGGACTGAAAGAGCATCGTATGTTACAATGTCACCCTGAGGCTCAGAGAAAATTCGTGTTGCGGCCGCTTTTGCAACTGCATCAGTAACATTCTCGATATCGTACCGGTTGAAATAGCGAACGCCGGTAACACCACCAATACCCAAAAAACCTGTTATTTCGGAAAAAATCCGCGCCGCTTCATTCTGGAAGCCGGCCTTTCTTTCAACATAGATACGAAACATTCGCATATTATATAGAAAAAAATGCGTTTGTTCAATGTAAAATCACCTGCAAGCCGCCTGCACACACCTGCATTTCAGGAACAGACGCTTATTACGTTAAGAGCGGCGGAAAACGTCTGCAGCGTGCCGTTCCCGAACGGCTTCGGCGCTGCGCACCTGCAGATGTCCGGGCCGCCCCGCCGTCGCCGCGCTCCGCCTCTGATATTGTTTTAATTGTATATTCCTGCAGCAACCTCTGCCTATTGAATTTTTTCAGTTGATTCTAATAGATGCTGCATGATAAAATTTGCTTTAGTCTCCGCAAGATCATTCAATTCATCAGGAGATAATTTTTCCAACTTTTTTTTAGAAATAGTCAATTCTTTTGTCATTACTTCTTCCATAATTACCTCCAATAAACAGTCTCACATATTCCACATTATTAAAACCGTTTTACACGATTCTATGCCTGGCCTGCAATTTTACTGTCGTTTCCAAACATCTTCATTAATGCCTGCTGTAAAACCTGCGAAAAGTTTACGTTGTTTTCCTGTGCTTCTGCATTTAACCACGCAGGAAGAGTGACTGTCCTCCTTACAGATTTATTAATCTGAGCCATGCGGATTGAAGGCATATATACGTCAATAAGCATTGATTTCTGATTTTTTTCCAATTTTATTGACTCAAGAGCTGAAGGTTCCGGGATTTTCTCTCCGTCTTCTTCAAGTCCAAACATTACACAACCAAGTAATTCACGTGCAGAAAGCAATGCATCCTTGTCGTCAACTCCTGAAGTTGCAACTTCCAAATCCGGAAAATCAACGGCAATTTCCTGCCCTTTCTCATAAGTAAAAACTGCTGGGTAAAAGTATCTTTCTGGCTTTTTCATTTTTCACCTACCTGAACAGAAGTTCTGACTGTTCTTCAATACGCTTTAATGTGGGTCTCGGTATGTCCTTGCACGGATGCTTTACAGTTACGCGACCTTTCTTGGTGGGATGTTTATACTGGAGATGGCTTCCGACCGTATTAACCAAATACCAGCCGTCGGCTTCAATCAATTTAATTACTTCTCTTGAAGAATAACTTTTCACCGGTTTCCTCCCCACACCACTTTAGTTTAACACATATTATTATATATATCAAGAAAATTTGCCCGCACCTGCATTTCAGGAACATACGCTTATTTCGCAACAGAGACGGAGCGCGGCGACGCGCTCCGCCTCTCTTAACGGAATAAATTATCTGTTACTACAAAGACCGGTGCGTGCTGCTTTTTGCGGTTCCGGCAAAGCCGGAATTGGTGCAGTTTTTGCTGTTAATGCTTCGCTGTTCTGCTTCCTTAGCAGAAAGTGTGACAAATCCGCACGAAGCCGAAGTTATATGGTTCTTCTTATTTTGTTAAAGATAAATTGTAATTATCGATTGCCTGCATTCTGTAAGATACAGAGGCTTCATTTGTAATTCCAAAGGCTAATAGAGATATTAAGCTCAATGAGCCGGTTATAATTTCAGCATCAGAATCATTTTCGGAGTAGTAACTTGCAATTCCCGTGCCTATAAATGAACCTATAAGAGCATAAGTAATACATTTCCAGAAAGTTGCTTTTTTCATCAATTTTTTATTTCCTTCAACTGGAAGTAAAATTTTATTCAACTCTTTGTTTGTTAATGGAACCTCCGAATCAGCAAATTGGAATGTATCAAATGACGAAAATCCCCATTTTTTGTAGTGGATTATAAAATCATTTGTTTCTGAAAAAACAGTGGAATTATCTATGTTGTCCATTGCCATTGATTCATTATTTTTATTTGATTCCTGTGAAAATAAGAAATTGACGGTAAAAAATGAAAAGAATACGCAAAATAATAATTTTATGTTTCTCATTTATTTGCTCCAGCTGACTTTTATGGATATACCACCTGCCTTCCAGCCGGCAACTGCTGACGAAACGCCTACCGAAACTGCTCCTACGACACCTCCCGGAATGTAGCCTATAACCGGAAGTGTTATTCCTCCTATGGTTGAACCTATTTTCCAACCTATAAATGATCCGATGGCATCAGAAATTGCCGCGCAACAAATATTTTTTGCTTTCTTACGAAGCCATGAGCCTATACTTCTTGCTGCCTCATCATTTTCTGTATAGTAATCAATTGCGGCAATTGACATTTCAGAGAAATTTATGAAGCCTTCATATTCTTCTTTCGACAATGCCGATTTTGCATCATTTTCAATTTCTTCGATATTAGAAATTGTATCTTCAACAGATAAGGACTCATCATTTATGATATTTTCGACTTTTGAAATATAAGCAGCTGCAACACTTGAAATCAATTCATTTTCAAGAAGAAAATCTGATGTTGATGTATCTTCTGCCACCTCAAGAACTTCAGAATTGCATTCTGTTACTGAAGATGCACTTCTGGAAAATGAAACTGCATTATTTTCTAATGCGTTTTTAAATTGGGTTCTTAAAACATTTGATTCACTATTATTGGAATTGTTTATGCCGACTGTTTCTATGTCGTTAAAATTTGAACATCCAACAAGAAAGGCAGAAAAAATAACACTAAAAATAATTAACTTTTTCATTCAATTCTCCTTTTTATTGTCGAATTTTATCATAGGTTAATTATATTGTAAAGCTTAATTTAATTTTTGTCTTCTTTTTGCCGCCGTCCCCGGCGGCATCCATATACGGTGTAGAGTGGCTTTTTTTTCAGCACTTATGTGCTATGAGCCAAAATAAATAATCTAAGAAAAAATAAGACAAAAAGCAAAAAACTAAAAAAATATTTACTATGACACTCTTTGTCATACTACCTGCCTTATACTGACTAAAGCAAAACGGCACAGGAAACGCGCAGTACCTCCTTTAAAATTTGCGTTCCCTGCAGCCGGTTTTTGCATGGAGGCAGTATGAAAAATTATTTTATCTTAGGCCCAACGGGCAGCGGTAAAACCGGATTTGCCCGTAAGCTTCTTTATGGCCAGAAATATTTTGTATCAAGCTTTGAGCAATATTTTCCCATACTTACCGAGAGATTTTTCTGAAACAATTTACGATTCGGAAACAACTCATATTGTTGAAAAGATAGAACTTGAAAATGGATATTTTTGTAAACTTAAATAACAAACAGACTCAGGCTGTGCGGGAAACGGAAGGTTATGTCCGTGTAATTGCAGGGGCGGGGAGCGGTAAGACAAAACTTCTTGTAAGCCGTTATGCTTACCTTGTAACCGAATATGGAATCGACCCTTCAAATATTCTCTGCGTTACTTTTACAAACAAGGCGGCCGGGGAAATGAAAAAACGTATTTCAAAACTCATCGGACCTGAATATTCCACTTCCCTTATCTGCACCTACCACGGCTTTTGTGCCCGTCTTCTCCGCGAGAATCCAGAAAAACTTTTTCTTACCAGAGGTTTCCAAATTATCGATACTTACCAGCAGAAAACTCTTCTTGAAGAAATCTATCAGAAATATGAACTCAAACTGGATTGGGCGAACTTTCAGAGTATTATAAAGAAAATTGCACAGAAGAAGCAGGATATTTCATACGTGTCCCGGATGGCGCAGGCGGATAAGGTTCAGCTTCTTTCAGAAATCAATACTCTCGATGACCAGATTATCGAAGAATATATGCAGCGCCAGAAAGCGGTTTATTCACTCGATTTTACCGACCTGATGATGTATGCAATCTACCTTTTGACTAATGACGAAGAAGTCCGCAACAAATGGCAGGAACGGCTGAACTATATTCAGGTTGATGAGTTTCAGGATTCTTCTTCTATTGAGATGCAGCTTGTTGATATTCTTTCCGGCAAGTATCAGAACCTTATGATTGTCGGAGACCCTGACCAGAATATTTATGAGTGGCGCGGTTCCGATGTAAAGCTTCTTGTTGATTTTGACAAGAATCATCCCGGAACAAAAACTATTATCCTGAATCAGAATTACCGTTCTACTCCCCAGATTCTGAATTGTGCCAACACCCTGATTGAAAAGAATGCACTCCGCCTTAAAAAGGACTTGTTTACAAGGACTCTCCCCGGACCATCAGTAACTCATATTCATGCAAAAAGCGAAGATCAGGAAGTTGAAGAGATTGTAAAAACAATAAGAAAGATAAAAAAAGAGAAGGGTAAGTCATATTCTGATTTTGCAGTTCTCTACCGTTCAGGCTTTCTTTCCCGTGTTATTGAACGAAAACTTGTTGAAGAAGGTATTCCTTATGAAATCTATGGCGGCGTGAAGTTTTACCAACGCATGGAAATTCTTGATGTGGTTGCTTACCTCCGTCTTATCGCCTTCAACGATGACCTTTCATTCAAGAGAATTATCAATACACCGCGCCGAAAGTTTGGCAGAACCCGCGTTGCAGCCCTTGAAAGAATCCGGGAAAATAACGAAATAAATCTTTTTGACGTAGATCTTAAAGACAAAAGCCTTTATGAAGTTTTAAAAACACATTTAGGAGACCAGGCATTTAACGGTAGCGGGGGAGGTCAGTTTGTTTCTTTGATAGAAAATCTGAAAGCTCTGAAAGACCGTCTTAAAATCAGCGAGCTTATAAACCGTGTCTGCATTGATTCAGGCTACGAGCAGTATATCCGAGAACTTGGAGATGAGGAACGGCTGGACAACCTTTCTGAATTCAAGCGCATTGCAAACGAGTTTGAAAGCGGATTCGGAGAAGACATCAATCTTGAAGGCTTCCTCCAGCAGATTGCCCTTATGTCTACAGAAGACACGGACAAGCCCGTAGAAGCAGTAAAACTTATGACGATTCATGCTTCCAAAGGTCTTGAATTTCCGGTAGTTTTTATCATCGGCTTTTCCGAAGGGATTTTTCCTTCTTCCCGCACAATTGAAGAGCGTAAAAAACTCGGTCTTGAAGAGGAGCGCCGCCTCTGCTACGTTGCAATTACAAGAGCCCAGGAAACCCTTTATCTTATGGACAGCGAAGGACAGTCACAGAACGGAATCAAGAAACTTCCGTCACGTTTTCTATTTGAAATAGGTGAACAGAACTACAAACGAGTCGGCAGAATCAGTGATGACCTAGAACGAGAGGCTTTCGGTTATATGCACAGACTTGACCTTTCAATGACAGAAGAACTTCCTCCGGAACAGCAGAGCGGCGAGCTGTATGTGGAACATCATATTTTCGGCAAAGGCAGAGTTGTTTCTTTTGACACAAAGCGGAAGGTCTATACAGTCCAGTTTGAAAATATGACTCTGCCAAGAAGTATTTCCGCAGATTATTTTTCTAAGAAACATGAAAGTCTTTCTGTAATTAAAGCCCTTCCTCAGGAAAAAGAAGTTGAATATCTTCCTCCAGAAATTGAATCAAATTCTCTTCCCCAGAAAATTGACAATTCATTACAGCCGACAGATGATTTGAATAAATTAACTCTTTTTGAACAGAAAACCGAAAAGGAGGAAGAATACAGAAGTCTTTCGCATTGGGACGAAGACATTGATAAAGAAGAATTCACCATTGAAATGCCTGAGTTAGAAAAGAACGGTGAAGACGTTTCTGAAACTGTTGAAGAAATTGAAATTACAGAAGACGGAGAAGATGAAGAGGAAATTCCTGATGAAAAGAAAATCCCGCCTGAATTAAAGGCAAAGCTTGATGCTGCCCCTAACCACTGGGAAGACCCGAATTTTCCAAAAACCGGCTGGTCATGTACAAGTGTTACTGACCTTGGAGCTCCGGTCGGAATCTGTGAAATGTGCGGCTGACAGATAATCCGTTATGTCCATCACATGGTTCATAATTCTGGATTGAGTCTTGACTGCGGATGCGTATGTGCCGGAAAACTTGAAGGAAATATAGAACGTGCGAAGAAACGCGAGTCAGCCTTCAAAAATAAGGAAGCCAGAAAATTCAATTTTAAGAAAAGAACCTGGAAAAAGTCTGGCAGGGGAAATGAATATCTCAAAATCAAGAATCACATCGTAGTGCTGTTCTATTTCAGAGATTCTGACAAATGGAAATATTCCATCGACAATGAATTCTGTAAAAAATCCTACAACTCAAGAAATGAAGTAATCGAAGCTGTATTCGAGGCTTTGGAAAAATTATTGTATTCGTAATTAATCGTATTATTTGTGAGGAATGATAAGGCCATTTATTTAAAGGGATTTAAAGTTGCGAGCAAAGTATCATTAATAA
>ERZ1034917.1443-NODE-1443-length-14511-cov-57.694729_pt1 | contig 14511 bp, 3 predicted proteins | sample MGYA00520605_ERZ1034917 | MGnify/ENA primary metagenome ERZ1034917 (study PRJEB33766, sample SAMN09781784) | gut metagenome | biome: gut microbiome | host: Homo sapiens | place: Madagascar | study: EMG produced TPA metagenomics assembly of the PRJNA485056 data... | reverse complement strand
CACCCCCTTTTTCTGGATTTCGGTTTTCCGATTTTCCCCACCCTTGAATTTTCGGGAAGTGTTAAAATAATTAAACATAAATAATATGGAAGTAAAGATAGGAAAAGGTCTTTTGTCTCAGATTGAAAAGCCATTCGAGTCTAGCAATAATAAGATAACGCTAGATGATTTAGCGAAGTTCCTAAAAGAAATGAACGAGCAGTATAAACATAAAGTAAATACCAGACGTGAGTATTATGCTCAGTTGCTATGCAAGGATGGTAAAATCCGCAATGTGAAAGTTGTAGAAGAAAAGAAGGAATCAGAGGAATGGGGTCCTATATTACACTATTATAAGGAGACAGAAGACGGTGTAATTCCTGCATCATACGATGATATTATCAACAAGTTTGTTAAACATTAAAATAATATAGATATGACATTAGAAGAAGCAAAAGATATATTGAAGAAAGAGTTTGCAGTGATTAACCTTCACAAGTCAACAGAGCCATTTGAGTTTGACGATAGCAACTGGTTTGGGTATGAGAAGCCTTCTGTGCTTGAAGCTTTCCGTGTTTTATCCAAGGAAGGTTATTATATAACCATTAGCGGACATGATTACGATATGCGTAAGAAACGTTTGGAGAAGGAGTACGAAAAGAACACCAAGGCTCCCGGTCCTGCTGAGAACCTCATCAAGGAAGATTCAGGCGTAAACCCTGCCTTTGCAGAAGCAGCCTCCCAGTTCAACGATGCCTTGTTGGATGAGCAGGCAAAGAAGATTGCAGAGCTTACCAAGGAGAAGGCAAATCTTGAGGATCAGATTACGGTTTTGAATGCTTGCAAAAAGCACAACGATAAAATCGACCGAAAACAGATTAAGTGTCTCGGCAAGGAGATTGCTAAACTGAACGGCATCATCCATGACAAGAACGCTATTTTGTCTGACGTTGCAGAGGAACTTCGCCTTTCAAAGATTCGTGAGAAGAATCTGACCGAGGTGTGCCAGAAGTACGTGAAGGAGGTTGAGGATTTGAGGGAGAAGCTTGCAGATAAGGTTGTTGACAAGATTGATGCTCAGGCTTTGAAGAGTGCCGAGAGTGCTCTCGCTTATAAGGAGAAGGTGATTGCTGAGAAGGACGAGGTGATTGCCGACTTGGGCAATGAACTGGCGGCTACCAAGAAGGAGTTAGAGGAGAAGACCAAGCTGGTTGAAGTGGTTCGCAAAGGCTCTAAGGAGTATTGCGAATATGGTATTGCTGCTGAGAAGATGATCCAGAAGATGGCAAAGGTTATAGTTAGTGATAAACCAGTATCATTAAAAGACTTCAAAGAATATCGCCGCTTAGCGAATGGCTACAGTTTCAACCCTCAGCTGTTTGATTTTAGCGAGGAAGAGAAGAAGAAACTTTCTCTTATCAGAGACGATTCTGTTGGCGCAGTAACGAACCAGAAAAATTGTTCTCATTTCAAAGATACTCATCCTACAGAGGATAGCCCTGAGGAGGTTGAGTTGGATGAAATTCTGGAGTTGTTCATAAGGCTCTAGAGGAAGGTCACACGGTTACTATAGATTATAAAGATTAGCGTATGGCAGTAAACAATAATCAGAATACGCAGCAGCCTAGGAAGAAACCGGTAACTATCGGCGGCTATCCTGAGGCTGTGCATGACCTGATGAGGGCGAAATATCCCGATTATGATCAGGTGATGAATGGAGGAAATCAAGTAATGCAGGGCGGTCCGCAGGGCGGTATTCCAGCGGTGGCTCCACAGCCTATGAACATGAATGTGTTTCAGCAGAATGGCGGTGCTACCGGTAAGTTTGAGGCTCCAGCGGTTATGCCGCAGCCAGATTTGACTCCTGATACTCCAGCCCCAGCTCCAGAGTATGGAACGGATGGAGTTCAGTTTACCAACCCGGCACAAACTCAGCAGAATGACCTATCTTCCCTATCCTCGGCATTGACCGGCGCAGGAGTTTCGAGACAGGTTCCAGAGTTTGAGGCTGATCCTAAACAGAGGGATGGCGGCTTTTTCAGTTGGCTCGGCAAGATTATGCCAAAGAGTAGACCGGGAATGCGTGAGGGAGAGACTCCTGACGAATATGACCGCAGAATCACTACCAACCGTGAGAATATCGCTGCCTTTGCCGATGCCATCCGTCACATGGGCAACATCGTGAATACTTCCAAGGGTGCGCCTTTGCAGGTGTTCAACGACCCAACTACCATGATGGAAGAAGCTTACCAGAAGCGCAAGACAAAGAGAGAGAAACAAGCTGCCCTTGATGCTGATGCGGCATATAAGCAGGCAAACCTCGACCTTAAGAGTGCTGCCGCCAGAGCAGATCAGGCTTACAAGCTGTATCTGGCAGGGCTTCGTGGCGATAATGCCCAGCTTGCCAAGGATAAGTTTGAGTACCGAAAGGGCAAGGATGCGGCTGCTGCCCAGTATAAGAAGGAGAAGGACCAGCGAGACTTTGAGTATAAACAGGGACGTGACAGGGCAAAGGACGAGCAGACCAACAGAAGACTGAACATTTCACAGTATAATGCTACCCATAAGGGAAGCGGACGTGGACGGTCAGGCGGCGGTGGAGGCTCTTCTGCCAAATACGTAACATGGGATGCAGAAGGAAAACCTCATTATGCATCCAACAAGACCATGTATGAAGCAAATGAAGCTTACTACAATGGTAATACTTCTGGCAGTTCTTCTACTTCAAGCAGCAAGGAAGTGTTCAATAGGGATGGCTCTACTACAAGAACCACCAACAGACAAGGCGGTTCCTCTGTTGCACAGAGAGCAGGAGCGCAGCGAAGACAGAGGGAAGAAGCCAGAAAGAAGGCAGCGAAGCCTGCCGGAAAGTCGAAGAACGGCTATAAGAATACAAAGAAACTTGGTTTATAAACATTAATATATAATATATGGCTGGAGATAAATTTGACCAACTTTACAACGCCTTGAAAGCCGATGGCGCAGTATCGGGAACTAGAGAACATTTCAGGCAGTTCGTGTATGCGCCTGGCAAGCAGGGCTATCATAACAGAAAGCAGCTCTATGATGCGCTTCACGCAGACGGTGCTGTTTCCAGTAATTCGTATGAGGAGTTTGCGCAGCGACTCGGGCTTCACGCAGTAAATCCGAAGCCTCAGCAGCAGAAGCCAGTTCAGCCTGTCAAGAAGCAGACTATGAAGCAGAGAGCGCAGGAAGTCGCAGCTCAGTATCAGAAGTCAAGGCAGCAGAAAGCTCAGCAGCCTAGAACGGCTACTACTTCTGGTACGGACTACATGCAGAACTGGCGGTTGATGCACATGCGCAACGACCAAATGAACCCGATGCAGCAGGCTCAGGCTAGTAATGCGCGCGCACGCATGCAGAGAGCACGGGAACAGGCTATTCAGCAAGAACAGAAAAATCCGATTACCCAAAGTAGAGCGGATATAAATCAAATGAAAGCTGTAAATAGGAGATTCAGAGATATGGCTGCAAATGGTGCACAAGCATACTCTAGTCGTGCAGAAAAGAAAAAAATGTATGACATAGCGAACGCTAACAGCCGCAGCTTATATGAGAACTCTCCTGTATCGAAAAGTTTCAACGAGATGCTATCGGATTTTGATACTCCAGATGCTCGCAGGGCTAGAGCCAAGCAGCAGAGAGAGGACGATGCAAGAGCACTTGCCAAGTATGAGGTGGAGGGTAACAAGTTCGTAAGGAATGACGGGAAGTCCGAAGGTATTTTGGGCAATGATCTTCTCAGTCTGGTTGATTCTTCCATGAATGAGGCGCAGGAGTTGACACGCCAGCAGTATCAGCAGAACCTTGACAAGATGGGCGGCATCTATGCGCCTCAATCGGTAAAGGAACAGGCTTTCCGTGATGCCCAGACGCAGGAACAGGTGAACCGTCAGAACGTTCTGATGAACAATCTCAGCAAGAAAATCGGCGAGATTTATTCGCAGAAGGGAATGCAGCGCCATATTGCCGAGAGTGCCGAAAGATTGAATATGGGTGTGGAGGAATATGTTGACAAGTACGTGACTCCAGAGATCATGAACTATGCTCAGAAGGCTCTGACGATGCGTAACCAGGAGGAAATCATGCCTCACGGTGCGCTTGACTATATCGCCAAGAATCTCAGCAACTCCATCATCGGTATGATGGTGGCTCCATCTGTCATGTCTAGAGATACCAGACAGAGATTGCAGGAAGGTATCGCTATCGCTGATGGTGATGCGGAGATTCAGAAGGTGGCAGGGCATAAGGATGAGACCTACCGCTCGGGAATCGGTACGAGATTCGCTTCTACAGCCGTCAATATGGCTGCCGACTCTGGTCCGCTCGCCGTAATCGGTGCAGGTGCGAGTGCTGCCGTGAATGCAGGAACCCGAGTTCTGACAAACGGACTGGTGAAGGCTGGCGTGATGAAGGCAGCGCAGAGACTTACCGCACAGCAGATGGCTTTCAAGGTTGCCAATATGACTACTGCACAGAAGATCATGTCGGGATTGGGTACTAGAACGGCAACAGGTGCGCTGAATCTTGCAGGATATTCGGGCGTTACTGCTGCATTGAGTCAGGCTTCTACTGGCGATGATACTTCTTTGCAGGCTATCGGCGAGGCAGGTCTGAAAGGTGCAGAACACGGTGCGGTTACTGGCGCTATGTTCGGCGTATCGGGTGCGGTGATGGCTCCATGGGTATCAAAGTTCGGTATTACCGGCTTGGAGAAGAGTACTGGAGAGCGATTGCTTCACGGCGCACAGAAAATTGGCGCTACCGCTGCCGGTCTCGGCGTTGAGGCTGGAACCATGATGGTTGCCGACAACGTGACCGGCGATAAGGATATTTCCTTTGGTACTTGGTTGGAAGATGTTGTGATGGTTGGCGCATTCAAGGCTGGCGAACCTAGCAACTTCGTAAAGATGGGTAATATTCTGAATCATCTTACTCATAATAACGGTGGTAATTTCGTGATTGGCAAGAATGCCAACGGCTCCCCTATCGCCGTGGATATTCGTCTGACTCCTGACGAGAAAAACGAGTTGATTTCTTCTACATCGGGCAAGAATCTGATGGATGCTTTTGTAAAGGTTGATCGTGCATCGAAGACCGCACCAAGAGACCCGAAGTATAAGACAGCATACACGGATTTCATGAACGACCCAGACGTTTCTCAGAGCACCAAGGAGAAGGTGAACGCAGCGATGGGACTGTTCAATACCACAAGGGGCAGAAGCTACCGCAGCGTGAACGATGTGAAGAATAAGCAGGTTCTGGAATACACCAAAAACGGAACGCTTCTTACACGTACCTCTTATAAGAATGCCGATGAGCGCCGTGCCATCCTTTACAAGCAGAAGCTTTATCGTGATAATGACGATATGATGTCGCTGATTGGCTATTCCAAGATGAAGGATATGCAGCTGACTGATGAGGACGGAAATGTTACCAGTCTGGCACTTGGCTTCCTCCGTAATAAAGGCTATGACACAAGCAAGGATGTTACAGACCCGGAAAACGCCCAGCTGATTAATGACTTGCGCAACCCGAAGAGTGCGCTCTATCTTGACTGGGAGAAGTATGTGGACGTTTACGGTTCGTACGGCGATCTTAAAGTAGAATCCGCAGACGTTGTTGGTGGTTTTATGGACACCTTGAAGAAGATGATCAACGACAAGGGTAACGTGACGGTTGATATTGACAACATCATGCGCAAAGACCCAATGAAGCGTACCGACCAGGAGAACAAAATTTTCTATTATGTGAAGAGCGAACTTGAAAACAGACTTTTCCCTAGCGGAAAGCCACACGCAGACCAGTCTGCCAGTCAATGCAAGACGGTAGCCGAGGAGAATAATCTGGGTACGGACAACCCAGATGGCGGTGTTGTGGTGGACGAATTGCGCAATCTCCATAATGCAGAACAGGCGGTTGATGAAGCGATGGAGAGCAACGATGTTTTCAAGCAGACTTTCGAGAAGCTGCACCAGCAGGGCTTGACACCGGCACAGATTTACGATGCACTCATTCAGAATGGATTGACCCAAGAAGAGTTGACCCCACTTGCCCAATATATCAATGCGAACGCTAGAGTGCAGGGTATGCAGCAGGCTACTGCTGATGCCATAGAGGAAAACGTGAAGGAGTTTACTTCTGATTGGAGCTATCACGGAACGCTGAACGGTCAGCAGATGGACGGCGAGCAGGCTCTGTATGTGCAGGACAGCAACAGCAGAACCCTTCTTGTTGGTTCGGGTGATGTTGCATTCGACCAGACTACTGGCAAGGCGAAGGAAGGAAGCGGCGATATGCTTGTCTGTCTGGACCCTAATACCAAGGAATTGGTTTACGTGAAGGCAGATGAGGTTACTCTGTTCCAAAACCAGCCTATCGACCAGTTTGCTGCTGAGTATCGTCAGAGATTGCAGATGAAGAACTCTGAGCCTTACAATCAGGCGGCACAGGAACAGGCGATGCAGGATGCTGCCAAGGCGCAGCAGGAGCAGAATGCGCCACAGGATAATACCACAAAATCGGAAGATAGTACCACAAAAGAGGGTAATTTAACAAAAGATGATACCACTTTAACAAAAGTTAATACCACTTCGGGCAAAGATAATACCACAAATGAGGACTTAGTACCACAAGAGCAGCCTCAGCCTAGCAGAAAGTTTGCAGATGGCACAGATGTTCCTATGACTACGGACAGCAAGGGAAGACCTACGCCAGACTATGCTAGTATGACTCCTGAGCAGAGTGCGGAGATTCTTACTGAGGACTTCGGGGAGAATGCCGAGAAGGTGGTGGACGGGCAGATTCAGAAAGCTGAGAAGGCTTTGAAGGATGCCGAGAAGATGAAGGTGGACTATACTGCCGAACCTAACGACATCATGGAGCAGGAGGCTTTGAAGACTAAGACTATTGAAGCTGCCAAGAAGCAGTTGGACCACGCTCAGAATATCAAGAAGGCTATGACTGCCAAGAAGGTTGCGGAGACTGTTGGTAGTACCGAACAGACAGAGGGCGCACATGAAGCTGGTAGCGTGGCAGGACAGAAGTTTGTGAATGCGCCTAGACTGGTGGGCAACAAGCGCACAAGAATGCTGCCTGACGGAGAAACCAAGATTAAGGGGCACTATGAGATTGTTCCGGCTGAAAGTCTTACTCCTTCACACGATGTAAATAATGGCTACAAGAAATCTGAGGGTTTCCCTACCGACGCTGAGGGCAGAACCGTGAATGATCGTGACTATGAACACGATAAGGAGGCTCAGCAGAATACCGACCAGATTGCCAGAAAGTATAATGGCATGGCTATCGAGCAGGTGCCAGTGGTATCTGACGAGGGTATCGTTTATGATGGCAACGGTAGAACCATGGCAGGACAGAAGGCGGCAAAGGAAGGCACGGACGGAGAATACATCAACGACCTTCTGGAGAATGCCGAGAACTTCGGCTTTACCAGAGAGCAGATTGAGCAGAGCGGTATCAAGCATCCTCGCCTGGTAATGGTTACGGATGAGAGATTGCCATACGATGCGGCTACCTTCGCCAAGTTCAACCGCAACGAGAAGAAGACTCAGAGCAACACAGAGCAGGCGGTGGCAAAGTCTAAGACCTTGACATCTGACGAGATAGGTGCTATCGTTGCCGAGATTGACGGAAATGGTTCACTTGATGCTTTCTTTAACAATTCCAAGGCAATAAACGACCTTATCAAGACGTTAGTAAGCAAAGGCATCATTGGACAGAACGAGGTGGCTCAGATGATGGAAAGCCCTGAGCGACTGTCGGCACAGGGCAGGGAGTTCGTGAAAAACCTTCTCTTGGGTTCCATCTTCAAGCCTGAGACTATCAGAATGCTGGGCATCGACTCTACGGTGAAGAATAAGGCTATCAACGCTATCCGCTCGGTGATGGACAACATGAAGCTGGGCGAGTCCTCTCTTCGTGACGAGATTGATCAGGCTATCCAGTTGCTCTATGAGGCAAGACAGGGCGGCAATAAGGTTGATACGCTGCTGAGAACATCGGATATGTATGGTGAGGATGCGGCTAAGCGTTACCCTTCTATCTCTCAGATGATGGCTTTAGCCTTGGAGGGCAAGGTATCTGATTTCAGAGATTTGCTTGATGAGTACAACCGCATTGCTGCCGCTAGGAACACTGGCGAGGGCAGTATCTTTGAGGCTGCTCCTACCAAGGAAGAGTTAGTAAAAGAATTTTTGGACTTTAAGAAATGGCAAGATTATGGAACAGGACATTCAGAAAATGAAGGAGGCAATGATGTTTCAGGCGATGAAAAACCTCAACAGGAAGCATCGGGAGGAAATGAACCAGCAGAAGCAGGAGAAGAACCAGACGACTTAGTAAACAAAGAACTCGTAAAGCGCATTACTGAGACTGACGAGGAATTTGAGGTTGAAGGTAAGTACGGCACTATTTATAAGAAGAAGTATCTGATTGATGGTGACAAGGAGGTGATGCAGGTGGATGAGCCAAACAAGGACGGCGATTACACCGGTTCCTACTATGAGTTTGATGGCAAGAAGTATGGTGACTTGAATGAGGTTGTAGAGCATATTGACGGCAAGAATGATGAAGGCGGTCTCCCACTCCTTCCTAATGAAGAGAAGCCAGACCCTACTTTTAACCCGATTGAGGCGGCTGCCGCTGAGTTCAAGAAGGAGCATCCTCTGACCGAGGAGGAGATCAAGAAGGCTGACGTTGATGATGTGGTGAAGGATATGGCTCTGGACTATCTGAACGGAGAGGTGATAGACGATTTGCACCGTGCCATCTACGAAAGCATCTTTGTCAAGACCAGAGACAAGGTTAAGACTAACGAATCTGTTCCTGCCGAGAAACAAAGTGTTTCATCAGGTGAAACTGACGGTTCCATCGTGAGAAACGAAAATAAGCCTCAGAATAATGAGGTGAAGAATGACGTAAAGGCGGCTAACGATGCAGCAGTAGTAGCTTCCAATAAGAAGGTCAATGACCTTTGGAAAGAACTCATGAATGCCGGCAAGGATGAATTGTCTGCCTCATTCATCGGTCTTAACTCTAAGCAGTTGGAGTTGTTGCCTAAGCTTGTTGGTGCCATGGCTGAAAATGCTTATCTGAGAATCAAGAGAGGCATGCACAATCTTGAAGACGTGGTGAAGGAAATGCGCAAGGAGTTTGCGCCTGCTGCCAAGGTTTTCAAGAAGGAAGACGTGGATGCTATCTATGAGCAGATGATGAATATCCGCTATCGTGACGGCGAGCAGCGTATGAGCTTGAAGGAGTGGGCTGACTACTACGAGAAGACTTCACCTAAGCATCAGGAGAATCTGGTGGGTGACTCCAAGACTGCCGAGCAGAGAAAGCTGGCAGAGAAGAAGTTTATTGATACAGTGAACATAAAGTTGGGCTTCAAGCATAAGTTTAACGGAATCGTTGAACTGAGACAGATAGCTGAGAGAGTTGGCTTGAAGGATATTAAGGACACAGACCTTCAGGAGCTTGCTGAGACTGCTATTGTTAAGCGAGCAAGAGGTATCGCTTCTTCTGAATCAACCAATGATGCCGTGAAGTTTGAACGCATCAAGACGCTCTATGAGAATCAGCCTAGCCTCAACCAGCGTGATTCTGAGCGAGTGATGAAGCAGCAGTACTCTACCCCTGCCCCTTACGCTTTCCTTGCGGATATGTATGTGAAGGGCAACGGCAAGGTGATTGAGAGTGCTCTGGAGCCTAGTGCCGGCAACGGCATGCTTACCATCGGCTTGCCAATGGATAAGGTACATGTGAACGATATTGATGCCCAGCGATTGGCGAACCTGAGAAGACAGGGCTTCAAGAACGTGACGAGTCAGGACGGAACGCAGCCTTTTGCAGACAAGGACGTTGACGTGGTGGTGACAAACCCACCATTCGGTAGTGCTACCCCTAAGGAGTATGACGGCTACAAGATTTCTTCTCTTGAAGGACAGATGGCTATCAATGCATTGGAGAGCATGAAGGACGATGGTCGTGCTGCCATTATTATTGGCGGCAAGACGGAATACGCCAAGAACGGAAGTCTGAATCCGAAGGATAAGGCTTTCCTTGGTTATCTCTATAGCCACTATAATGTGGAGGACGTGATTAATGTGGATGGTAGTCTCTACGCCAAGCAGGGAACCAGCTACCCAACACGTATTATTTTGATAAACGGAAGACGCTTGAACGAGAATGTCTTTCCACCAGTGAAGGATAAGGCTAGAGCTGAGACCGTGAAAGATTATGATGAACTTTATAAACGAATTGAAGATGATATACTACGAGGTGAACGGATGGATTCTTCCATCGGAGAAGAAGGAGGAAAAGTTAACGCAGGACCTGATAAACAAGGGGCTGCTGATACTCCTAAAGAGAGAGTACGAGCAAGAGAACGAGGAGGAAGCGAACCAGATGGTAAGCGAGGGTCTGACGTATCTGACACATCTTCCGTATCAGGAACCCATGATGACTTGGACAATCAACGAGGAACCGAGCCAGGAAAAGATGGAGAACTTCCTGATGGAGATAGTAGAACAGACGGAACAGGGGCAGAGCCTACTCCAAGCAAAGAACCAACCGCTGGAGCCAATGACGGACGAGTATCTGGATCAGGAGGAGCTGGAGGGAATGACACTCAGTCAAGTTCTGATGAACCTGCCAGCACCGGGAGCGGAAGCGGACCACGGGGACAATTACAGCGGGTGGACAAATCCGTACGTGGACTAAGTACTGAGAAGGTTGCCTATGCGCCAAAGAGTGGAAACCCATTCACTTTGAAGGCGGTGATGCCTGCCGACCAGCAGGAGGCGGTAAACAAGAATCTTGAAAAGTTGGGCGATGCCGACCAGTTCCTTGTTGATGAACTGGGCTATAATGATAAGGATGATTTGTATTCTCATCTTGCCGCAGAGCAGGTTGATTCTGTAGCCCTTGCCTTGCAGCAGGCAAAGAAGGGCAACGCCTTTATTATCGGCGACATGACTGGTATCGGTAAGGGAAGACAGGCTGCTTCGCTTATCAGATACGCTAAGAAGCAGGGGCAGGTGCCAGTGTATTTCACCAAGACAGCAGGATTGCTGAGTGATGTTTATCGTGACTTGGTGGATATTGGTAGCCCAGATTTGAGACCTTTTGTATTCGGTAGTGCCAAGGAAGCTGCCATTACAGACTCGGAGGGTAACGTGGTATTTGCCTTGCCATCGAAGAGCGAGGTGAAGCGTGTGCTCGACTACATTGAAAAGAACGGCAAACTGCCAGACGAATACGATTATGTATTAACCACTTACAGCCAAGTAAGCAATGGCGTGTATGAATTTGATGAGGACGGCAACCGCAAGGAGAGAAAGCTTGCGAAGGGTAAGAAATTCGGTGCTGCTGCTCTGAGCGGACAGAAAAGACGTGATGCCATTGAGAAACTGATGGATAACGCTTATCTTATCCTTGACGAAAGCCACACGGCTGGTGGCAATAGCGGTCAGGGCAACTATTTCCAACACATTATTCAGAAGGCAAAGAACGTTACCTTTTTCTCGGCTACCTTTGCTAAGAGACCAGATAACATGCCTATCTACGCTTTGCGTACTGCCATGAATGAGGGCGGTATGAAATCATCCGATTTGATTGATGCGGTGAAGCGTGGTGGCGCAACCTTGCAGGAGATTATGAGCCAGACATTGACACAATGCGGTCAGATGATTCGCCGTGAGCGAGATATGACCGGCGTAACCATCGACTGGAAGGCTATTGATGATCCTGAGCGAGTACAGGAGCAGCGAGAACAGTATGATAGTATCATCGGATTGTTTAATGATATTATCAATTTCCAGAAGAAATATGTTTCAAGTTACGTTGATGAGCGTAATATTGAATTGGCAGACATCCAATCTACTATGGATATCAAGAAGGGTACAGAATCTTTAGGTATCAAGAATCAGCCTTTCGCAAGCAAGGCGTTCAATACCGTTCAGCAGGTTCTTCTCTCATTGAAAGCCAAATCTGCAGCAGAGCGTGCCATCGACTACTTGAAGCAGGGCATGAAGCCTGTGATTGCATTGAACAATACCAATGAATCGCAGACAGGCAACATTGCACTTGGCGAGGAAATGGACGCACCAGACTTGGGTACTTCCTTGAAGAAGGGTCTGGAGGGTGCACTTCGCTACACCCAGAAGGATGCCAAGGACAATAGCGAAAGCGGTTATTTCAATCTTGAAGACTTGGGCGAAGAGGCAGTTGAGGCTTATCACGAATTGGAGAAGAAGATTGAGCAGACAAGTACAGGTCTTTCTCTCTCCCCTATTGATGTTATCAAGAACGAGTTGCAGAAGGCAGGCTATAAGGTTGGCGAGTTGACCGGAAGACAGACTGAGTTCGTGTATAACGAAAACGGAACTGTTACCAAGGTGAAGCGTGCTGATACCGACAAGAAGAAACTGGCAAGAGAGTTTAATGACGGTCAGATTGATGCGCTTATTCTGAATAAGAGTGCTGCCACTGGTATCTCTCTTCATGCTTCGAGCAAGTATAAGGATCAGAGAAAGCGAGTGATGATTGTGGCTCAGCAGCAGCTTGACGTGAATGATGAGGTTCAGATGCGTGGACGTATTGACCGAACAGGACAGGTATTAAGAGGTGCATACGAGTATGTGGTTTCTCTGATTCCTGCCGAGCAGCGATTGCTGATGATGTTCAAGGCTAAGTTGAAGTCGCTTGATGCCAACACTACTTCTTCACAGAAGAGTAAGTTCAACGAAATGGACGTTGCCGATATTACCAACAAATATGGTGACAGGGTGGTTCGTGAGTATATGGCAGAGCATCTTGACCTTTATTCCCGAATGGCGGACCCATTCGGATGGGAAAATAGCTCCGGCGATGATTTGTCTAGAATCGACCCACAGAGCCTTGTGGCAAGTGGCGGAAGTGTTGGCGATGGTGAAGCTGGTGCCGACGCAAGCAAGTTGCTTGGACGTATGGCATTACTGAGAGTTTCCGAGCAGGAGAAGATGTTGCAGGAGATTGGCGAGCTTTACGCCAACGATATTCAGCGTCTCAACGAAATGGGCGAGAATGATTTGGAGATTACCGAACTTCCTTTGAAGGCTAAGACTATCCGCAAGGAGGTTTGGAAGCAGGGTTCCGAGCCGGGCGGTGATAACGCCTTTGCCGACAATACCTATATAGAAAAGGTGAACATGGCTATCTTGAAGAAACCTATGAAGGCTTCTGAGGTGAAGGCTTCGCAGGAAGGCTTGACTGGCGGCAAGACTTGGGAGGAATACAAGGCTGAGAAGAAGGCTGCCGTGAAGGAGTTCTTCGACAAGAAGATTGCCGACGAGACCCAGAAGTATGAGGAGCGTGCGGTGAAGGCTGCTACCAAGGCTAAGGAGAAGTATATCAAGGATGGCAAGAAGGGTCAGGAGAAATCGGGTATGACCGATGAACAGATTGAAAAGAATGCAGGATTCCAGTATGATACATTCTATAAGCAGGAGAAGGATAAGCTGAATGACGTGGTGAAGAATCTGAAAGCTAAGGCTGAAATGTTCAACCGTGTGCTTGATACCTTCGATACCAACGATGCTTTCGTTCTGCCTACGGATATGAATAAGCCTAACGAGCTGAGCGGATTCGGCAACAGTTACGGAAGACTCATTGATATTAAGATTACGGATAACTTCTCGCCTAACGCCTCTACGGTTTCCTTTGCTACCCTGGATGGCAGAAGAAAGATTACCTTCCCTATCGCTGGTAAGGTGGGCGCAGGTGACAACAAGGCTGATGTTATCAGTGCCATTGACAACATGACTAAGCGAGCTGCTGGCTTCGGCGACAAGCATATCAGAGTGTTGAGCCAAGACTTTGACAGTTGGGATAGACTGACCAGCAACGAGAGCCGCAAGGACGGCTACATTGTGACTGGTAACCTGATGCAGGCTTTGGTTGACAGTAAGGATCAGGGCTTGGGCGGTCAGCTGGTGAAATATACTACTGATACTGGCGAGGTGAAGACTGGTATCTTGATGCCAGACCGATTCGACCCGAAGGGTTTGACTACGGATGCGCCTATCAACAGCGTGGCTGAGAAGTTTGAGCTTTCTTCTTGGCGTGGCGGCATTGACGAGGTTACTTCATCGGATGGTGAAGTGAAGGTGAAGCGCATAGACAACTATCGTGGCAACTACTATGAGATTCGTGTACCGAAGAGTAAGGCGAAGGGCGGCAAGTACTTTACTGATAAGGAACTGCTGGAAATGGTTGATGGGCATAATTTCGAGAACAGAGGTAACAATATGCTTGCAGAGTTCAAGCCTGAGCAGTTGAAGCCTGTACTGGATAGACTCTCGAAGATGGGCGTGAAGGTTCAGGAGGAGCGCAATGCTTCTGAGGATGAAGGCACTCACTTCCGTGAGGACAGAGGCTTGCAGTATTCTAAAACAGATACAAAAGATGTTAAGAATAGTAGAATCATTCCGGAAGATGTAGATAAAAACGTAT
>ERZ1034917.1439-NODE-1439-length-14551-cov-4.120516_pt1 | contig 14551 bp, 9 predicted proteins | sample MGYA00520605_ERZ1034917 | MGnify/ENA primary metagenome ERZ1034917 (study PRJEB33766, sample SAMN09781784) | gut metagenome | biome: gut microbiome | host: Homo sapiens | place: Madagascar | study: EMG produced TPA metagenomics assembly of the PRJNA485056 data... | reverse complement strand
TGAGGAAATTGAACTATTGGAGAAAAAATAATTTCAATTTTCTGGTAAAAATATCTTTTCAGACCAATTAGTTTTATCAATTAAAGTTTTGAAATAGTTCTATGACAACATAGTTATTATTTACGAAAAAACATTTTCTCAAAATACTTGTAACGCGATCGATGTCTATTGATTGCCTTGCTGGTGTTAGTGGCAACTTTTCCATTATATTTCAAACTTTTTCATATCGAGTCTTGAATATGATACACAACGCTCACAAAATCAACTTTTCTTTTATCCTTGCAGCCGGAAAAGGATCTCGGATGGGGTCAGATACCATGCATAAGGTTTGTTTCCCCATTAATGGAATTCCTGCAATCCAACGGGCTCTTTCTTGTTATGAGGCAAGCGGAATCAAACAGCACCTGGTAGTCGTTGGGACTCTGGCCGGACAGGTGATCGATTGTGTTACAGAAAAATTTCCTAACACTCTCTTTGCCTATCAGCGACAGGCAAACGGTACGGCAAACGCAATTCGGGCGGCTTTAAATGCGTTTCCAGAAATGGATCCGGACGCAAATTTGCTAATTGCTGCAGGTGACCGTTTAATCGATCCGGCAGTATTGGAAAATTTCTATGAACTTTATTTTGAAAACAATTGTGATATCGCGCTCCTCTCTCTGCCCGGCGATAAAAAATCCAGTGGCGGTCGAGTTATTCTTGATTCTTATGATCAGGTTATTGCTATTGTCGAACGAGCAGATATCCGCCAGCGTGAAACGTTTCGCCAGTTGCGCAATGCAAAAACTGATTTTTCCGGGGATGCAATTATTCAATTAATGAGCGATATCTTTTTCGCCGGCGGCGAAGTTAAACCCAATAAATTGGAACTGGCGTTCGGAGATTTGTTTCTTGAAGCAAAAAAAGGAAAATCGTTTTCTACCGCTGAACTGCAACAGCGGATTCCAGAAGCAAAAACCCGTTTTGACTTTATTGACTCTCGTGGGATGCCATTTTCACTGACGCCAGAACAAGCGTTGGACAGCGGTTGTTTAAATACATCAGTATATTTACTGAAGCGGAAGACATTAGATGCGGCTTTAGCGTCTCTTGGCGCAAACAATGCACAACAGGAAGAGTATTTGACAGATATCATTGCAAATACCCGCGCGTTGGCAAATGGCGCAACGGTACGTATTGAACGGCTTCTGGTTGATAACCCGGAAGCCATTCTCGGATTTAATGATCCAGCGGAATTGCTGGAAGTAGAAGATACCATCCGGCATCAGCAAAATTCGACCTTTGGAACGGACTCGCTATCGGAAGATTTGTTTGTTCCTCTTAAAGACTGGCGTTTTGCGTTGAACAATGGCCTTAGCGGTTCTCTTCGCAATGAACTGATCGATACGTATGGAGATGACAATGCTGTGGTTGAACGGCAACTTGCCAATTTCAAGATACTTCTTGATTATACGGGAAAACATCTTTCTGAGACTGAAAAAGTTGGCATTGTACGCTCGCCTGGAAGAATTAATGTTATGGGGCGTCACGTCGATCACCAAGGGGGAAATTGCAATTTGATGACGATCGGCTATGAAACCGTAATGATTGTCCACCCTCGCAATGATGATACTGTCCGTTTGCGTCATGTCGATGAAGAACGATTTGCTCCCATGGAATTCCGGATTTCCGATTTACTTAAAGAACTGCCATGGGATGACTGGACGTCGTTGGTCAACAGCCAGAAAATGCAGGAATTGATTTCGTATGGAGTCAGTTGGGGACAATATATTCAAGCGGCGGTATTACGGTTTCAAAAACAGTTTTCCAGTCGGCGTTTGCGGGGAATGGATCTCTTTGTTTACGGCAATGTTCCGATGGCAGCAGGGCTTTCAAGTTCCAGCAGTCTGGTGGTGGGTACTGCTGAGGCTGTCGTTGAAGTCAATGAACTGAAAACACGGCCGGCGAAATTAATTACGCTTTGTGGTGAAGGAGAATGGTTTGTGGGAACCCGTGGCGGCAGCGCAGACCATGCCGCAGTAAAAATGGGCGAGAAAGGCAGAGTTGTCAAAGTCCGTTTTTTTGATTTCGGTGTAGAGGAAGTCATTGACTTTCCAGATAAATACATCATGGCGATCTGTGACTCCGGAATCGAAGCGCGCAAAAGCTCTGGAGCCAAGGATCAGTTTAACCATCGAGTTTCCTGTTACCGTATCGGTTTTATGTTGCTGAAAAAGATGTTTCCGCAGTACGCGAATGCACTGCACCATCTGCGTGATGTGAACACAACGACATTAGGGGTTCCGCTCTCCTGGATTTACAAGATGCTGCTGCGTTTACCGGAACAGGTGACGCGGGCAGAATTGGAAGCATTGCTCCCGGAAATAGATTTAACGGTTTTCTGGAACAGCCATAAAGAACCGCAGGATGGACAGTATCCGATTCGTGGAGTCGTTCTCTATGGCTTGGCTGAATGTGCCCGCAGTGCCAGATACGCAGATTGCTTGAAAAAAGGTGATATGAAAGAAATTGGCAAACTGATGCAACGTAGTCATGATGGAGATCGTGTATCACAAAACGGTAAGCCTTATAGTGCCCCGGTGGACAATGTAACACTTTTAAATTTGATTGAGGATTTGGAAAGTGGAGAACCGGAAAAAGTAATTTCTGCGCAGCTTTGTTATCAACCTGGTGCGTATGGATGCAGTCTGCCAGATATTGATCGCATGGTAGATCTGTCACTGGAATGTCCGGGCGTAGTTGGCGCGCAATTAGCAGGAGCAGGTCTTGGCGGCTGCATGATGGTAATGGTAAAAAAGAGCCATATGCAGGAGCTCGCTGAGTATTTGAATCAAAATTATTACGAAGCTGTCAATCGTAAATCCAACATTCTCTTCTGTACTCCAATTGCCGGGACTCGAATGCTGAAATTTACCAGGTAATGTTTTTCCTTCCTCATAACAGTATACTCTTGTCAAACAGCAAAAAGGGAATATATTATTGCAAATTCGAAATTTTTTCATGGCGATAAATCAGTTTACTCAGTGATTTGGAGAATGAGTTGAACAATTATAGAGAAGAAATGTGGTGTAATCGGAAAATCCTTGTCACTGGGGGTGCCGGTTTTATTGGTTCATATTTGGCGGAACGATTGTTAGAGGAAGGGGCCTCTGTTGTTGTTCTTGACAATCTTTCCACGGGAAAGCGGGAAAATCTTGAACCCTTTTATGCGTATGAGAAACGTTTTGAATTTATTGAAGGAGATTTGCGGGATCCAGAAGTCTGCAAAAAAGCTGTCAGCGGGTGCGATTTTGTATTGCATGAGGCCGCTTTGGGGTCTGTTCCCCGTTCGATTGCTGATCCGCTGACCACATTTGACGTAAATGCCAGAGGGTTTGCCAATATTATCACTGCCGCAAAAGATGCAGGGGTGAAACGATTTGTTTACGCTTCCAGTTCTTCTGTTTACGGGGATGATTCTTCCGCGGTCAAAGTTGAAGAGAAAACAGGGAATCTGCTTTCGCCCTATGCAGTCAGCAAACGCAGCAATGAATTACTTGCGTTGAACTTCGGAAAAGTTTACAATTTTAAAACGATAGGGTTACGCTATTTTAATGTCATCGGCAAACGTCAAGATGCGACAAGTCCTTATGCTGCAGTGATTCCCCGTTTTATTGCGGCCTTGAAAGTACACCAGTCCCCAACGATTTATGGAGACGGGACCAATGCCCGGGATTTTACTCATGTCCAAAATGTCGTCGAAGCCAATTTGTGTGCCCTGACGACAAATCATCAGGATGCGTTTCATCGAATTTATAACATTGCCTGTGGGAAAAGTACATCGCTCATTGAACTTTTTTATTTGTTGCGTGCAGAAATGGCAAAGCGTGACCCTGAAGTGTCAGGAATTGAACCACTCTTCGGCCCACCACGACAAGGTGATATTGCTAACAGTCTGGCAGAAATCTCTTCTGCAGCTGAATTTCTGCAATACTACCCGATCTTTCATTTGCAAGAGGCAATTGCTTTTCTTTTTTCTGAAGAGTCGGATGGGAAAAAATGCCAGATATATCGTCATAAATAAAGTCAATATAAACAACATAACTAACAGGGAAACAACTTCAAAATGAAAATTATCAGTATTGTTGGTGCCAGACCGAATTTCATGAAGGCTGCGCCTTTCTGCAAGCCATTGGCACAATATCCGGAAGTAAAGCATATTCTTGTGCATACCGGGCAACATTATGATGTTCGCATGTCAGATTCCTTTTTTGTCGATCTTGGCATTCCGGAACCGGATTATCACTTGAATATCGGGTCCGGCTCTCATGCGGAACAGGTCGGCAAAACAATGATTGAATTTGAAAAGGTGGTCAAAAAAGAAAACCCGGACTGGATCGTCGTTATTGGCGATGTCAATGCGACATGTGCTTGTTCAATTGTTGCCAAAAAAGAACATGTTAAACTTGCTCATATTGAAGCAGGGCTGCGGTCTGGCGACATGGATATGCCGGAAGAAGTCAACCGGCTTGTCACCGACCGGTTGGCAGACCTTCTCTTTACTCCCGATAGAATTTCAAATTCCAACCTTGCCAGAGAAGGAGTCCCGGAATCGAAGATTGCTTTTGTCGGCAATATTATGATTGATACCCTGGAATCTCAGCGGGCAAAAGCGGAAAAACTTGATGTAAACGGAATTGTTCAAAAAGAATTATTGATTGCCGGAGAAATCCCGACGTTGCAAGATGGGAATTTTGCAGCCATTACCATGCACAGGCCCAGTAATGTCGATCAGCTTGACACGTTCGGGCCACTGGTAAATTTCTTAACCGATGAAGTAGCTTTAGACATGCCGCTGCTGTGGCCGATTCACCCACGGGCGAGGAAACAGCTTGAAACATTCGGGTTATGGGATAAAGTGCTGGCCACAAAAAATTTAATTTTATTAAATCCCTTAGGTTACCATGAAATGCTTCGCTTGAATATGGGAGCAAAGTTAATGCTGACGGATTCCGGCGGGTTGCAGGAGGAATGTTGCGTATTGGGGACGCCCTGCCTGACATTACGTTGGAATACAGAGCGGCCGGTAACATTGCGTGAGCATGGTGGTGCTTCCATGCTTGTGGGCAATGACATTGTCAAGATCCGTACTGCATATCGCGATGTAATGAGTTCGCCGAGGCAGCCGCAAAGACCGGAATTATGGGATGGGCATACAGCGGAACGGATTGCAAAAATAATGGTTACCGCAAAATAGTAAATTGCCCGAAATCCAAAGAATGCAGAGAACGCAGAAGAGCGTTCGAAAAAAGGTTGAACGCTCTTTTGTAGTTTTTGATCCGATTATCAGCAGGATTTGAAAGTTCTCGACTATGACAAAACCTCTTCCTGAATCAGATTTTATTCTTTTTCTGCGACACTGTTGTTTTGAGACAACAGTTCTTCGTGCTGCCCCGGCACGGCTTATGCAAATCGAGCAACGAAATCTTCAGGCCTTAGGGTACTATTATCTGGCAAAAACACTTCCTGCGGAATATCAGAAAAAATGGGGTGCTATTTACCGGGCTCAAAGTCTTCATGATGTCCAGCTGGAATATGCTTATCGCCGCCTGCAGGCTTTTTTCCTGAACCAGAACATCCGTTATTGCCCGCTCAAAGGCGCAGATCTCAGTTGGCGGGTCTATCCGGTTGGGTCACTACGAAACAAATGTGATTTGGACATTCTTGTTCATCCAGCAGACTGTGATAAAGCTTGGGAAGTATTGCAGAACGATGGCTGGAAAGCCCCCTATCAGTATCGTCATGATCATCACTATCCGGCAATGACGAAAAATGGTGTAACTTTGGAACTTCATTTCAATCTTCCTAATTTTGAAAAAAATACGGAGAATATTTGGAATGATCTCCTCCAGGTAGATACGGTGCAATATCAGGTTCCTCTGGAATTAAATTTATTAATGCTCTTTCATCATTGCCGCCATCATCGTTGGAGCGGGGGGATAAAGTTGCTTCTGGATTATGCTTTTCTGCTGAAGCAAGAGTCAACAATCGACTGGCAGAAATTAGACAGATACGTCCACTATTACGGAATTGCTTCTCCGCAAATATTTTTTGAAGCGTTTTCCGATTTTTTTCCAGAACAATTTCTACCATCTCCCCCAGGAACCACTCGTGAAATTTCAGTAATGCTTCGCAATACAATTCTATTTCCATTTGCATGGAAGCAAGCGGCACCCGAAATCGTGATGTCTTCGCGAGAACGTTTTCGTATTGGTTGGTGGCGAAAGCGCCTGAAGGGAATGTCATTATCGGCAATTCGCTTGAAGACCCATAATCCTGAAGGCAATTACGGAAAATTACTGTTGGGTTTTTTGGCTGTCGGGAAGGAAAAAGCTCTCTTGGGCTGGCGCTACCGGCATGGTTCAACAAATCAAGAGTTACAATCACGCCTCAATGAATGCGAACAGATCGAAAAGTTTCTGGCAAATTCTGAAAAGCTGCCTTCTTTTACCGGGTCTCCCTCGCCCAAGCGTATGGAAAAGTAAAAATCCGTTAGCAAAATATTGTATAATCCTGGCAAAACTTCGTCAATTTTTGTTCGGAACAGCTTCTGGAAAATAGTCTGCATTAGAAAAAATGACTTGAATTGCAGCCAACTTCCGAGTTCTCTCAAGACCGGGAATGATACAGGTCTCAAACTACAGCTCCCAAAAAACTCTTCTGGGACGGTTCACCGTATTGCTTTGTTTCAATAACAGGAACGCAGATGCGTAATTTGAAGCACAGATTTCAGCGCATCTGCTGTTATCTCTCTTTCACTCCGAAAAAGAACACTCTTTTCTTCGCCGGGAACCATCACAAAGCTGCTGTCCGAAAAATGACCGCACATCCCCGGCGCTTCCAGGTGTACAAACAGCGCAACCGCATCCGTATGCAGCGCCAATGCCACACTCTTCTCTGATAATTGCGAAAACAATGTGGCTGAAATATTGGCTTGCGGTAAATTATATCTTTTCCACGGTACGGCAAAAGCCGCATTTTCATGCTCTCCCAGCAGCATCCCTTCACCATCATAGGCTTGCGCAAAAATCCTCCAGAATCCATCCTGCGGCGCAAACGGCCACTCTTTCGGAGAAATCATTCCTGATATTGCAGCTCCTGCTCCATGAAAATTTGTCGTAAACTCCCGATGATCCCGCACTTTACCGTCCCATGTCACCGCTGCCACAGACAACTTCATTTCACAACATTCTTCCATATCACAGACAACTCGAAATTCCAGTTCCCCGGCAGAATTCAAAAACCCCATCCCCAACACCGGATTATAAAATCGTTTGGCATGGTACTGTAACTGTTTCCAATTTCCGTTATGTTCTATGCTTGACCAGGAAACTACCGGCCAATTATCGTTCAGTTGCCAGTAAAGAGTCCCCATGCAAATCGGGCGCGTAGAACGCCAGTATTCCACCGCAGTCTTAATTGCCAATGCTTGCTGAAGCTGGCTTACATAAAGAAAATGCTCAAATGAATCCGGCATCCGGAAATATTTTGAAAACATCCCGATAATTGCCCCGTTTCCAACCGGAGATTTCTGATGATGATCCATCAAGGGAGAGAAGACATTCCATTCTTCTTCCGGTGCAAATTCCGCCACCGTCTCCAGTGACGGATAAGACTGAAAACCAAACTCCGAACAAAAACGCGGCCGGACGTTATAATAACTGGAAAAATCTTTGCCGCCATGCCAGACTTCCCAGTAGTGCATATCCCCACAGAAATCATTATGCCAATTGTCGCTGAAATCATCCGGCCCGGCACAGGGCGAACTCGGCCAGAAGACTCGCGAAGGATCTTCTGCAATCACCGCTTTGCCGATGACTCGGTTGAGCCGCTGGTAATTTTCCCGGTAAAGTTCCGGTTTTTCCACCGCAGCAGGATACCAGTTCAATGCCCCCTGCACTTCATTGTCGCCGCACCAGATAACAACCGAAGGATGGTATTGCAGCCGCCTGACCTGATAACGGATTTCTGCTTCTACATTGCGGCAGAATTCCTCTGTCGCCGGGTAAAGTGCACAGGCAAACATCATATCCTGCCAAACCAAAATGCCATGCTGGTCACAAAATTCATAAAATGCGTCGTCTTCATAGCGCCCGCCGCCCCAGATCCGAATCATATTCATATTCGCATCCAGCGCATCGTAAAGGCGGCGCCACAATAATTCCGGAGTTTGCCGTGCAGGAAAAGCATCAGCGGGAATCCAGTTTGCCCCTTTGGCAAAAATATCAATCCCATTCACACGAAATGTCATGGCTTTTCCCACACGATCCGGATCATTGCACAATGTAAGTTCGCGAAGGCCGATTTCCTGAACAATTTTGTTGGATTCGCAGGCAACTTCCAATGGATAAAGCGGTTGTTCTCCATATCCGGCAGGATACCATCGCCGGGGAGATTCAACCGTCCAACTCGTTTCCCAGGAGCCTTCCCCCGGGACAACCATGATTGTTTCCCTGCGGGTCTCCTCTTGCAATGAAAGTTCCAGTTCCCACTCGCCGGATCTTACCGCAACGTAGTCAACAATTATCCGGACAATACAGCAATCGCCGGAAAATGACTGAATATTTCGAACCCCGGTCAAATAAGCGGTTTGCACTCCGAATAAATGACATTTTCCGTAAATTCCGCCGGTAGGGACGCTGACGCCCCAATCCCAACCGGCTTGGCATTGGATTTTCCGCAGGAGGTTGAGATGACGGAAGCGTTGCATAGACGAATCGGGAATCGGGAACGGCAGTTTTTCAGCCTCAGCTCTTCCCGCGGCGGCAGGAGAATGAATTTGAACTTCCAGATGATTTTCCCCGCCTGTAAGCAAATTTTTTACTGGAATATCCCAGGACCGAAACATATTGCACGGTTCTGCTGCGACCTGACCATTAACCTTGACCGTAGCAATTGTATCGATGGAGTCAAAGTGAAGAATTACTTCATCAGCATCTTCCCATTTCAGTACATAAGAAAAGTCAGTACTGTATGTGAAGTCTTCTTCTGCGAGAAATTGAATTTCCTCTTCCTGTGCCCCGAAAAAAGGATCAGGAATCAGATGGTGTTTCAGGAGAGTATCGGCAATATCACCGGGAACTGCAGCGGGAATCGGTTCCGTAAGGAATTTCCCGGAAAGAAGCCATTGCCCTCGCAAATCATACTCCATACCCTGTCTCCTCCTGTCTCCAACGTTCCGAGAGAGAAACTCCGGATTGGAGACTTACCCTCTACACGAACGGGACAAAATATCTGTCAAATTTTATTCGTTGACGACTGCAGAAGTAATGACGACGTTTTCTTTCGGTACGTCACTGTGGCCGCCGCGATTGCCGGTAGCCACTTTCGCGATTGCATCAACTGCATCCATGCCTTCAACGACTTTGCCGAAGACACAGTAGCCGAAATGCTGCATCGTTGGAGCTTTAAAATCCAGAAAATCATTATCCACCAGATTAATAAAGAATTGGCAGGTTGCGCTGTGCGGCGCACTGGTTCGTGCCATGGCAATTGTTCCGCGCTTGTTGGAAATCTGATTGTCTGCCTCGTTTTTAATCGGAGCATTTGCTGTTTTCTGGCGGAATGATTCGTCAAACCCGCCACCCTGAACCATAAAACCATTGATGACCCGGTGGAAAATCGTACCATCATAAAAACCGCTCTTGACATAGTCCAGAAAGTTTTTTACTGTTTCCGGAGCTTCCTTTTCAAAGAGTTCAATCTTGATATCCCCTGCGGTCGTCTTGAGTGTAACATTCATGGTGTTTCCTGCTTCCTTTCCTTTAGTCCGATTAGCAAATAACGTTTCAAATTGGGTATAAAAAGGCGAACGGATTCGCCATCATCAATTACCGGCAAAGTAAAATCTTCTCCGTCGATGCCGTAGCAAACCGCTTGATTGAAGGTTCGTCCGCGTGCAGAAGGAACCTTCGCCAATGTTATGGAAAAAGCACCGGTTTCCGGATATGGTGGCACATCGCCCGATAAATACTGCTTCGCTCCCGGATCAGGAGTCAGCGACCCGGAACAATTCAGCAGATGACAACTCCAGCCTCCTGTTTCCGGATTTTCATAGGTTGAAATCAAAATGTTGTCCGGCGCATCTGTTGTGATCGCCGCCCCACCGACAACCTGATTGAGATCACGGGCGATAATATTCCGTCTTTCTTCATCTTCTCTGGTCGGTGGCTGCCAGAAATTCAGTGGTCGTCCTTTGTTTTTCGCGTCAGAAAGCTGATAGAGCGGGCGCACCAGCAGCTGAACATCCGGGACCCGGTAAAACATTCCAGAGCCAACAGCACGTGTTTCCAATCGTGACAATCCGAGCTGTGCAGCAACTTCCAGATCCGAACGGTGCTTTTTCAGATCCTCAGGGTCACGCTCTCCGGCATTGCCGGTCCAAAGGATTTTGCCTCCGTTTTCCAGAAAATTTTTCATCTCCGCAAGTTCCGTATCGGTTAAAAACCGGATCCCGGGAACAATCAGAAACTCGATTCCTTCCATACGGCTGCTGTTCCAATCGTGAAGGTTGATCAGTCGGTAAGGGATATTTTTCATCTGCATCGTCTGAATCAAGCCGATTCCCAAATCCCGGGTTTTCATAAAGTCCGGATCGATTTCCCGGTTGAGAATGGAATCATAAACGGCAATTTTTGCCGGGTTGCGGTACCGAACCAGCCAATCGGCGTGAGCGGTTTCAAAGTCCCGCAAGTTCTTCGCATAATCACCGATCCAGAGATGGTTGCTGTACAGGGATAACATCCAGGTAAAATCCCGCAATGCCTCATTGGGGGGATAATAAAGGCTCATAGCCGGTGCATTGTGTTGAAGGGAAATCATGGTTCGATGCGCAGCTTCCGCCAGAAATTCCGGCCACGAATACCGCAACTGCCCGGCATAAGCCTCTTGAAATCCCCAGTCAAGTGCAGGCAATTCGTCAAAGACATACGCAAATGGATTTTTGGCGACAAAACCGCGGGCAACGTAATTCGGCCGCATCATTTTGTATCCTGCAGCAGTATAATGGTCGACAACCGCCTGATGAAAGTCCGTAATTGCACGGTATCGGAACAATCGCCAGGCGATAAATTTCTCTGAAGAAGTCGCTTGAAAGAACTGTTCGGCTTCCGCGCCAGGCGCAGGAAAGGAAAAGCCTGTTTCTTCGGTAAAACGTTTCCGACAACTCGGGCAACCGCAGCAGCGTTCATCCATATATTCTGCATCATCGGTCATAATCCCATCGATACCGGTAGCATAGTAGCGATCGAGCAAAGCAAAATAGCGCGCGCGCATGTCAGGATTCACGGGGCAGAGCGCGTATGCGTTATACATGCCAATCTGGAGCGGTTTTCCTGTTGTAATGGAACATTGTAGAAGAGAACTTACCGGAACTCCGTTAGAAAGTGCATCAACATCAACGGTCCAGCGTTCTGTTCCCCACAGTTCATCCCCGGGATCCGGTTTGGGATGCAAATGATTATGCATCAGTGTCGAAGAGTGATGTTCAACAACATAAATTCCGTATTTATGGCACGCTTTTACTGCCATTGCCAACCGTTCAATCAGACGGTCGAAATGAGCGGCATAGCTCCAGAGAAAGTGTGCCCGGCTGGACGTCATCACATGGGTTATCCCCCGTTCCCGCATGGCCTTTGCCGCGTTGTCAAAATCCTCTTGAGTCCAATGGAAATACTCAGCTTCATACATTCCCATGAAACACCATTTTGCCCGATAAGGATCGGTTTCAAAAGGATATTCCGCTTCCTCTATTACCTCTGCGGCGAAACTTTGAACGATGAAAACGAACAGCAGCAGGAGCACTCGGGCTATGGATTTCATGATTCCTGTTCCTTTACTTTACAATAATACCGGTCAAGTTCTTCTGTGGAAAGCGATTCCATGCGGAGATTTTCGGCAGCAAGCATAGCTTCCAGCGCCTGAAAACGGCGCTGGAACTTCGCACATGCAGCGCGGAGAAGCGCTTCTGCCGGTTGTTTCCGGAATCGCGCCAGATTGACAACAGCAAAGAGAAGGTCGCCGATTTCTTCATGGATCTTTGCGTCATCTGCGGCAGCCAGCGCTTCGGCGACTTCATCTGTTTCCTCCCGTACTTTTGCAAGGACACCGGAAATGTCCGGCCAGTCAAAATTGACCTTCGAGGCACGTTCCTGAATCGTCTGGGCAGTGCGCAGTGCCGACAGAGATGGCTGCAACTTGCCAAGCGCAGAATCAGAAATTCCATTATGCCCTTTTTCTGTCGCTTTGACCGTTTGCCAGATGGCTTTGACCTCTTCGGCATTCTCTGCGTGCAGACCGCCGAACACGTGAGGGTGGCGACGGATCATTTTCTCATTGATCAGACGCATGGCGTCTTCGAAGGTAAAGCGACCCTCTTCTTCCGCTACGGCGGCCATGAAAACAAGATTCATCTGGACATCGCCAAGCTCTTCAGCAATGTGAGCATTATCGTTTTCGTCAATGGCGTCAATCAACTCTGCCGCTTCATTGGCAAAGTGTTCCGTAAGGGAACGTAAAGTCTGCTTGCGGTCCCAAGGACACCCATCAGGAGCGCGAAGACATTTCAGAATATCAAGCAACCCTTCGGCGGTTGCGGGAAATTCTCTTTGGCCGGCCATAAAAAATCCTCCCGAAAATAACGAATGCGGGAAAATCATTTGTTTGCTAAAAGATTTTCCCGCTTTTGAGTTAATTCTGCTGCGTCTTTGCCCACGAATCTTTCAGCGTTACCGTTCGATTGAACACCATTTTTTCCGAAGTGGAATCGGGATCCACACAAAAATATGCCTGCCGTTCAAATTGCACCCGGTCGCCGCAATGGAGTTCTGCCAGTGCCGGTTCAATGTAACAGGGTTTGACCGTTAAGGAATCGGGGTTCAACTGTGTCAGGAAATCCACATCATCTGCACCGGGATTTTCAACCGTGAAAAGGCGGTCGTACAGCCGCGCTTCAGCAACCTTTGCATGGTCGGCGGAAACCCAGTGGATCGTACCTTTGACTTTGCGGCCGTCCGGGGCATTCCCGCCGCGTGTTTCCGGATCGTAGGAGCACAACAACTCAATTACATTCCCGTCAGCATCCTTAATAACTTCTTCGCATTTGATGAAGTATCCATACCGCAGCCGGACTTCCCGTCCCGGAGCCAGACGGAAAAATTTCTTCGGCGGATCTTCCAGAAAATCATTCCTGTCGATCAGCAAATGGCGGCAAAACGGAACTTTGCGACTTCCAGATTCCGGGTCTTCCGGGTTATTGATTGCGTCAAGATAATCGGTTTCCCCTTCCGGGAAATTGGTGATTGTCACTTTCAACGGATTCATCACTGCCATATATCGTGCTGCAGAACGATTCAGGTCCTCTCGAATGCAGTACTCCAGAAGCGCCACATCCGTCGAGCTGTTAAACTTCGTGACGCCAACCATTTCACAGAAACGCCGGATTGATCCCGGGGTATATCCGCGGCGGCGCAACCCGCATAATGTCGGCATACGCGGGTCATCCCAACCATTAACATGGTTTTCTTTGACCAACTGCAGCAATTTCCGTTTGCTCATCACCGTATATGTCAGATTCAGCCGTGCAAATTCCGTCTGTTTAGGCGGATCCTGAAAGTCCAGCGCATCCAGTACCCAATCATACAATGGGCGGTGAATTTCAAACTCCAGCGTACACAGCGAATGGGTAATATGTTCAAAGGCATCTTCCAGGCAATGGGCGAAGTCATACATCGGGTAAATGCACCACTTGTCCCCCTGCCGGAAATGATGGACACGGCGAATCCGGTAAATTACCGGGTCTCGCATATGAATATTCGGAGAAGCCATATCAATTCTGGCACGCAAAACCATTTCGCCGTCGGCAAATTCGCCATCGCGCATCCTGCGGAACAGATCCAGATTTTCTTCAACGCTGCGGGCACGACCGGGAGGTTCCATTCCCGGAGTATAGAGATTGCCGCAATATTTTTTCCATTCTTCCGGCGTCAAGTCGCAAACGTAAGCCTTATTCCTGCGGATCAACTCTTCCGCGCATTGATACATCCGGTCAAAATAGTCCGATGCATAATAGAAGTGTTCTCCCCAGTCAAAGCCAAGCCAATGAATGTCTTCGCGGATGGAATCGACGTATTCGGTGTCTTCTTTGGTCGGGTTTGTGTCATCCATGCGCAGATGGCAAACTCCGCCGAATTCTGCGGCAATCCCGAAATCAAGGCAGATTGCCTTGGCATGGCCAATGTGCAGATTCGACTCTGCCGTTGTGTTTATTGTTCTCCACGTCCGCAGCAACCATGTCGCGGATAAAGTTGCTGTTTACTGGGGTTGTTTCGCTCATATTATCAGTTGCTCCCTATATATAGAAATCATTCGTATTTGCAGGTATATTGTCCAATTATTTTCTGCCAGAGAAAGCCAGAATTCTTTCTGAATTTCTCAGTAAAAATATTTCGGGAATAAATGGTCCTCGATACAATACTTCTCCGGGACAATCTTGTCAAATACGCCATATCTTTCG
>ERZ1034917.1438-NODE-1438-length-14581-cov-3.491670_pt1 | contig 14581 bp, 12 predicted proteins | sample MGYA00520605_ERZ1034917 | MGnify/ENA primary metagenome ERZ1034917 (study PRJEB33766, sample SAMN09781784) | gut metagenome | biome: gut microbiome | host: Homo sapiens | place: Madagascar | study: EMG produced TPA metagenomics assembly of the PRJNA485056 data... | reverse complement strand
ATTCTTGATATATTGTTGACTTTTTTCTTTTTCTCTTTGATTTTGGGGAAGTTGGCCCTGTTTGCCAACGACGATTCGCAACAATCACGGAGTGAATATATTGTTCTGAGTGTTTTCAATGGCAAATGGTTACCTGGAATCAGCAAAGATACGCTATCCGAAGGGGAAAAAATCATTTCAGAGGTGATTGATAAATTGCGGTGTTGGCTGCGCGGTTATTTACTGTTGATGATGATAGATGTGGTGGTTTATACAACAGTGTTTACGCTGCTGGGAGTGCCATATTCTCTGATTCTTGGGGCAATTGCTGCATTTGGAATATTGCTGCCGTATATTGGGCCGATAGCCAGTGCATTGTTAACGGTATTGGTAACTTTGGCTACGGGAGAGAACGTCAGCGGGTTGCAGATTGCTGGTGTTGTAGGGATATATTTGCTGCAAAATGGTGTGATCGAGCAATTTATCCTTTATCCGCGGGTGATAGGAAACTCGTTAGGGCTGACGACCTTGGAAACAATTATTGTCGTATTGCTTGGCGGGTATTTTGCAGGTATTACCGGTATGATTTTTGCCATGCCGACGGCCTCAGTAATAAAGTATCTTTTCCCGAAAATTTACGACTGTTTACGGTAGTTGTAAAGCCATTTTGACCGTTTCTTTTGCTTTTTAAGCATCTTGTTTTTTTATGACCTTTGTTGAAGAACTTACTGTGATTTTTTTCTTGTGGAGTCACCTTTGAACGCAATGTATTTGGGAATACTTGTAAACTTTACTGACAAGATATAAAGTATTAAAGTCTTCCTGCTTGAGGTGTTTTGTAAACTCCAGCTTCAGGATTTAACAGGTGCTTTTCAGCAGATAAGACTAAATTATAGATGATGGTAATTCTCATACTCATTCAAGGCAAATGAAGAGAGAATGGCAGAAGACGCTGCCGGTTTGATGACGATGTTTTGACAAGAATTAATTGCGAGGTTGAGTCTTATGGAGAAACTGTTATGGTCGCAAAAGCTTTCATTCGGAATCGGGGCGTTCGGTAAGGATTTGGTTTATGGGCTTGTGGCAACTTTTTGCATGGTCTATTTTACCGATGTCTGTGAAATTGACCCGTTTATCGTTGGAGTCCTTTTCCTGGTCGCAAGAATTTTTGATGCCGTTAATGACCCTGTCATGGGACTCGTCGTAGATAATACCAGGTCCCGCTATGGAAAATTTAAACCATGGCTGGCTATTGGAACGTTGTTGAATGCCGTGGTTCTGGTGGCTCTTTTTCTCAAGTTCGACTTTTCTCCTACCGGCATGATTGTTTATGCGAGTATTACCTATATCCTTTGGGGATTGACGTATACGATCATGGATATTCCCTATTGGTCAATGGTGCCGGACTTGGGGACGACGGCGGAAGAACGTGATCAGATCTCCGCAATTCCCCGGCTTTTTGCGAGCGCAGCCTGGATGTTAGTTGGCGGATCAGTGGTTGGGGCAGTTAAGTTTTTTGGCGGAGAGTCTCCTGCTCGCGGTTATGCGTGGGTTGCACTGATTATCGCTGTCCTTTTTATCGCGTGTACGGCGGCTACCATTTTCAATGTCCCCACAACTCACCATGCTAATGCAAATTTACATCAGCAGAAAACTTCTTTAAAGCAGATGCTGCGAGTGTTATTCCTTAATGATCAAGTGATGAGTATCCTTTTTATTTCCATTCTTTTCAACCTGATGTTACAATTTAATGGTGGAGTTGGGGTGTACTTCTTTAAAAATGTCATTGGCAGGGAAGAGTTAGTCGCTCCATTTTTGTCTACATACAGCCTTTTTCAAATTGTAGGGATTTTCTGTTATCCCATTATAGCCCGCTTTATAAAACGTACCTGGATTATTGGCATTTCGTCAATTTGTGCTGTTATCACTTGCATGATGATCTTGCTGTTGCCGGACTTTAATTATGTTACTGCTGCATTGTCCAGCGTATTTTTCGGAATTTCCACCGGGTTGATGTTACCGATTCTTACTGTACTACTGGCAAATGGGGTCGACTATGGAGAGAAAAAATTCGGTACTCGCAATGAAAGTATTATTTTTTCAACACAAACTTTTGTCGTTAAATTAGCAGGAGCTTTAAGTGGATTCCTGATCGGAATTGGCCTTTCTCTGGCAAAATATAAGCCGGATGTGGATTTATCTTTGCAAGGGAAATGTATCATTCGGATTATGATGTCCTGTTTGCCGCTGGTGATGCTGATCGGCTACCTTGCTATTTACTTCTTTGTTTATAAGCCTACTGACGAGTTGAGCTCTTTTGAACAAAAATAGACTAGACTTTATTAAAAAAACCAGTTCATTTCCCCATAAAAGAGTGGTGCAGCGAATGTGCAGGCAGAGCAGCTGTGAAGAATCGTTTTGCAACTGTTTCTGCAATCATAATGGAACTACTCACCACCAGAAAGTGAATGCCAGTAATTTTTAGATCGAAAGCAACGATTGTCACAGCCCGTGACTGCTGCGCATTGCTTGTCGACGAAAGGCGTTCAGAAAAGAGTACGGGCAGAAAAATGTCTGAGAATATTTTTTTCTGCCCGGGAGTATTTTGATAATCGCTAATTCAGGCCGCTCCCATAGAGTTTGTCTACGGCAAATTGAATTGCTGCCGGTGTGCCCATAACCGTTAGTACATCATCTTCCAATAAAGCAACGTCGCCGCGGGGAAGAATGAATTTATCGTCACGGCGAATAAGAACAACCAGGGCTTCCTTAGGCAATTGCAACTTTGCCAACTGTTCTCCATTCCACGCTGCAGGCACAGTAATTTCACGGGATGTAGAATTTTCATCTCCTGTTTCTTCGATGAAAAGTGGAGCCATCGGATTTTTTCGTAACGGGGCATCAAGTTTCAACATTTTCGCCATAGGCATAATCGTCATTCCCTGGATCAGTACAGAGGTCAACACGATAAAGAATACAACGTGAAACAGCAAATCGGAATTGGGAATGTTGGCCATCAACGGGAAAGTCGCCAGCATGATCGGTGCACCTCCGCGCAATCCTACCCAGGAAACCAGCAGGCGTTCCGTAACTGAGAATCGACTGCGCCACATGCTGATAAAGACTGCAAGCGGGCGAGCAACAACCATCAGGAAGAGTGCAATGACCAGTCCAATCCATTTCGCATGCCATATTTGTGTTGGAAAAGCCAAGAGTCCGAGCATGGTAAACAGAACCACCTGCATAATCCAGGCAAGCCCATCATAAAAACGACCGATACTATTGTGGTAAATAAAACGGTGATTTCCCATAAACATACCGCAAACATAAACAGCCATAAAACCATTCCCCTGAGATAATTCTGTCAGGGAAAAGGAGAAAAGCACCATAATGATTCCCAGAACATAATACAGGCCGCTGTATTCAAAATTGATTTTGTTATAAATCCAAACTGCCAGCCAGCCCAGAAAACAGCCGAACCCGATGCCTAATGCCATCTTCCAGACAAAGAATGGTAAAATAACCCAGTAATCTTTGAGTGGCATGGAAACGCCTGTTGCCATTTCTGAAACAACAACATCGACCATAAAAACAGTTAAAAATGCTGCCATCGGGTCGTTGCTCCCGGATTCAAATTCCAGAAGTGGTTGCAGATTTCCGCGCAGGCTGACGCTTCGGGAACGCAAAATGGAAAAGACGGCCGCGGCATCTGTTGAGGAAATAATCGATCCCAGGAGAATACACCAGGAGAGCGGGACTTCTGAATTCGGCGTCGCAAACTTTAGAAAAAACCAGACAAAAAAACCGGTAAAAAGTGCTGTCAGCAGTACCCCGATACTCGATAGTATTCCTCCCGTAAGAAAAACTGATCTTACATTTTTCCAATTGGTATCAAACCCTCCGGAAAACAGAATAAATGCCATCGCTGCTGACCCAATGTAATTGGCGACAGTAGCATTGTCAAAGTCAATGCCTCCGATTCCTTCGCTGCCAAACAGCATGCCAACGGCAAGAAATAACAGCAAACTTGGCATGTTGATGTAACTGGAAAATTTGCTGGAAAGCAAGCATGCCATCATGATAAATGCAAAAATAAATAAACCAATATATAATTCCATCTGAAAAATCCTTATTCAATCAGAGAGTCGAAAACAAATGAAAATCTTTGACTTTCAAGCACTGAAAGTTTTTTGATTTGTGAATACTCCAGAGAATATAATGACATTTCCCTGTTGGGGTATGTTCTTGTTCACTCTTGTGGGAAGAAAAAAACACGAAAAAATAAATTTCCATTCAATCGCAGTTGGAGTCGTGAACAGTCTCCATAATAGGAAGAAAATTTATTTCCTCATATTGTCGGTCCGTCCCGATTTCGGAATTTGTTACTTGCATCTGAGGAATCGTTCCAACCCGATTTGTAATTCCACTGAACAAAAACTGTCGGAGGAGCATTGAGAATAATTCCACTGTTTACTGTTGTAGCGTATTGAGGAAACAGTAGATCTGGATTCAATCCATGTTTGGGGCTGCAAAGCAAGAGTTCTGAAAGTTTTTCTTGTTGGTTTCTGACAGACCGTTGAGAGATTGTCGGAATGGCGCAGATATGATGAAAGCCGATGGTGACATGTCGGGAAGGGATTGAGTGACAGGTCGGTATTTCCATTGAAAGCATGCGCAAGAAGGTAAGGTAGAGGAACAGCACGAAACAAACCAACACTGTAGGCAACATAAGGGAGAAGACCTGAAAACGGATCAGGCAGGCATTATGAGCAGACATATAAGCGGAAGCTCCTTTGAAATTTTGTTATTATTGTATCATGGAAATGTGTAAAATTCAAGAAAAATAGCAGAAGGAAAAGGAGAGAATCATTTTCATGCTTGTAAAAAAAAGAAAAAGTGATATTTTGATAGACTTCAAGATAACGAGAGATGTAGCTTTTATGACATTCCTGAATTTTTCAGAATATTATTTGCATGGCAAAATAGCGGCAAAGCATTGTGCCCGTACTGTTTTGCTGATGTTTTTCTGCATATTCGCTGCGTTGATTTTGAGTCCTGATACTTCATTGTTTTCCATAACGGGAACGCGCAGCGTGGCGGCAGAGACTCTCTGCCCAGCTGTTTCTGCTGCTGGCGAAACGGCACTTGAAGAGGAAACCGTACCTGATAACAAAGTTCTCTTTGATGTCGACAGAACTACCAGTGGAGGAATGTTTTTTTTACAGATTGGAAATGGCCGTCTGTCCAAACATTTTTCTACCCGTATTCATTCTGTACTGCACTGGCTGGTGCTGGTATTTTTATTGCCTGACTTTTTCTTTTTCTGGCGGAAGACATGCTTTTGCCGACTTACGCTTAATCCCCTCTGGCTCTTATTGAAGAGAACGTCACCGGTACGTGCAGGGCCTTGCGCATAAGGAATATTGCTGAAATGCCTGTTCAATTCCCTTCCTGATTTGAGTTCAGGTTGTATGAATGACTGTGCATTTTTAAGCATCGGACTTATGTTTTTTATTCCGGGCAGCAGATTTATACTTATTGTTGATTACTTAAATGTGAAGGTGATTGTTGCCCAAATCTCTGGAAACTTGAAGCAATTTTGGGTAATTGACTTCAATGAGCAAGGATTCTGTATAAAAAAATGAAAAAAATTGACTTAATGTTGACTGCGTTTCGCGATGGCTTCCAATCTGTATTTGGAGCACGTGTTTTTTCCCGTGATTTTCTGCCTGTAGTGCGGGAGGCTTCGGAAATGGGGATTCAACATTTTGAAGCAGGCGGTGGCGCATTGTTTCAGTCTGCATATTTTTATTGTAATGAAGACGCATTTCAGGTAATGGATCAATTTCGGGAAGCAGCGGGCCCCTCTGCAAACCTCCAGACTCTCGCTCGAGGGATCAATGTTGTCGGCCTGGATTCTCAACCGCGCGATATCATCAAACTTCATGCGCAACTCATGAAAAAACATGGCATCACGACGATTCGCAATTTTGATGCGTTGAATGATGCTGATAACCTTATTTACAGTGGAACCTGCATTCATGAAGCCGGATTGAAGCATGAAATGACCGTTACCATGATGGAGCTTCCTCCCGGATGCAATGGGCATACTGCGGAATTTTATGAAACAGTTTTGAGACGAGTCCTGGATTCGCATGTTCCTTTTGATTCTCTATGTTTTAAAGATGCGTCCGGAACATCCTGTCCGCAAAAAGTTTATAATACGATTAAAATGGCACGCCGTTTGTTGGGAAAGGAAATTCCGATTGTTTTTCACAGCCATGAAACTGCAGGATGCTGTGTCCTGGCTTATCGTGCGGCTTTGGATGGCGGCGCCAACCGTTTGGATTTGTCGATAGCACCACTCTCTGGCGGAACCTGCCAACCGGATATTTTAACGATGTGGCACGCTTTGCGTGGAACGGATTATACGCTTGATGTTGATCCGCAGAAGATCATTCGCCTGGAAGCGGATCTGAAAGAGGCTCTTAAAGATTATTTTATGCCGCCTGAGGCAACGAAAGTTGAGCCGTTGATTCCATTTTCTCCGATGCCAGGCGGTGCGCTGACTGCAAATACTCAGATGCTTCGAGACAATAACCTCATGGATCGTTATCCAGAATTTATCTCGGCAATGGGAGAGGTTGTGATTCGAGGCGGATATGGGACCAGCGTTACCCCTGTTTCGCAGTTCTATTTTCAGCAGGCATTCAACAATGTCATGTTCGGGCCGTGGAAAAAAATTGCTGACGGCTATGGCAAAATGGTTCTCGGTTATTTCGGCCATACTCCCGGAACGCCTGATCCGGAAGTTGTCCGAATTGCTGCGGAGCAGCTGAATCTCCCCCCAACACAACGCAATCCGCTTGATCTTAACGATGAAAATCCGGCTAAAGGACGCAAAGCCGCTGTGGCAATGCTGGAAGCCAATGAATTACCGACAACGGACGAAAATATTTTTATTGCTGCAACCTGCCTGGAAAAAGGAATTGCATTCCTCAAGGGTGAAGGCAGAATCGGTGTTCGCAAGAATGAACCGGCTAAAGAAGAGCCTGTTGTTTCCGGTGATGCTCCGTTAATTGTCTCCGTAGACGGGCAGGACTATAAAGTCGAATTGAAAGCGGATGGCAGCGCAGTCATTAATGGTAAAACCCTGACGTATAAAGTTCGGGAAGAGGTCGTCCAGAAAAACAGTCCTTCCCGGGAGAAAGCTGAGGCCGCCGCTGATTCCGGTAATTTCCACGAAGTTCGTGCTCAGGTCCCCGGATTGATCGTACGGTTCCTGGTTAAACCCGGTGATATCGTCAGCGCTTCTACGCCAATTATGGTTCTGGAGGCAATGAAAATGGAAACGATGATTATTGCCGGTCACGACGGACTTGTCGCTCGCTTTGAAGTTGCCGAAGGTGAACAGGTTCAGACTGGAGCATTGCTCGCGCTGATCAAGGGATGAGAACGTTAAAATGAATTTTGATTTTTTTAAAATATTTCAAGGTATTGACCTGTTCGTATATCAATTTGAACATGACTGGAAAACTGCCGTTGCCCGAATTGTTCTGGTTATCCTCGGGATTGTTATGGTTCACCTCGGTCGCAAAGGAGTCCTCGAGCCGTTGTTGATGATTCCGATGGGCCTGGGAATGAGCACGATCAATGCGGCAATGATGTTTTTTGATCCGATCAATATGGTCAAAAAGGCTGAAGTAGACCATACCCAAATTGGGACGTTGTTCTTAAATTCTATCGAATCGGATAACATGAATCTGATTACCCTTTGCCAGATTGACTGGTTGCAGCCGGTTTATACCTTCGCGTTCAGCAACGGCCTGATTGCCTGTCTGATTTTTGTCGGGATCGGATCCCTGCTGGATGTCGGCTTTTTGATGGCACGTCCGTTCCAGAGTATGTTTATTGCGCTTTTTGCCGAGCTCGGGACGTTTCTGACGTTACCGATTGCCATGTTATTCAAGGGGATGACCTTGGGCGAAGCGTCTTCCATTGCTCTGGTGGGTGGAGCTGACGGGCCAATGGTGTTATTCGGCTCGCTGAAAATGGCACCGGATCTTTTTGTTCCGATTACGGTAGTGGCATATTTGTACCTGGCACTTGCTTATGGCGGGTTCCCGTATCTGATTCGTTTTATGGTACCGAAAAAACTGCGCATGATTGAGATGCCGCAGGAAAAGAAACGCAGGGAGATTTCTTCTACGGAAAAACTGATCTTTTCTGTAGTTGCCTGCGTGGTTCTGTCTTTCCTGTTTCCTGTTGCTTCGCCACTGTTTTTTTCGCTTTTCCTCGGCATTGCCATCCGTGAATCAGGATTGGAAAAATTCCGTTATTTCGTCAGCGAAATCGTTCTTTACGGTTCAACTTTGACATTGGGGATCTTGCTCGGTGTTCTTTGCGATGCCAAGACGATTATGGATCCACAGGTTTTACCGTTGTTGATTCTCGGGATTGTTGCGCTCGGGTTGTCGGCGGTTGGCGGATTACTGGGCGGCTATGTCCTTTATTTTGTTACTGGCGGGAAATATAACCCGGTTATCGGAATTGCCGGAGTCAGCTGTGTTCCCAGTACTGCGAAGGTCGCACAGAAGGCAGTCGCTCATGATAATCCCGGTGCGATTATCATGCAGTATGCCCTTGGCGCCAATATCTGCGGAGTGGTGACTACCGCGATTATTACGGCAGTTTATATCTGCTTGATTGCAAATTAACTACGGAGCGGATAAAATGTTACAGGCTATACAAATCATGTTGGTTACAATCCTGCTTGCGATTGTGACTGGTTTTCTGGTTTCGTTTCTGATCTGGATTCTTTGCCGATTGCTTCAACCGCGGGCAAAGGCTTCGGATGAAGGCGAACATATTGCACTGGCAGTCGCGCTGGCTGTTACAAAAAAACAGAAACACTGAGGAGAATATTATGAATACCGCTGTCGGTCTGTCTTCGGAAGAAGTCGCAAAAAGCAGGGAACTCCATGGGCTCAATGTACTCGAGCCTCCGCCGCATCGTTCGGCATGGAGCATTTTATTGGGGAAATTCAAAGATCCTTTGATCATCATTCTTGCTTTTTCCACTTTGCTTTCCTGTCTGACCGGCGGCTGGGTTGAAGGGGCAGGAATCCTGCTGGCAATTGTGCTTTCTGTCGGAATCGGTTTTTTCAGTGAATATCGTGCCGGGCGGGAGTTTGATATTCTGAATAAGACTGAGGATGAAACCCCGGTCAAAGTTCGTCGTGACGGTAAGTTGATTGCCTGTCCGAAATCACAACTGGTAGTTGGCGATGTGATTGTGGTAGAGACCGGGGAAGAAATTCCCGCAGATGCCAGAGTGTTGGAAAGTTCTGAATTTCAAGTTGACCAATCCAAGTTTACCGGTGAACCGGAAGCTGTAATGAAAGTTCCGGCGACCGATCAGGCCTTTACCCCGCTGGCCCAGACGGCAACCTATGCTCCGGATATGGTTTTACGTGGATCGAATGTGATTTCAGGTACGGCAACATTGCAGATTACTGCTGTTGGCATGGCAACAGAAATCGGCCAGACTGCCAGAGCTGCAACGGAAATTACTGATGCAACAACACCATTGCAAAAGCAATTGACGCATTTAAGCAAAGTTATTGCTGTTTTCGGGATTTCTATTTCCTGTCTTTTATTTCTAATCTTGTTGAGCATTGCGTGGCAGCAGGATGCGTTGTCCTGGCCCAGACTGTTGGGATTTTTCATGCTGGCAGTGACTTTGATTGTTGTCACGGTGCCGGAAGGATTACCGATGAGCGTGACTTTGAGTCTCGCATGCAGTATGCGGAAGATGGCGAAAAGCAACTGCCTGATCCGTAAACTGCATGCTTGCGAGACTATCGGTTGCGCTACAACAATCTGTACTGATAAAACCGGGACGCTGACGATGAATCAGATGCGCGTCGCCAAAGCGGTTTTTCCTGCGGGAAGTGAAGATTTGGTTCGTGGGTCTCTTGCCGTGAATTCTACTGCAGAATTGAATGGGGAAGAGGTATTGGGTAATCCTACTGAAGGCGCGCTTTTGCTGTTTTTGAAATCGCAGGGTGTAGAGTATCTTCCTCTTCGTCAATCTGTAACGGTGGAGCGGCGCTGGAATTTTACGACCGAAACCAAATACATGGCGACACGTTTGACAACCGGGATGCTTTTGCTGAAAGGTGCTCCGGAAATAGTACTGGCGAAATGTTCTTCTTTTCGTGATGGCGGAAATGTTGTTGCTCTTTCGGAAGGGAAACGCAAAGAGTTACTCGATTCCTTCCGGGCAGAACAGGACAAAGGCTGTCGCACTCTTGCTTTTGCTTACTCCGAAAGCGGGAATGATCCGGCGGCAGCAACAGATTTGACGTATCTGGGATTTACCGCAATTTCCGACCCGGTCCGGCCGGAAGTACCGGCAGCAATCGCTGCCTGCCGGCAGGCGGGAATTGAAGTAAAAATTGTTACCGGTGACACAGGTGCAACTGCTGCAGAAATCGCTTCTCAAATTGGGCTGGATCCTGAAGAAATTATGGAAGGCCGCGAATTTGGCGAACTTGACGAAGTCGCGCGGGCAAAATCTGTTGAGAACCTTTCAGTGGTTGCCCGGGCAAGACCCAATGACAAATTGGTGCTGGTGCAAACTTTGCAAGGTCTCGGCCGCGTTGTCGCTGTGACTGGCGATGGAACGAACGACAGTCCTGCGCTTCACCATGCTGACGTCGGGATTGCCATGGGCAAAACCGGTACGGCAATTGCCCGCGAAGCATCGGATATCATCTTATTGGACGATTCGTTCCAGAGTATTGTCAATGCTGTTCTCTGGGGACGATCTCTCTATTGGAACATTCAACGGTTTCTGGTATTCCAGCTGACGATCAATCTGGCTGCAGCAATGATTGCTGTCAGTGGCCCTTTTTTCGGAATCGAAATGCCATTTACGGTGATTCAGATGTTGTGGATCAATTTGATTATGGATACGTTTGCAGCATTGGCTCTGGCAACGGAGCCGCCGGATCCGGCAGTCATGTTGCAACCTCCGCGCAAACCGGGTACGTTTATCATTACGCGGTTAATGGCAGAAGCGATTATCGGTGTTGCAGTAATTTTTACCGTGTTTTTCTTTGTCGTAATTTCCTGCTGGGAAACTAATGGATTGTCGGATCGGGAATTGACGATCATTTTTACTGCATTTGTGTTTTTGCAAATCTGGAACTTATGTAATGTCAGGGCGCTGGGAAATCATCGGTCTATGGTGACTCATCCTCCCAAAAACCCCGTTTTTACCTGGATTTTCCTGGGAATTATTGTGGCGCAGATCTTGATTACCCAATTCGGCGGAAAAATTTTTCGCACTGTGCCCTTGTCTTTTGCCGATTGGGTGTCTATAATTTGTATGACGTCCGGAATTTTCTGGTTAGGGGAAATTTACCGCTGGTTCAAGCGTCGTATGAAGTAGTGAGTTTAGGATTTTGGAACTGTCCGCTGTTACAGGATGTTCCAGCGCAATTAACAGGAATTCAGCATTCATGAGGTTAAAGCATTATTTTTATCGAAAATGGATTCGGCTTTACGCAAAAATTGTCAAGGAGAAAGCACCACCGGAATATATTGCCAGAGGCTGGGCAATCGGTATGTTTTACGGGTGTTTCATTCCATTTGGGGCACAGTTGCTGCTTTCGATTCCAACAGCCTTTGTTCTCAAAGGAAGCAAGATAGGTGCAGCACTTGGTACTTTGTTGACCAATCATATTACGATTTTTTTCATTTACCCAATGCAGTGTTATGTCGGCAGCCGTTTGTTGGGAAGTGATTTGTCTTTTGCTGCTATAAGAGACGCAATGGAAAATGTTTTAAAGGAGCAAAGCTGGAGCGCTCTCCATGCGATCGGGATGGAATTGGTTGCAGCTTTTTTTCTCGGCGGGGCAATTCTGACCGCGGTGATGACCCCTTTAACATATTGGTTCGTAAAACGTCTGGTGGTTCGTTATCGGGAACATCGGGCAAAAAAATTGAAAACAACTTAAAAAAGCTGTTTGTTTTTTTATCATAACCAAAAAAGGAGATTTTAATGCAATCGAACGATTCTTGTGAAAGGAAAAAATTATTATGTTAACGTTGATTTTTGCGGTGGGAATTGCAATGGCGGTATCCTTTGCGTGTTCGGTGATGGAGGCAGCATTATTGAGCCTTAATCCAGGAAAGCTGGCAGTAATCGAAAAGCGGCACCCGCGCATCGGTGCAATCTGTGCAGAATTCAAACGTGACATTGAAAGACCGATTGCTGTGATTTTGATTCTGAATACGACCGCTCATACCTTCGGCGCTTCGATTGCCGGAGCTCAGTTCGATAAACTGTTCGGAAGTGAATATATCTGGTTGTTTTCTCTCGTTTTTACCATTTTGATGGTGCAGTATACGGAAATTTTACCCAAAACCCTCGGGTGTCGGTTCAATACATTCGTGATGTCCAGTACTGCAGTATTGTTGAAGTATTCTGTAATTATCATGAAGCCGATGATCTGGCTGGTGCATTTTGTTAACCGGCCATTTGAAGGGAAGAGCGCTGAGAAAGATGTGTCAAACTCTGAAGTCCTTGAGGAACTGGATGCACTCGCTGTTGCCGCCTGCAATGAAGAGCATATTACGCCGGTTCAGGAGCAGATTATTCGCCAGATTCCCGGGTTGAAAGATGATACTGTTTCCGATATTATGGTCAGTCCGGAGGAAATGGTTTGTATTAATTCCGAAATGACTCGGGATGAAGTGCTCCAGGTAATGAAGAACAGTCCTCATTCCCGCTATCCTGTTCGTGATGGAAAAACGGGAACCAGGTTTGTTGGTGTCCTGACAATCCGGCAGATGCTTGTTCAGGATACGGACTGGATGCACCTGATCCGGAAGGTGACTGTAGTTCACCCGCAATGCACTTTGCTGGAAATAGCCGAAAACCTTGATCAGTATGATTCCAAGCTTCTGCTGGTCGGCGAAGATCCCGATCACATCATCGGCATGTTAACGACAAACGATTTGATTTCCAGCTTGTTTCGCCCCAATGAGGAGGAAAAAGAGGAGGAGGCCCCCCTGCAGTAACTGTGAATCAAAATGCGGCAGAGGAGTATGGCGGAAAGCTTGAAAATATTGACTACTTATGAAATATAGTCTTCCTCCTCTGTCGACTGGTTATTCCTGGCAATAATGAAGGAATATCACAAATTACAACGGGTTTCTCTGGTTGACGTTAGCAGACCAGTGTATCTTTTTAATTTAATTGTATTTCCGGTTTCTGCCGATTGTATTATGGCAAAAAACGGAAATACGTTGAGTTATGACGGTATGGAGAGAGTGCATTACGTTTCTGCGCTGACGTTTCCGAAAGCAAAAATTGAGATTCTGGAAGTATACCGGTAACGAATTGAGACTGGATGAGTGGGGTTCCGAGTAGACTTCAGAAGCTGATATTTTCTGTTTCGCGTGCTGAGCCAGTCGCAATACAATAGGGGGTTCCATCAAAAATTGAGATTTTAGAGTGAATTTCAAAAATCTCTCGTAGGACTTCTGGTGTCATTATTTCCTGGGGCGGCCCGGAATAACAGATTCTCCCTGCTTTCATCATCAGCAGTTCGTCTGCGCAAGAAGCGGCCAGATTCAGATCGTGAAGCACCATTACGATTGTCATTCCTTGTTTTCGGTTCAAACTACGGATCATTTCAATCATTTCAAATTGGTAACAAACATCCAGGAATGTTGTTGGCTCATCGAGCAGAAGGACACCGGGTTCCTGGGCGATTGCCATGGCGATCCATGCTCGTTGGCGTTCGCCTCCGGACAATGTTGCCATTGTTCGGTTCCGCATGGGGGACAACCGGGTCATTTCTAATGCAGAATCGATGATTTCCCGATCATGCCGGGAAAGTTGAAGTTGCATCCGCCGGTGTGGGAAACGGCCGAAAGCAACCAGTTCTCCCACCGTTATTTCTTCCGGTATGTCATGGAGCTGTGGAAGACTCGCTACATTTCTGGCAAATTCGCATGGGGGGAAGGTCTCAATATTTCTTCCATCAATACAGATGGTGCCGCAAGATGGTTTGAGAATGCGTCCGATCATTTTTAGCAGGGTTGATTTTCCACAACCATTGGGACCGAGCAGAGTAACTACGGATCCGGAATTGACAGAAAAAGTGATTTCCTTCAGAATTATTTTATTCCCATAGCCGCCACTGAGATCCCGGATATCAAGCTTCATATCGATACCTCCGCAACAACCATAGAAAAAATGGCGGGCCTAAAAGAGCCATGATAATTCCCACTGGCAATTCTGCCGGTTCCACAATGATGCGTCCAATTGTATCACAAATGACAACCAGCATTGCTCCGAAAAAGGCTGCTCCCGGCAACAGAAAGCGATTGTCTGGCCCAATAATCAACCGCACCATATGCGGTGCAATCAACCCGACAAAACCGAGCAGCCCGGCTACACTGACTGCCGCAGCGGCAAGGAGTGCTGCTGTTCCCAGAAGCAGAAAACGGCTCCATTCCACTCGAAGTCCCAGCCCTGCAGCAATTTCATCTCCCAGAGAGAGAACGTTCAGTTGTCCGGATA
>ERZ1034917.1433-NODE-1433-length-14654-cov-12.246524_pt1 | contig 14654 bp, 16 predicted proteins | sample MGYA00520605_ERZ1034917 | MGnify/ENA primary metagenome ERZ1034917 (study PRJEB33766, sample SAMN09781784) | gut metagenome | biome: gut microbiome | host: Homo sapiens | place: Madagascar | study: EMG produced TPA metagenomics assembly of the PRJNA485056 data... | reverse complement strand
GCCATGCCGGCAGACATCAACTGCATCTGTATTCTGTGCCGCCGGTTGCCGGTTTTGTTACATGCGGAAGTAAATTCCGAGGGCTCTGGGAAAAGCAAGTTTTTCCTTTTTCGGAACGAGCTTCCTGTTTTCCCTGTCAAACATAAGAAACGTGACGGTGCCTGACTTTTCGTTTGCGGCGATGATCTCCGTTTCATCGGGAGAGAGCGCGATATCGCGCGGAAAATCTCCGTTGCAGTCCGCAGTCTCCAGAAGTTTCATCGCTCCGTTTTTCCCTGTTTCGATCAGCGCGATTGAATTGTGACCGCGGTTCGAGACGAACAGAAATCTTCCGTCCTTTGTGATACGGATTGCGCCGGGGTAATTTCTGGTCTCCGGCACTCCGTTCAGAGAGCGGATCGTCTGCGCCGCCTCCCATTTCCCTCCGCGGCGGACAAATGAAGACACGGTGCTGTCAAGTTCATTTGCAACATAGATCGTGCTTCCGTCCGGAGAAAAGACAAGATGGCGCGGGCCCGCTCCCGCATGGAGACGGATGATTTCCACCGCTTTCGTGTCGATTCCCCTGCCTGCGTGCCACGGATAAATCTTGACCTGATCAAGTCCGAGATCAACGGCATGAAGATTTTTCCCCGCCGGGTCGAAGCCGACGAAATGCGGATGCGCTTTTTCCTGACGTTTTCCGGCGCCCCGCCCCCGGTGCGGAATGACTTTTCCCGCCTGCGGAATCCCGCTTTTCAACGGCAGTTCCGTGAGGGAGGCGGAACTGTAATTCGCCGTATAGAGAAAAGAGCCGTCCGGCGACAGCGCCAGATGACACGGAACCGCGCCGTTGACCTGCACAAAGGCAACCGCTTCCAGCCTGCCGCTTTTATCCACCCGGAGGGTCGCGACTCCTCCCTGTTTTGTTCCGGGAATTCGCGAAACAGTCCCGTAAAAAAGCCCGGAGGCCGGGTCGCGGATCAGATAATTGACGGTTTTAAGGTGTGTGAAAAGATTCCGCGCCGTATCGGTCCGGCTTTTGACGAGCGTGATGCCGCCCGTCTCGCCGGAGGTATCCGATACCGCATAGAACTCCGTTGAAACACAACCTGCGGAGAGAACAGCCATAATCAGCATTGCCCCGGAAAACAGTTGTCTCATTTGAATGTGACGGTCCCTTTGCCGGGGACGCGGAATGTGACTTTGATGTTTCCGCTTCCGGCTTCTGTTCTGAACGGCAGCTCTTTTCCGTTGAAGACTGCTTTTTCCGGCGCCGCGGTCATGAACAGTTCCGCCTCGCCCGCATAATCGAAATCAAGCTTGTCGGCTGTGCACGCGTTGATGCGCATGTTGGCGTCGAGAAGCATCGCCTTTTCCGCGCATGAGACCGCAAAGAGACGGCTTCCGTGTGCTTCGACTTCTACGGTGTATTCGCCATCGAAGGGAATTGTTTCGTTGTCCCATACATCTGTCAGCAGATATCTGCCGGCGGAGAGTCCGAGCGTTGCCGGGGAGAACGTGATTTTCAGCGGTTTGTCTTCGATGTTGAACAGCCCTGCGGTGCGGAGCGGCAGAAGCGGATTGTTTTCCTGCGTGCTGAAATGCGGGGTCTTGAAATAGATGATACGCGGAATCAGGTTCCGGCGGTCGCGGTAATTATAGCCGCCGAGGAAGACTTCCTGCCCGTTGTTGGGATTGCAGACCGCTTTTTTCAATGTTCTGAACCGTGGGGATTCCGGATCGGCTTCACTGAGTTTTCCTGCGATCTCAACCATGGTATGCGAGGCGAGGCAGTAGTTCAGGCAGAACATCGCCTCCGTGTCGTTGAGTCCGGGAAAGAGCCCGACCGAGTCGCTGTTCGGCACGAAAAGATCGCTGGTATGAGTTGCGAAACATGCCGCGCCCCACAGGAAATTGGTCTTGACATAATCCCAGTTTCCGCTTCCGATGTCGATGCCGTAACGGTAGTTTGTAAAGTATTCTCCGAGGAACGGATTCCCCATGACGATATCGCAGCCGGTCTGGAGATAGGCGTCCGCAGGGATGCGCTTGCGGATCTCCTTGAGCCACCAGGTGCGCCATTCATAGCCGGAGGCGTCTTTGTTTTTCAGCAGGTCATGGCTGTCTTCAAACGCATAGCTCCAGAAGTCGTGTTTCATGCCTTCGAATGCGTAGTCGCGGAAAAACACATCCAGCGCGTGTTCGATGTAGGCGCGGACTTCAGGCTGGCTGACGTCCAGCGGCGCGGAGGCGTCCACGCGGTAATCGTAATTGATGAACCACTCCGGATGATCCTTGTAGATCGGGGTGTATTTGGGGCAGAATCCGCCGATCCATACTGCCGGACGGAGTCCCGTCTCACGGATTTTGTCGGTAAATGCGCGCAGCCCGTCCGGGAATTTCTGATGATCCACTCCGGCTTCGCCCTCATAGGGCATACCGAGTCCGTGCGCCGGAGGCACGTTGACCGCATAGCCGTCATCCACCTGAATCCAGCGGACCGTCGGGAAATTCTCTTTCAGGAAACGCGCCTCCCTGACGATCATTTCCTCGGAGATGTCGCGGAAGATTCCGTCGTTCCAGGAGCCCCACACCATATTGTCGCGGTTGATTGCCGTTGCTCCGTACATCGGAGGGAGGTGCCTGCGGAGTTCCGCCGTGTATCTTTCAAAAATGCGTTCCAGATCGTCCGCGCGGGCTGTCGTGCCGAGATACCATTCGTCGACCAGTGTCCTGCCTGCGGCACAGTGAAGCGCGCCGATGTCTTTGAACCCGGAGAATATTTCGAGTCTGACTTTGCCGCCGTCATGGGAAACGAGGTAGTTGTGGTAGAAAAGCTTTTGGCTGAGGGTTCCGTGAACCAGTCCCGCTTTTGTGCGGTAATTGCTGAGGAGAATCGCGGGAAACGGCTGGTAGGGAGAGCGTCCGATGCGTTCACAGACCACGCCCGGGTCCGCCCAGCGGTTGCCCGCCTGTTCATCGAAACCGGTGTCTTTCACATCGTTGGACGCGACGCGGTCATAATCGACGGGTATCGACATCTTTTCATAGATGCGCGGATTCTCATTGTGGTAGAAATAATCGTCTCCGGACTCAAATCCGAATGTGACGCCGTTCAATTCCACCCCGAGTTCGCAGATATCACGCTCTTTCCCGCCGACATGGAACAGGCGCCTGCAGGTGAGTTCTCCGTCTTTCAGGATGAAATAGAAATCATCCCTGATGCCGTCCGTGTAGAGTGCGGAGAGCTGAAGCGTTCCTTTGCCTTCTGCAATCTGCATGGATTGAGGTTGGACTTTTCCCCGTTCCGTTACAAAAAAAGGCTGAAATGTGATGGTTCCGCAGTTCCATGCGGATAAGAAATTTTCTATCTGGTTCATAATGTGATTTTTCTCCCCTGATCCGGTTGTTTCAATAAAAATACAGTCGGATTTTCTTTTTGCAACCCTCAAGTGAGAAAACATCGGAAAAATGATGCGCGGCGATGAACCGGGCAGTGACACCGGCTTCAGGTTTGACGCCTTTGGGAATTCCTGTGTATGAAATAAAAAATCTCAACGTCAGGCATAACGCGCCCGGTTTTCCCGGTTTTTGCGGCGGAGGGGAAAAATACAATTTTTCTTTTACGGCTTTCTGAACTCATTTTCAGCCGTAGAAGCGCCTTTTTTACGGCATTTTGTTTGACGCTTGTTTATCAGTGGAAAGGCGGATAAGGGATCTGCCGGAGAAACGGTTCCCGGTGGTCGGGACGGAATGAGAAAAGCACCGCATGGTGCGGAAAGGAACGATGAAATGAAGGGATACTTCTGTATCGCGGCAATCACAACCCAAAACAAAGGAGAAACACGATGATCACAGACGAGCAGCTGCGGCAGCTTGCCGCATCCGGGGAGTTTCAGGAACTTCTGCAGAATGACGAACACATTAAAAAACTGGAGGCGTTGAAATACAATCCCAGAGACGAGTACATCGCTTTGAGTGATGTACTGGGATGGAACCCCATGTTCCGATCGTTGAAACTGAACAGACTGACACCGGCATTGTGGGCGTTTCTCTGGACGCTCCGCAGTCCCTACACTCAGGAGGAAATGTATAAGGCGGATGAGCTGGATACGGATATCTTCCTGTATCTGCTGACGGTGGATCTGCGGGAAGGCGATGTATCGCCGAAGAAGATTGTGATAGCTGCCATCGGATTCTGCCGAAAACACGGAATCTGCTGGCAGGAGGCGAGAGCATGGCTCTGTGAGAGAGTTCACTTTGCCTTCCGGGCTGGCGGGATGCTGCCCCGGACGGACTCGTGGAGTGACAACGCACATGTCTTTGACGCGGACTGGCTGACATTTTTCTGTTCGATTGTCGCACAGGAGACCCGCGAGAAAGTTTCCGTGGTCATGTATGACATGGGACTTGGAAGTTGTTGTTATTACTTCATCCAGGCTCTGCGCAAAAAGAACAAAAAGCGGCGGATCTGCAAGAGGACCGATGCGGAACTCTGCAAACAGATTTACGAGTATACTCTTCAACTGGGAGAAAAATTTCTTGCCGGAAAAGCTGAAATGAAAGGAGACAGGTAAAAAACGGCGCGGGGACGGCTGGGAGCCTCCCCGTGTTTTCATCTCCTGGAAAACAGCGACAGTAGAAAATGTGAGGATACCAAGCCAATGTATTCCAGCGTAAGCTGTTGTATTTCCTGTATGCGTCTGTTTTCATCATACGGGTATACCAGATAACAGTATCTGCGTATATTCGCCATGACGAAATTTGCCGTAATCATATTGGCGAAACCTAATGAAAGGGGAATGATTACACTACAAAGGAGCCAAGGTAATCCCAAAGATTCATTGGTCGGAAAGAAATCGGCATGCATCAGAAGCATATAGGGGAAAAATATTAAACTTAAAATGAATATCCAGAGTGCGATATGGCAAAACATGTTTGCGAGAAACGATAGTCTTCTGATCCGCTTCATGTAGACAGCAGGAGACGGAGAGTTTTCTTTTGGCGGTTGCGGTTTCGGCGGCGGATATCCCGCCAGAAAATATACGGGATGTTCCTCACGATGCTGTGAACTCTTGCTTTGATGTTCCTTTTGCTCAGATCGCGACTGTTGTTTCCGTTTTTTCTTTGACATGGTGACTCCTTTGAAACTTATCTCCTGGAAAACAGCGACAGCAGAAAATGTGAGGATATCAAACCAATGTATTCCAGCGTAAGCTGTTGTATTTCCTGCATACGTCTGTTTTCATCATACGGGTATACCAGATAACAGTATTTGCGTATATTCGCCATGACGAAATTTGCCGTAATCATATTGGCGAAACCTAATGAAAGGGGAATGATTACACTACAAAGGAGCCAAGGTAATCCCAAAGATTCATTGGTCGGAAAGAAATCGGCATGCATCAGAAGCATATAGGGGAAAAATATTAAACTTAAAATGAATATCCAGAGTGCGATATGGCAAAACATGTTTGCGAGAAACGATAGTCTTCTGATCCGCTTCATGTAGACAGCAGGAGACGGAGAGTTTTCTTTTGGCGGTTGCGGTTTCGGCGGCGGATATCCCGCCAGAAAATATACGGGATGTTCCTCACGATGCTGTGAACTCTTGCTTTGATGTTCCTTTTGCTCAGATCGCGACTGTTGTTTCCGTTTTTTCTTTGACATGACACTTCTCTGGTTTTGCATTGATGAAAGCTCGTTTTATTTCAGATCAATAAAATACTTCTGAAATAAAAAAAAGCAAACTGTTTTACGTAACTAAATTTATTTTTGTGATAAGGAGAAAAAGAGATGTGATGAGAAATATTTTTTTATTTTCATAGGATAATGTCATGAAAAATGACTATCCTGTTTTGCTGAATTAATGAAATTGAACTTTTAAATTGAGGATTTTTTTACTATGGGCAGAAAGAATAACAAAAGAATGGTTGGCGATACTCAAGAGAGTCGGGCAAGAAAACTGGCAGCGGCAAGAAATAGTTCAGGCGGGGCGAATACTGCGGCTCCGAAAGGGGGGCAGGCGATATCTGTGGCTGGCGGTGGAACGGGGAATTATGAAATGGCACCGAACCGTAATCCCGCAAGTGCGGGAAACGGGGAGATGACATGGAAAGATGCTCCGTCTTCCGTGAATACCTCCGTCAATACTCAGAAACCTAAAAAATCTTTGTTTTCCGCAGGAAATGCCGGCAGCATTGCGGCGGCAGGGGGGATCATTGTACAAGGTGTGGAAGGGGGGATGAAGGTGGCAGACTGGTGGCATGAACAACAAATGTCGCCATATAAACAGGATGCCGAGGGGTGGATGAACAGCGCCATAGACAAAGAAAAAGCCATGGAGGAGATGGAGGAACGGAACGCCGGCATTCATGAAATCTTTAACGAACTGGATGAACTGTCAAAGGAGGACAAGCTTTCGGAAAGTCAGAAAGAGAAAGCGCGGGGACTGATTAAAAAGTTGAAAAGTTCCTACGATTCAAAGGATGTCAGTGTCGAACTGGATGAGGAGACCGGACGGATCACCGGGCTGGACAAGACGATCAGCGACCGGCTCCAGGTGGAGCATGAGAGAAAAATCAAGAATATGGAATCTCAGGTCAACACCCTGAGTACCGCATCTCAGAAATATACCGATGTGGCGACGAATGCCGGGTGGGGCAGCGGTAGCATCCAGTTCGGCGGCGAGGAGACCGCGAATGAGGCGAATGCGATGAAGGCGGGGCTTGATAAAGTTCTCCGGTCGAAAAGGAAAGAGCTTCATGCGCTTCGGGAACAGGACCCCGCCGGAGAGTTCAACAACCGGAGACGGCGCGAGAATGAAGTGAAGAAAGAGGAGGCGGAGAAACGGCGGGAGGAATTCCGCCGCCGCAAGATGGAGGACGATTTCAACTCGGAAACCGATCCTGAAAAGAAAATTGCGAACCGCCGGCAGTTGATCGAGGAGGAGAAGACGAAGCAGGCGGAACTGCAGAAGTCGATTGACGGTGTAAAGGCGGAAGTGGACGCCCGCACCGAAGCGAATGACGTTCCCGGACGCAATGAGGCGGAACGGAGACTGCTGGCGCTTCAGGAGAAGATGGACGGTTCTCAGGAGACCGTTCACGGGTTGGAACAGCAGATCAGCAGTGTTCAGGGCGGCGGGAGGATGCCCGGCGGCTCCGCGCCTGTGTCTCCGGCGGCGAATTCCGGCGTGACGGGAAATCCTCGTGTACAGGAATTGGCGTATCTCGATCCCGTTTTTTCCGTATCTCAGGAGAATGCGGACGAACTGAAGCGGCGGGCGGGAAGGGCGTCGATGTTCGGCAGTACCATGAAAGGCGTATTTTCCGGCGGACCCCTGAGTGTCTCCGGGTCGGGAGGGGGTGCACAGATGGATCAGGTCGTAAAACAACTGGGGGAGATCAGGAGCCAGATCCGGCATTTGGAAAACACCGTGGAGAGAAACGGCGTATTTTGAAAACCGGAACCGGCAGTTCAAATGCGGCAGGAAACAGGCTCCGGTGATGGGAGACGGACCGGGAACGTCGGTTTTTTCTTTGACGGCTTTTTACTTTTTTTCAGACTCAAAAATTTGTTTTTTGACCACTTTTTGACCGCTTTTTGTTTGACGCTCCGCGATAGGTAGGCAAAGGGGCGGAACCGGATGAAAGACGGGATCAACCGCCGGAGAATGCTGTTCCGCACGGGGCGGGACGGCAGATTTTTATGAACCGCATCGGAAACGGTGCAAAAAAGAAAGGATTGTCAGCATGGCTAGACAGTTTGGTATCATTACAACGACAACAGGAATCTCGGGAATCGTGGTGAATTCCTTCTCACGGAACAAGACCGCGGAGATTGCCGAGGCGCGCAACGAAAAAGGAGAGGTGACGGACCTCAAAGCCTATTCCAAAGGCGAAACGATCTCCGTGACCGGTCTGCTGGACGCCGAGTCCATCACGATCGAACCGGGTTCCAAGCTCACGCTCGGAGAGAAGGACTACATCATTGAAAGTGTGGACCAGAGCGAGACCAACACCGGTTATGTTGAGGTCACGCTTTCCGCGCGCACCGCGGACAGTGCGCAGATCGAAGCTTACGGGTCGGAAGCATAAGGAACAGGTGAGCAACGGGAAAAGACGGGAGCGGGGAAGCGGAATGTTCTGACCGGGCGCTGTTGAACCCGGTCTCTTTCCCCTCCCGCCTTTCCCGCAAAAGAGACATGCAAAAGAGGAGATTCATTCATGATCACGAAAGAACAACTCAAATTCCTTGCCGCATCTGCGGAGTTTCAAAAACTTCTGGAGGAAGATGAGCACATCAGGGAGCTGGAAGCTTCAAAATATAACAGACGGGAAGAGTTTCTCGCTTTGAGGAGTGTCCTTCTTTTGCCTTCCTGCATCGGCCCCTTGAGAATCAGACCGGTTACTCCGGCGATCTGGTCCTATCTCTGGGCGCTGGGGAACAATTATACCGGGGATATCCGGAAAGCGGATGACATGGACACGGATATTTTTCTTTATCTGCTGTCGCATGATCTGCATGATCTGTATGACACTCCGGCGGAACTTACCGGAGCGGCAATCGGATACTGCGGGAAAAACGGCATCGATTACGACATCGCCGGAAATCTGCTTTGCAAAATGATCGGACAGGCGTTCTACCCTCTGCGGATGCTCCCGGAGACTTCCTCCGGCGGAGGCGGAATGAATGTGTACGATATCGACTGGATGACGCGGATCTGTTCGATCGTCGCGCAGGAAACTCACGAAAGAGCGTCTTATGTGATGTTTGAGATGAGCCTCTGCGCCTGTTGCAGTTACTTCATTCAGGCGTTGAAGAAAAATGATACGAAAAACACGATCCGCAAACGGAGCGACACGGAACTCTGCCGGGAGATTTATGAATACACGATGAAACTGGCGGAGGCATTTCTCCGGCGGAAAGGATATGCCGTCGTGAAGTAGGGACCGCAGAGGAGGAGAATGCCGTTTCCGGCGGTACTCTCTCCTCTGCCGAAAAAAAGTCGTTATGCGTCGATTATGGTTTGTTGCGCTGGATTTTCAGAATTTGTCTGGTATTGAATGCCGTTTCGGAAATTGCTTTGACGAGTTCCGAAAGCCCGAACATGATGAGAGCGTTCAGAAGCGTGGCGAAAATCGCGGGAAGGATCGCCATTCCCGCATACATGTTGTCCTGCCGGATGCCCATTATCACCGCGCCTGCAATGCAGAAGATGGTTCCGGCGAGGCTGAGTCCGCCGAAGACATTGAAAATACGGGAGAGAAGCGGCGTTTTGAATACTTCGGCTCCGGTTCCTGCGGCGGGTGACGGCGGAGCGGCTGTTTTCTGCGGCGGTTCCTGTGATTGGGCGATTGTGAACTCGTGTTTGCATTTCTGGCATTCGATCTGCTGCCCGAGATACTGGTCCTCGACTTCATAGGTTTGTTTACAGAACGGACATGTTGTGTGCATAATATGATCTCCCTTGTTTGTGGATTGTAAAATAATATAGGAGAAATATTGGAAAAAGTCAAATCAAATTTTGTATGGATATGAAAAAATCTGCTGATGCCGGATTACGATGCAGCAGACGGAGCAGGTTGCAGGGCGAATGGAACTTTATATTATCGCAGAAAGATTCTCTACTCATCTTTTCTGCCAGAAATGGTAATGGAGAGCGGAATATTTTCATTTACGGTGTATTGCGGTTCATTGATGCGTTCTTCGTATTCTTCAATGAGGTATGGGATCAATGCTTTGAGGCGAACATGAAACATGATGAAAAACATAGCTAGAGTTAAGAACGCTCCCAATACAGCGAAACACTTATTGGTTCCGGGATATTCTTTCGCAGTATACATTGCAACGAGAAAAGAAGCCGCGAAAGTCAGTACCGCAAGCCACGCCCAGAAATCCGCCCATCGGAGGCGTCTTCTGATTCTTCGCTTCAGCTTGTGAAGTTCCGGTTTTTCGTATCCGTCAAACTCAAGGTATTTTTGCGGAATCGGAGGCGGAAAGAAATCTTGCCAATACATGACCATGAGCAGGCCGAATATGATGAAACCGCTTGCCGGAGCGGCACATAGGAGTACGAGAATGACGATAAATTTCCATGGTTGTCTGTGATACCAGCGGACTTCCATTGCAGATTTCTCCTGTGTGAGTATGGCGCTGAATGTAAATTATTTTTATCAACATATAAAATAAGATAGAAGTTGAAAAAATCAAGGAGATTTGATTATGAAACCCATATTGTAGTTTTTAATTTCTGAAATAATGGAATCATAACGGTATTTCCTGGTTGTAGCGAGCCAGAATTTCATTTGCCTTATTATGGTTATTCAGCCAGAAGAGAATGGAAAACAGGCAAATGATAGCACACAGGACACAAATACCTAATACAGCCATTATGAAATCTTCAGATTTACCCCAGGGCCATCCCCAAAAATGATCATAAGCAACAGATACTACAGGGAGAGCAAGAACGGAGAGTCCAGTGAAGATTGCAATCTTCCGGAGAATCCACCCCTTGAAGAAATAGCGGTATGCTTTATCCATGTCGGCTTTTTTCTCTGCGTCAGACTGTCTTGCAATTTCTGCGATCATTTCAGGATTGATCTGAAGATGAGGCGATGTTTGCTGTTCGGTAAAGTTTTGCTTGAGAGTATTCTCCGCCGAGATATGAAGATTGATGTCATTCGCATTGACAACAATATGATCCGTATGTGTGATATTTTCGTTTGTAACTTTTAACTCATTCATGAAATACTCCTGTTTTACTCGGAAGTAAAATAGAATGAAAAATCAAAAAATCAAGGAGATTTGATTATGAAACTCATATTGTAGTTTTTAATTTCTGATATAATGGAATCATAACGGTATTTCCTGGTTGTAACGAGCCAGAATTTCATTTGCCTTATTATGGTTATTCAGCCAGAAGAGAATGGAAAACAGGCAAATGATAGCACACAGGACACAAATACCTAATACAGCCATTATGAAATCTTCAGATTTACCCCAGGGCCATCCCCAAAAATGATCATAAGCAACAGATACTACAGGGAGAGCAAGAACGGAGAGTCCAGTGAAGATTGCAATCTTCCGGAGAATCCACCCCTTGAAGAAATAGCGGTATGCTTTATCCATGTCGGCTTTTTTCTCTGCGTCAGACTGTCTTGCAATTTCTGCGATCATTTCAGGATTGATCTGAAGATGAGGCGATGTTTGCTGTTCGGTAAAGTTTTGCTTGAGAGTATTCTCCGCCGAGATATGAAGATTGATGTCATTCGCATTGACAACAATATGATCCGTATGTGTGATATTTTCGTTTGTAACTTTTAACTCATTCATGAAATACTCCTGTTTTACTCGGAAGTAAAATAGAATGAAAAATCAAAAAATCAAGGAGATTTGATTATGAAAAAATAGCAGAAAGATTCTCTACTCATCTTTTCTGCCAGAAATGGTAATGGAGAGCGGAATATTTTCATTTACGGTGTATTGCGGTTCATTGATGCGTTCTTCATATTCTTCAATGAGGTATGGGATCAGTCCTCTTAGTCGTACATGGAACATAATGAAAAACATAGCCATTGTTAAGAAAGCACCGATAGTCAGGAATCCATATTTGAAAGCTTCCAATGGTTCAAATTGTTTGCCGACATAAATCCCTGCAAACCATGAGGAGCCGAAAGCCAGCACCGCAAGCCACGCCCAGAAATCCGCCCATCGGAGGCGTCTTCTGATTCTTCGCTTCAGCTTGTGAAGTTCCGGTTTTTCGTATCCGTCAAACTCAAGGTATTTTTGCGGAATCGGAGGCGGAAAGAAATCTTGCCAATACATGACCATGAGCAGGCCGAATATGATGAAACCGCTTGCCGGAGCGGCACATAGGAGTACGAGAATGACGATAAATTTCCATGGTTGTCTGTGATACCAGCGGACTTCCATTGCAGATTTCTCCTGTGTAATAACGGTTGATTTGAAGATCGCAGATTAATATAATTCTTAATTGCGGCAACTTCAATCAAAAAAGTAAAGAAACTGAAAACATTGATCGAAAAGATGTAATAGTTTGGAAAATAAAAACATTGAAAGGAATTTAAAATGGCAAAAATAGATTTGGAATCTCTCGTTATCCGGTATCGCAAGGCATTGGAAGGCGTTGCAGATGTTACAGGAAAAGTGGGAAGCAGGATTTCCGGCATGACCCAGGCTCTTGGAAGAAGTGTAAAAAATTTCCTGCCGAAAGGGATGAACGCCGTGTCCGGCATGGCACAGAAAGTCGGAGGCAGTATAAAAGATGTTGCCGGAAAGATGAAAGGAAAAGTTGGAGGGCTTCCGGATTATGCAAAGGGGGCGGGGGCTAATGTCTTAGCGGAATATGGCATTGAGGGTGCTAAAAAAACAGCAAATGCCGCTGCTGATATACTAATTAATAAGCCTCTGCAGGATAAATCAGACAGTCTGGCGGAGAATGTGCGCACTTCGGAAGCGATGTATGAAGCGAACGAAAAGAGGCGCAAGTCTGAAAGCGACCTGTTGAATCAGCTCCAGGCTCTGTCGTCCGAGGAGATGCTTTCCAGCAGTCAGAAATCGGAAGCCGCAAAGCTCATTGAGGAGCTTGGAGCATCCTATTCGGATCTTGGAATCAGCATTGATGAAACGACCGGCAAGATAACGGGTCTTGATGAAGCTATGCTGAAAGTCGGCAAGAAACAGCACAAGGATGAGACGGGAGATCTGGAACGGCAACTGAAAGATATGCGTGCCCAGTATGATTCCTATAATGAAATCATCAATGCGGATGGTTTCTGGAACAATGTCTTTTCTGGCGGAAAGTCCAGTGACGCTGCGATGAAAGCCGCACAGGATCAGGCTGCGCTGACCGAAAAAATGATGGCGCTTCAGAAGAAACTGCATGCATTGAAAAAGAAAGACCCCGAAAAAGAATTCGCCGCGAAAAAACAGGAAGCTGAAAAGAAGCAGTTCAACGCTAAGTATTATGATCGGGAACATGGCGTGTCCGAGGCGATTGCCAGAGCGGAACAATCCGGTTTGTATTCCGATGAACAGATCAGCGCCATGAAGAAAAATGCCGCCGGTTACATTTCAAAGAAGAATGCGGGAGATCCGGCTTCCGAAGCCGCCTATCGTGATTTGGATAACCTCATGAAAGATGCAGGGCTCGGCGCCATGGCTCGAACCGGAACAGGAGACCGGCAGTTTGAGGCAAGTGCGGATCAGGTTTCCAAACGGGATGCAAAATCGGAAGAAAAGGCGAATGCGTTTCTGAAGAATGAGGAGTTCAATAACAAGTATCAGGAACTTATCAATCAGGGGTTGACCGATGAAGCGGAGCGTCTGAAACTCATCAATGAGCTTGAACAAAAAGGAATCAGACTCAAAAAAGAAAAAGTTGACGCGATTCTTGCCGAACGGAAAAATCTTCAGAAAGCAAAGGATGCGGAGGAGGAAAAGAAAAAGGCTGAAGAAGGCAGGAAAAATCTCAATGAACAGCTCAAAGGCAAGGCGGAAACCCTGAAAGATACGGCGATGCGCAATGCCGGGTACGGCAGAGAGGCGGCACAGGAAAAGGCTCTGCGCAACGCGGAAAAGACCAAGGGAAGCGCTCTGACGGAAAAGGAAAAAGCCAGAGTGATCGGGAATGCGGATCTGGAATGGGATATGGAACACAGGGAGGCGCCGCAACTGGGGGATCTCGCGATCAAGACCAATTCCCTGACCTCGCGCGGAGGATTCGCCACGGGCGCGGTCATGCCGGACAAGGATGCGGTCAACCGGCGCCTCGTCGAAGAAACCAGGAAAATGAATGAAATTCTTGGACAGATCAGTAAAAAAGTAGATGATATAGGGAAGTTTTAATCATGAAAATCAAATATCAGTCAATTCAGGATGAACGCAGCGAGAGCGGGCGCAGCGACAGCATTACTTATTACGGTTCGTATGAGGAGATGAGTGCTCTGCTGGAGGAACAGCAGATCAGCCCGGAGGACTCCGGACGGAAAGTCGTTTCCGCCATGGTGTCGCAGAGTGAGGGTGACTTATGGCAGTGTGAAATCAAATATCAGAACTCGCTCGGCAATCCCAGCGTGTCTGCGCCGGACGACAGTTACGGCAAAAAATCCGCACAGCTTTCCGGCGGAATGCTCTCCATGCCGCTGGAGTCGCACAAAGAGTATCGTGTCTGCTGGAATCATTATCTTGCGGCGGTCAAGGAGGTGACTGCCGTTCCGTCATGGTGGAATACCGCGACAAGCGCTGTTTTGAACGACAGCGACGGTGCCAGATACAAGTGGTTGAAGTCAATCAGCGAGCTTCCGGTCGGCAAGGACAACAACGGAAAGGAATGGCGAATTCTCAAAGACCCGCTGAAACCCGGCGTCGAGTCCTACGACGTTGCGACGTATCAGGTGACGGAATCGGCGAAATTTCCGTCGCCCGCGCGCGCCGGCAAAATGATCGCGGGCAGATTGAATAAAATCTCAAGCCCGGATCAGACCTTCGGCATTGCCGGCGGCAACTGGAAATGTGATTCCGCAAGTGTTTCATGGAACGGAAAATACTGGATCGCCACGCTTTCCTACACCAAGTCCGGCGACGACAAAGGGTGGGACGCGGATCTTTATGGGAACAAGAAATGAGGAATAGTTAATAGTTAATAG
>ERZ1034917.1431-NODE-1431-length-14672-cov-13.197441_pt1 | contig 14672 bp, 10 predicted proteins | sample MGYA00520605_ERZ1034917 | MGnify/ENA primary metagenome ERZ1034917 (study PRJEB33766, sample SAMN09781784) | gut metagenome | biome: gut microbiome | host: Homo sapiens | place: Madagascar | study: EMG produced TPA metagenomics assembly of the PRJNA485056 data... | reverse complement strand
TCCGGAAAAGCATTTTTCTCAAAATTGGGAACTTCATGCAATATTCAGGCTAGATATGCTGTCGCTCGTGAAGAAACTTTTTAGCGGCATCTTCAACTTCGCGTTTTATTGACATCATTTGCAGAATTGGAGTCTGTCCAAAACCCTTTTGCAATTTTTTGCATTTTTTGTATCAGCACATTGGTATAAAAAACAAAACTGAGCTTAAAATCAGTTTACGTTGTAAAAATTAAATTTATCAACCGCAAAATTTATTTGTCACGTAAGCTATTTGTTTTCAATACCATATCCACATTTATCCTGTCAATTTCTCAGCTTCTCTATAGCGATCATCGCGATTCTGGCCGGTATGCTGTTGCCCGCACTCAATAAAGCGCGTGAGAAGGCGCGCGGAACCGCCTGCATCAGCAATCTCAAACAGTCAATGCTGCATGTTCAGCAGTATTGCGATGAATTCAACGGTGTGATCTGGACCAACCGGGACACGGATGGGGGCCAGAGATGGGCCAAAGCTCTGCAGGATGGCGGCTATGTCGACGACAGGACTCCGCAGACTCTGCGCTGTCCGTCGGTCACTCCTCAACCTGACGAGGCACAGTGGAACTTTTGGGTACCCAGCGCGATGTTCGGCTGCAATTACGTTGCCGCTCGGCGGCTCAACGGTGAAGATGTCATGAATGAGAAGTCTTCGGGTTACCTCTTCGACGGTACCCGGCAGGACTACGCTCTGGCGATTGCTCGGATCAAGGATCCCTCCGGTTTCGTCTTCCTTGCGGATACGCGGGATAAGAATAAATCCGCGATGATGAACAGTTTGCTTTCCGCGTTCACGAGCCCCTGGAGCGGGTCTGGATTGTTTGCCAAGGTTCATGGCAATCATATCAACATCGGCTGGGCGGATGGACACGTCAATACCGCCAATGACGGCATTCTGTGCGAGAAATATAATAGCGCTCCAGTTTACGTCATTCCTTAAATCGAAAGGTAATCTGAATTATGATGAAGAAATTGGCTGCCTGCATGCTGCTGACCGCAGCTATGATTGCGGCAGCAGACAATCGGCTCCCGGCCAGCCCCGCCATCGACGACCTCGGGAATCTGACCATCGGAAAACTCTCGCTGCGCTGGACCTGGTATGCGCCCGACTGGAGTGGCTCAACTCTCCAGACGCCGGATTTCAAGGCGGACGCCGGATTTCCGCGACGCAGTTCCGGCCGGTTCGAGACCTCCGGTAAATGGAAGGGGTTCAGCACCGCGATTTCGGCGAGGGCTGCCGACGACGGCGGAATCGCCTATTTCGCTCGTTTCAAGGCATCTCCGCCGGTGGACACCGCGACGCTCGCACTGGTTATGACCATGCCGATCGGCGAGCCGTCCGTCCTGATCGACGGCAAAAAATTCGTGCTGCCGAAGAAGTTCAAGGAGGTCCGCGTTTTCAGCGGCAAAGTTCATTCGCTCCAGTTCGCCAACAACGGCAGAACCATCACAGTCGAAGGCGACTTCCAGTTGCTGATTCAGGACGACCGGAAATGGGACAACCAGTATTATCTGTTCCGGCTCGGCACGATTCCGTCCTCCGGCAAGATCAGTGACGCCGTCTGCAATTTACGCATCCGGGTCGAGTCACCGCGCACCGCGCCGATTGATCTCGGAAAAGCGTTCAATATGGGGTTCTCGGATGAGGAAACCGGCGACCTGCGCATGCTGTCCCCCGGAAAGCTCTCCATTCTTGGCGTCAGTTTCGACATCGTCGATCCGGAACGCAACGGCGGGCGTTCCTGCCTCGCGCTCTCCTCCGGACAGAAAAAGTTCCCGGCTGAAAAAAGCGTTGCTCTCAGCAAGGCCGGGGAAAACTTCCGGTATTTGTATCTGCTGCATGCCTCGGCCCGGACTCCGAAGCCGCAGAGCCGGGTCGGTACGATCGTTGCGGAATACGCCGACGGCAGCACGAAAGAAATCCCGGTGCTTGCCGGACGCGACATCAACGACCGACATCAGCCCAGCCGGCTGCCAAACGGCGCCGTCGCCTGGACCGGGGAAAACAGCGATTCGTTCGTCGGGCTTTATCTCTCGCAGTTCCCGATCGGCGGCACGCCGTCCAAACTGACCTTCAAAGCGGCGGACGGTAACGAAGCGGTCTGGATGATCGTCGGCGCTATGCTCGGCGACCGCGGCCTGAATCTCCGGCAGCTCGAGGCACAGTCATATATCGCTGCGGGCAAGGATTGGCTGCCTTTGGAATTCAACGGCAATACCGTGGCGGGCTCGGCGCTCGACTTCTCGGGCTTCCTCGACGCTCCGGCGGGCAAATACGGTCCGGTCATCGTCACCAAAGAGGGACATTTCGCCTTCCGCGACGCGCCGGAGAAACGAATTCGGTTCTTCGGACCCAATCTGATCGACTCCGCGGTTTATATCGATAAGGCGCTGGCCGACGATTTCGTGACCAAGGCGACCCGGCTCGGCTACAACACGGTTCGTTTCCATCACTTCGAAAACGCCCTGCTCGATCCCCGCGCGTCCGATTCGCTGACCTTCGACCCGAAGGCGCTCGACGAATTCGATTATCTGTTTGCGGAACTCAAAAAGCACGGCATTTACCTTTGCCTCGACCTGTACGCAAGCCGCGCAACGCGTTCGGAAGATAACATCAAGGAAATTCCGGGACGCAGATTCGAACAGCCTTTTGTAATGAAATGGCTGGTTCCGATCAGCGAATCGGCGATGGAGAACTGGAAGGAATTCTCCCGGCGGCTGCTGACCCACCGAAACCCATATACCGGGTTGACCTACGCAGAGGATCCGGCGCTCTATTCGCTGAATCTCGTCAATGAGAATCCGCTCGTCATTCTCTGGAATCTCAATTCGTCGCTCGTCCCGATTTTCGAGGCGAAATACTTTGAATACCTGAAGGAAAAAGGACTCGACACGCCGGAGAACCGCTCCTCTCGCGGCGGCCTCTTCATCGAGTTTCTGAATGATCTTCACATCAAGAGCATCGAAGAACAGAAACGATTCCTGAAAGAGGAGCTGAAGCTGACCGCACTGATCACCGACATCAACATGACCAGCAAGTTCACTTTGAACAACGCCCGCGAGCATCTTGACTTTGTGGACAACCACCAGTACTGGGATCATCCGAGGTTCCCGGTGGCTGCCTGGCAGATGCCGTATGAGTTCTTCAACAGTTCGGCCATCGTGAACCGTGCGGGACTTCCGCGGTATCTGATGCCGGTACGGATTTTTGGCAAGCCGTATACGATCACCGAATTCAATTTCTGCAGCCCGAACCCGAACCGGCTCGAAACGGCGCCGCTGGTCGGTGGTTACGCCGGACTGCAGGATTGGGACGGCCTCTACCGGTTCGCCTGGTCGCACCATCGGGATTTCATGAAAGCGGTCGATGTGCCGTGCGGCTTCGACCTTGTCAACGACCCGCAGGCGCAGCTGGCGGAGCGCATCATCAACCTGCTGTTCACTCGGAACTACATTCGTCCTGTCAGACCGGCCTTCGCCTTCTGCTATACACAGGAACAGCTCCGTGCGCTGAAAAACGTTGCGGACGGCGATTACCCGGACGCATTCACCGAGCTCGGTCTCTACGGCCGGATCGGCATGCTCAACGCCGCCGCTTCATTCCCCGGCGTACTGAAACTCTTCCCGCTTGAAAATGGCTGGGAGACGAAACTCCCCCGCGACGCCCGTTCAGCGCTCGACAATCTGCAAAAGAGTGGAAAGATCGTCAGCGCCAACGGAGAAATCGCGCTTGATTCGAAGAAGAAGACGCTGAAAATCGTCGCTCCGCAGTGTGAAGTGATGACCTTCTCCGGCGATATGTCCGGCAAGGTGATGAAACTTTCCGGAGCCGATCGTTACCAGACGGCGGCGTTGCTGTCACTCGACGGGAAGAAGCTGGCCGAAAGCGAAAAGCTCCTGTTCATCCAGATGCCGAACCTCGGCGCGACCAAGCAGAAGTTTGCGAATGAGCGCCGCAACCTGCTCGAAAGCTGGGGACAGCTGCCGATCCTGCTCGAAAAGTGCCGGGCCGACGTCGAACTCGCGTTGCCGGAGATGAAAGTCGAGGCGCTGAAGCTCGACGGCTCTCCGAATGGCGCCGTCCCGTCGGCTTATGGAAACGGCAAGCTCCGCTTCACGGCGGATACCGCTTCGCGGCCCGGCGGGGTGATGGTCTATCTATTGACCCGCTGAGCGCGGCGCACAGTTCCCGGGAAAGGACAAACCATGTCCAATCCCGTTTTTTTCATTAAGAATGCCGATAAAAAAGACGGTTACGAAAACAACAGCCATGTATGAGAGGTATGATGAAAAGCCTATATTCTGACGATCAGGAAATTCCATTTCCCCAACTCTTCGCCAATCCCGGAGCGCTCTATCGCGACACCCCTTTCTGGGGCTGGAACAGCCGCCTCGACGGCGAGGAGCTTCATCGTCAGATCGGAATCTTTCACCAGATGGGCATGGGCGGATTTCACATGCACGCCCGCACCGGTCTGGGGACTCCGTATCTCGGCCCCGAATTCATGAAGCTGGTCCGGCAATGCGTCGGCGACGCCAAAGCCGGATCGATGCTCGCCTGGCTTTACGATGAGGACCGTTTCCCCTCCGGCGCTGCCGGCGGGCTTGTCACCCGCGATCCGGCGTTCCGCGCCCGCCATCTGCTCCTGACCTCCACCCCCCGGAGCGAAGCGCCCGACCCGGCCAACGATGATTCCGGGAGGCTTCTCGCCGTCTATGCGATCCGTTTCGATCAGGAACACCGGCTGGCGGATTACCGGCTGCTTGCCGACGGGGATTCCGCCGTGCCCGGCTTCGAACTGTTCTACGCTTATTTGATCGTCGAGTCACGCAATCCCTGGTTCAATGACCAGGCTTACGTCGACACACTCAATCCGCGCGCGATCCGCCGGTTTGTCGAGCTGACCTATGAGGCTTATTTCAAGGCGGTCGGCGACGAGTTCGGCAAATCGATCCCCGCGATCTTTACCGATGAACCGCACTTTACCCATAAAACCGTGCTGCGGTTTGCCGCCGAACGGCGCGATGTCCTGCTCCCCTATACCGATGACCTGCCCGAAACCTACCGCCGTGAATACGGCGCCGAATTCTTCGACACCCTGCCGGAACTGGTCTGGGAGCGGGCCGACGCCGCCTGGTCGATCGCCCGCTACCGGTACCATGATCACATTGCGGAGCGGTTCGCCGTGGCATTCGCCGATACCGTCGGCAGCTGGTGCGAACGCCACGGCATCCGTTTCTCCGGACACCTGCTGGAGGAACCGCGGCTGGAGTCGCAGACCGCCGTCCTCGGCGACGTGATGCGCAGTTACCGCTCATTCCAGCTGCCCGGGATTGATATGCTCTGCGACTGGGTCGAACTTTCCACCGTCAAGCAGGCGGCCAGCGCCTCCCGTCAATACGGCTGCGGCGGGGTCCTCTCCGAACTGGACGGGGTGACCGACTGGGATTTCAGCTTTGCCGGTCACAAGGGGCACGGCGACTGGCAGGCCGCGCTCGGAGTCACCGTCCGGGTTCCCCATCTGGCATGGCTGTCGATGGCCGGCGAGGCAAAGCGCGACTATCCCGCCTCCATCAGCGACCAGTCGCCGTGGTGGCGGAAGTATCCGGCAATCGCCGATCACTTCGCGCGCGTCAACACCGCAATGAGCCGCGGCCGCGCCCTCTGCCGTGTCGGAGTGATTCATCCGGTCGAATCCTATTGGCTGGTCTACGGCCCGCAGGATCAGACCGCCGGAGCCCGCCGCCAGGCCGAGCAGGATTTCAGTTCTCTGTGCAGTTGGGTGCTTCACGGGCTGATCGATTTCGACTTCATCGCGGAGTCGCTGCTGCCGACGCAGAACCTCATGGAATCCGGCGCCGCTTTCAAGGTCGGGCAGATGAGTTATGAAACCGTCGTCGTCCCTCCGGCGATCACGCTGCGCGGCACGACGCTCGACCGGCTCGAGTCGTTTGCCGACGCCGGAGGCGACCTGATCTTCGCCGGCCGGATTCCCGTCTGCTGCGACGCGGCGCTCAGCGATCGCGCCGCCCGGCTGGCCGCCCGTTGCCGCCGGATCGATTTCTCGGAAGCGGCGTTGCTCGAAGCGCTTCGGGAACGCCGCGATGTCGAAGTCGTGCGCCGCGATGACGGCTTCCCCGCTTCCTCACTGCTTTATCAGTTGCGCGATGCCGGAAACGAACGTTTCCTTTTTCTGGTCAACACCGAACGCCTCGGCGAGACGTTCACCGGGCGGGTGCGCATTCGCGGCGGCTGGCAGCTGGAGTTCCTGGATACCGTCACCGGCGAACAGAAGCCGCTGGCCGCCGCTCATGAACACGGCTGGACGGTATTGGAATACGATTTTTATGCGCACGGCCACTTGCTGCTGCGCCTGACTCCGGCCGGGGCGAGCATCGGCGGAGAGTTGCCGCGGCCCCCTTATGCCGATGCGGAGGTGGAGGCGCGGATTCTTGGCCGTCTGAACGGTTTCGCGCTGCCGGTCACGCTGGACGAACCGAACGTACTGGTGCTCGATCAGGCGCAATGGCGCACCGATGGCGGCAGCTGGGAGCCGGCGGAGGAGATCCTGCGGCTCGACAATCTTGCCCGGGCCGGATTCGGCCTGCGGCCGAAGAGCGGCCATATCATCCAGCCGTGGGTCAACCCGCCGGACGGCAAGACGTACGGCCGTCTGGAACTGCGTTACCGGATCGAATGTGCAGTTCCGGTAACCGGCGCAATGCTCGCGCTGGAACAGCCTGAAAACACCGAACTGGAGCTTGACGGGCGGCCGCTGACCTTTGCGGACGCCGGATTCTGGACTGACCGCTCGGTGCGGAAAACCGCGCTGCCCGAATTGGCGGCGGGAATCCACACCTTGATTCTGCGCCGCGATTACCGTCTTGATACTGATATCGAACGAATCTATCTGCTCGGCGATTTCGGAGTGGAACTCGGCGGCGACCGGATGCGGCTCACTGCGCCGGTGCGTACCCTGCACTGGGGAGACGTCACCCCGCAGGGGTTGCCGTTTTATTCCGGAAACCTGACCTATCACTGCAAGTTCACGCTGGCGGAAGCCGGCGTGACGGCTCTGCGCTTTCCTTCGCGCGGCACCCGGCTGGCGGAGGGGCTCCGCAACAACGATGTGGCGCGCGAATGTGACTTCGCCGGTTTCCGGGCGACGGTGATCGGCGTATCGGTCGACGGCGGCGAAGAACAATCGGTGGCGTTCGCCCCGTTCCAGTGCGAACTCGGAACGCTTGCCGCCGGAGAGCATACGCTGGCAATCACCGTCTACGGCAGCCGCGTCAACAGCTTCGGCGCACTCCATCTGTCATGGCAGGTTCCGTGGATGGGACCGGAGGCGTGGCGTACCGAAGGCGACCGTTTCACGCGCGACTATCGGGTACGGAGGTTCGGCGTGATGATCGCTCCGTTGCTGGTCAAAGGTGTCGGCGCCGGGAAATGAAACCGGCTCTTCGACGCTCTTTGGCGGATTTGAGCATAAAAATACAACGATGGAACGGAAAAAAGACTGCTATTGCGCCTGATCGCGAATCTGGCGGAGAGCAGGCGGAAGTTCGCCGGATTGCGGGAAAACCGGTGGAGCCGGGGGGATGTGTTCCGTTCCCGTCATTGCATGGGGCGGACATTTGTCACGGCCGCCGCAGCGCGGGCAGCCCGGCGGCGGTCCGCGCCGCATTCACGTGCGTCCACAGCGCCGGATCGCGGGCGAAGAGCTTGACCAGCGCGGTCGGCGTAACGCCGAGCCGAGCGGCGGCCGGTTTCAGCTCCCAGCCCTGTTCCGCCGCCACGTCGAGCAGATGCGCGAGAAAGAGCGGGTAAGAGGGGTGGTTCAGCGCGCATTCCATGCGCTCCGGCGGTTCCGCCGGAGTTTCCCGGACCGTCAGCGCGAGCGAGTGGCGCAGCTTCGCCAGTGCATTGGCGCGGTTGCGGTGCTGGCTGCGTTCGGTGCAGTCGGAAGCCGACAGATCAAAGGCTTTCAGGTATACCCGGACCGCGCTGGAGGTCTTGTTCCGCTTCTGCCCGCCGTTCCCCGAACCCTTGAAGAATCCCAGTTCACAGCAGGCGGAAAGGGCGGAATCGTCGAGTTTCAAAAAATCGTCGCGATTTTCCATGTAATTTACTTTAACTTTCCGAAATTTGAGCTATTGTTATAGTAATGTGCATACAGGAATAAATCAAGCGGTTTTTGACGGATTTGCCGCACAATTCGATGGAGATTACGGATGAAGGTTCTGGTCGTCGGTTCGGGCGGGCGCGAACACGCGCTGGTCTGGCAGTTGAAACGAAGCCCCGAAGTGGAAAAAGTCTATTGCGCACCCGGCAACGCCGGTATCGCTGCCGATGCGGAGTGCGTCGCGATTCAGGTGGATGAACTGGAGAAACTCGCGGAATTCGCCGCCTCCAACGGCATCGGCCTGACGGTGGTCGGGCCGGAAGCGCCGCTCTGCGACGGGATCGTCGACGTGTTCCGCAGGCATGGGCTGCTGGTGTTCGGCCCGGACAAACGCGCCGCGCAGCTCGAAGGCAGTAAGGATTTCGCCAAGGCGTTCATGGTCAAATACGGCATTCCGACTGCGAAAGCCGCCACGTTCACCGCTGAGGCGCCCGCCGCCGATTACATCCGCGGGGAGTTCGCGGCCGGCGCGAAGGGGATCGTGATCAAGGCTGACGGCCTCGCGGCTGGCAAGGGTGTGCTGGTCGCCGACAAAGAGGCTGACGCGCTGGAGTTTCTGCACGGCTGTTTCGACGGCATGTTCGGCGCGGCCGGCGCAAAAGTGCTGATCGAGGAGTGCCTGGTCGGGGAAGAGGCTTCGATTCTTGCCCTGACCGACGGCAATACGATCGTGCCGCTGGTTTCCTCGCAGGATCACAAGCGCGTGTTCGACAACGACATGGGGCCGAACACCGGCGGAATGGGGGCGTATTCGCCCGCTCCGGTGGTGTCGGATGAGGTCTGGAAGAAGATCGACGCGGAGATCCTGAAACCCTTCCTCGCGGGCATCCGCGCGGAAAAGCTCGATTTCCACGGCGTGATTTTCGTCGGTGTGATGGTCTGCGACGGGCAGCCGAAGGTGCTGGAATTCAATGTCCGGTTCGGCGATCCGGAAATTCAGCCGGTGATGCGGCGTTTCGACGGCGACTGGTTCGACGTGCTGAAGAAGACCGCCGAAGGCAGACTGGCCGACGCGAAACTGGTCTGGTCGGAAGACCCGGCGGTTTCGGTGGTGCTCGCCTCCGGCGGCTATCCCGGGAAATATCAGAAGGGCTTCCCGATTTCGGGGCTTGAGGACGCGGCCGCGACCGGCGCGGTGGTGTTCCATGCCGGGACCGCGTTCAAGGATGGCGCGATCGTGAATGCGGGCGGCCGGGTGCTGGGGGTTTCCGCCCGCGGCAAAAGCATCGCCGAAGCGATTGAAAAGGCGTATGAGGCGGTCGACAAAATTCGGTTCGAAGGCGGCTTCTGCCGTCGTGACATCGGGGCGAAGGCCCTGAAATACAACAAGTAAACAGGGACAGGAAAATATGAAGAAAAGTTTGGTTTCGTTGTTCGCGGCCGCTGTTGCGGGCGTTGTGCTGATGAGCGGCTGCACCACGGTGGAGTCCACCCAGAAATTCAATGCGGTCAATGTGTGCAACACCTCCTCGGAGCGTCCGGTCTGCCAGACCCATGTGGTGATGACCGGGTATTATTTCCTCGGATTGCCCACGCTGGTCGGCAGCGCCGCCGGTGACGGCAAGGCGTCCATCTTCCAGAATACGCTGACCACCGAGAACGTGATGAGCCTGCTGACCCGCGAAGTGAAGGCGAAGGGGGCGACCCGGCTGCTGAACGTGCAGGTGCAGAGTTCCAGCCAGTCGATGCTGCTGCCGTTCTTCTCGGAGCGCTCCATTCAGGCGTCCGGCACCGGCGTGCGGCCGGCCGGCCTGCCGGCGGGTGCGCCCGTCAATTCCTACGGGATGCCGTAATTGCGGCGAAGTCCGTGGAAAGCGATTGAATTTTGATCCGGGGGGAGTGCGGGCATTCCGTATTTCCCCCTTTTTTACTTTGACGGAGGCGGCAGATGGCGATTAAGACATTTGTGCTCGATACCAATGTGCTGCTGCACAGCGCACAGAGCATCGAGTCGTTTCAGGACAATGACGTGGTCATTCCGATGGCCGTGGTGGAGGAGCTGGACAAGTTCAAGAAGAACTCCGACGAACTCGGACGCAATGCCCGGCAGGTGATCCGCCACCTCGACCGGCTGCGGCAGCTGGAGCTGCCCAAAACCGGCCGGCTGAAAAAAGGGGTGCCGCTCAGGAGCATCAATCCGGCGCTGGCCGGCCGGCTGTTCGTGCTGACGGCGGCGGAAGTGGAGGACGAACAGTCGACCCGCGAGGTTAATTCGGTTTTCGGCAGCGAACTGCAGCTGGATTCCCCGGACAACCGGATTCTGCGGGTCGCATACGGCCTGCATCAGCAGGGGAAGATCGTCGTCTTCATCAGCAAGGACATCAATCTCCGGCTCAAGGCGGATGCGCTGGGGCTGCGGGTGATGGATTTTGAACGCGGCAAGGTGAACTCCTCGTCGCTCTACACCGGGTTCCGCGAAGCGGAGACTACCCATGCGAAGCTGGATCAGCTCTACCGCGAACATGAACTCCCGGCGGCCCCTTTCGAGCTGTTGCCGAATGAATTTGCGGTGCTTCACGCCGACAACGGCGGGAAAAAGCAGAGCGCGCTGGCGCGCTGCCGGGCGAATGCGATGCTGACGCTGCTGGACCACAACCGGACCGATACCGTCTGGAACGTCTCTCCCCGCAACAAGGAGCAGCGCATGGCGCTGGATCTGCTGCTCGACCCGGAAGTCCGGCTGGTCACGCTGGTCGGCGGCGCCGGCACCGGCAAGACGCTGCTGGCGCTGGCCGCGGCGATGCAGCAGGTGATCAACGAAACGCTGTACGACCGGATTCTGGTGTCGCGCCCGATCATCCCGCTGGGCAACGACATCGGCTATCTGCCGGGCGACAAAGGCTCGAAGCTGGCCAGCTGGATGCAGCCGATCTTCGACAACCTCGATTTCCTGCTGGGGGGCGAGGCGGAACGGAAAGCGAAAAGCTCGTCGCGGCATTCGGCGGAGGGGCTGATCAACTCCAAGAAACTGGAGCTGGAGGCGCTGACCTACATCCGGGGGCGGAGCATTCCGCGCCAGTACGTGATCGTCGACGAGGCGCAGAACCTGACGCCGCACGAGGTCAAAACCATCATCAGCCGCTGCGGCGAGGATACCAAGATGGTGCTGACCGGCGACCCGCATCAGATCGACAATCCCTATCTGGACGCTTCCAGCAACGGCCTCAGCTACACGGTCGAACGTTTGAAGGGGCAGAACCTTTTCGGCCATGTGACGCTGGCGCGCAGCGAACGCAGCGAATTGGCGGCCATCGCGGCCCGGCTGCTGTAAGACCCGCCTTCGTATGCGGCCCGGAAATTCCGGGCCGTTTTTTGTTCCGGCACTGGGCGGCGGAGAAAAACGGGATATATTATACTATTTCGCTGAAGCGAAATAGTATTAGAGGACATTTATAATAAGATCGCGTCAGTCTGTTCAACAATGGTTTCATTATGATTTTCGGTATTGTCGCGGGGGTGCTTTCCGCGTTGTTTCAGTCGGGGTCCTATGCGCTGTCGCGCGCGTTTATGCTCAAGCACAAAAGCAGGCTGAACCTGCTGTTTTATTCGCAGCTGGCGATGGGGGCGCTGGGTGTTCTGACGCTGCCGTTGATTCTGCCGGTGGTGCGTTTTCCGTGGAGCGGGGCGTTCTGGGGATTGATGGCGGGGTGGTTTTTCGCATTCGTCATCGGGCAGTTCAGCTTCTTTCAGGCGCTGCGGGAAATCGAAGCCTCGCGGCTGTCGTCGCTTTTCGGACTCAAAATCGTGGTGCTGGCGGTGATTTTCATTGCGGTCGAGCAGCGCAATTTGAACTTTCTGCAATGGATCGCGGTGGTGCTGAGCGCGGTCGCCGCGATGGGGATGAACCTGACCGGGGGACGGCTGTCGCTGAAAGGATTGGCCTGGCTGGCCCTGACTCTGGTCAGCTATTCGGCCTGCGATATCGTGGAAACCGGGATGATCAAAATGATGCCGGGCAAGTCGGTGATGCTCGAATCTCTCGGCATCGTGGCGCTCTCCTACGCGCTGCTCGGATTCTGTACGCTCCCGGTGCTGGCGCTGAAAAACGATCACCGGCGGCTGCTGATCGACGCGGTGCCGTTTTCGGTCGCGTGGTACGGGGCGATGATCTTCATCTACGTCTGTTTCGGGTTGATCGGCGTGGTGTTCGGCAACATCATTCAGGCGAGCCGGGGCATTATTTCCGTGGCGCTCGGCGCGGTACTGTTGCATTATGGCTTCGACCGGCTGGAGCCGCGCGTGGGGCGCAAGGCGTGGATCCGGCGGTTCCTGATGGCGGTGGTGATGGTGGCCGCGATGTGCCTTTATACTTACGCACGCAACCGGATGCAATGATTTTGCGCTTTTCCGATTTGACCTGCTGCGGCAAGATGCTATATTGTTTTCAGGAGCAATTCAGGAGCAGGAGGAGAGGTATGAGCAGATATCCCGGAGTTTTTGCAGCCGGTGCGGCCGTGCTGCTGTGTGCCGGAGGGATGGCGGCGGAATCGGCCGTCAAGCCGAAGACGGTGGAGCCGGTCGCCGGATCGATGGCGCTGGAGCCGGTGGACACCCTGAAACTCGAAATGGAGGGCGTCGTCTGCCATGCGCGCAGCGTGGTGATTTCATTCGAGGGGAAGGGGCGGCTGACCTACGTCGCCCCGGTGGGAAAGTATGTATTCAGCGAAGTGTTGAACCGGGAAGGGGAGGTGGTGCGGCAGGGCGACCTGCTGGCGCGCCAGGATACGGACATCCCGACCAGCGATGTGAAGATCGCCGAAGTGATGTGCAAGCGGGCCGAAGTGGTGCTGAAAGAGCGTGAGGAAAATTTCCGGCGCGACCGGAACCTGGCCGAAAAAAGCGCCGTCAGCGCCCGGCAATATGAAGAGACCCTGATGCTGTACAACACCGCCCTGATCGACAAGGAGAAAGCGGGGCTGGACCTGGAACGGGCGCGGCAGGTGCTGGACGCCTGTTTCATCCGGGCGCCGTTCAATGCGGTGGTCGAGGAGATCTACCGTTCGGAAGGCGGCGCGGCCGATGTCGGGGACCCGGTGCTGAAGATCAGCATGGTCAATCCGATCAAGATCGAAATTCATCTGCCGGATGAGGCGTTGCCGCTGTTCAACCAGATGACCCGGGTGCTGGTTTATCCCCGGGGGCAGACGGAGCCGGTTCCGGCGTGGTTTCAGGGGACCAGCCCGGTTTCCGGCAAGATCGAGTGTTTCGCCGCCAACCCGCTTGAGACGGATGATGTGATCGGGCCGGATGGCAGGCCGTTGCCGGTGATCGACCAGTTGAGCGTGGTTCATATCCTGCCGGAAAAGGCGAAATTGGCCCCTTTCTGGATCGAAAGCAGCGTAATCCGGTACGACGACGGCGGCGCGTATGTGTGGCGGCTGGCGGGGGCGGGCGGAACGGACCCGAACCGGTCGATTCCGAATATCACCACGCTGGAGAAGGTGCGGGTCTCTCCGCTGGATATGCTCGTCCAGTATGGGAATGTGCTGCTGGAGGGAATCAAAGGCGGAGGCGCCCTGCGCCAGCATGATGTGCTGGCCGGTGATGTGCCGGATTCCGTAAAACCGGGAGACACCGTGGTTTACCGGAAGAAGCGCCATCGCTTCCAGATCGGTGAAAAGGTGAAGATCGTGCTGTCGGCCGGCTATGGCGGGCATCGTTTCATCGTGCCCGGTTCAGCGGTCAGGCGCGATTCGGAAACCGGCGGATATTTCGTGTGGATCAGTGACGCCGGGCAGGTGCGCCGCCGTCCGGTACTGCTGCTGAACCGGAGTGACGACACGGCGATGATTTACTCCTCGAAGCTGGCCCGCGGCGACCGGCTGCTGTTGCCGAAGCCGGAACAGAAACTCGAAGAGGGAATGCTTTCCGGAATCTGAGAGGCTTTGGGGAATCGGACTTGAAAAAACGGCGGAAGCGGTTCATATTACTGCAAACGCAGACAGGGAGAACAATATGAATAAATGGTTGATTTGCGGCATCGCCGCGGTGATGGCGACTCTGGCCGGATGCGCTACCGGCGAACAGGAGTGGAAGCAGTTGCCGGAGGCGTCGAGGACGCTCGGCGCCAGTGAAAGCAACCAGACCGTGCAGGTCCGGGTCGGCGAATATGTGAAAATCTCGCTGAAAGCGAATCCGACGACCGGTTATACCTGGTTTTTCCGGGTCGACAAGGACAGGAAGCAGACCGGTTCCGCCGTAGAACTGGTGGGCGAACGCCTTATCATGCCGGAGGAGGACAATCAGTTGGTCGGCGCCCCCGGCGTCAAAGAGGTGATGGTTCGCGCCGTTGCACCGGGTTTCGCTTACGTGATCGGCGAGTGCAAGCGTCCGTGGGAACACGGGCAGCGTCCCGCCCTGACCGTGAAATACGGCTTTGTCGTCGTCCGATAGAGCGGGGATTTCGCCTTCGGCGACCAAGGCGCTTCGCCCTTGGAACCCGACCGGCAA
>ERZ1034917.1423-NODE-1423-length-14742-cov-8.801389_pt1 | contig 14742 bp, 10 predicted proteins | sample MGYA00520605_ERZ1034917 | MGnify/ENA primary metagenome ERZ1034917 (study PRJEB33766, sample SAMN09781784) | gut metagenome | biome: gut microbiome | host: Homo sapiens | place: Madagascar | study: EMG produced TPA metagenomics assembly of the PRJNA485056 data... | reverse complement strand
ATATGAATTATTTTGAAGGGCTATCATTCCTTTTATTAACTCACGGTTATCAGCAACGCAAAAATCATAAACAGTTTTGTTATAATTCCAGTCTTTTACACATTCGTTATCATACTTATAAGAAATTCCATGAGCATCCAAATATTCCTTTAAAGAAAGGACTTCAAACATATCATATTTTTGTTTATTTGGATAAAGTTCCTGAAGTTCTTTCCCAATCGGTTGATAAAAAATTTCCGTATTTGGCTTATTGTTGAAAAAATCAAATGCAGCCAAAGACATAATTTTTGTTCCGCCTGTGATATTTACAATTATACTTTTATATTCATTATCTCTAAAATAATCAGTTAGAATATTCTCTGTTTTTGAAATATCATTTCCATCAGTATGAATTGTTTCCCATTCCACAAAAGAATCAGAAAAATGCAATGCATTTTTTATAAACAATGACTTTTCTTTTTGCTCCATTTCTTTTGTAGAAACAAGCAGGATTTTCATAGGCATTTGCTTTTTATTGAAATACCATTTTATAAACTGAACATTTGGAATTGTCTGTTCACTGACCAAATTTACAAGAATTGTCTCTTTCATTTTTTCCTCCTGCTATTCCACAATCTGCCAAGTTCCTTTTTTGTCAGAACCGAGGCGCTTTATTCTGCCTTCATTTTTTAATTTTGCCATGTTCCATTCCACGCCGCGCAACGAAAGCCCCGTAACCGCCACAAGCTGCCTTTGAGTGATTTTCGGATTTTCCCTGATTGCATCAAGAATCTTTTCTTCGGCGGAAATGTTTTCACCACAGTTTTCACCACAGTTAATTTGTTTTCCATCATTCATATTTTTATCAAAATTTTGCACATCAGCATTTTCGCCCATTTCTCCAAGCGGAACCACAATTCTGAACATATCGCCGTCTATAAATTCCGGGCGTATATTTTTGCCTGAATACAACGGAACAAATTTATTCAATTTTCCACAGTGCACTTGCACCAGCCCATCGGAAGATATTGGCCATCGTAATTTAGAACTGTACGAGAAGTTCCAAACGGAATTTCTCTTCCTTTTTTTGTCGGAGTTTTTGGATTTCTAAAATTATTTTCAAATGTAACATATTCAATTTGAGACCACCGTCCAACCCTAAGCAAAAATTCAGTTTCACTGTTTTCTGGAATCGAATCGATTATTTTTTTGAGTTCAAAAATCTTGTCAACGTTTTCATAAGCATCTTGGTAAAACTTCTTATACTCTTTATTAAATTGACTCTTAAAAAAGAAATTACAGGCAGATATTATTTCTTGCAAATCAATCTGTTTATTTATGCAAAATCCGTTAGGCAACTCAATATTTTGCAAATCTTCATTAATTCTGATTGTAAAATCGCTTGCTGTTTTGCAGTCAGCCAGTTTTCCGGGAATAGACTCCGCAATTATTTGCATAGATTCTGAGCAAAGTTCTTTTTTGAATTTATCAATTTTTGCATTTTCCATTCGGGCTACCAATTGATTTCTTGCAGAAAATTCACAATCTGAAATCTCTACACAACGAAATGGATCAAGTTTTGCATCATCAATATTTTTTACACTTAACATCAACAGTGCTTTATTTTGTATTTTCTTTTCATATCGCCCTGATTTTTTCAAATCCCGTTGCTTTTCGTTCTCTGCCATTTCCAAAAGCTCATCATAACTTTCTTGCGGCAAATCCATTAACGCTTGATTCAAGATTGCAGTTCTGACAGCACCTTTTATTGAACTTCCTGGAATGTAAGGCTTTGCTTCATGATGAAGGATTTGATTTATTTCAAGGCTGTTTTCAAAAAATCCTGAATTTATTTTTGCTGAATAAAGATTTAGAAAATCCTTTGTAATTTTAGAATCATATTCAATGCCAAGATAAAAATATTTACGAAAAAACTTTGCAAGGGCATTTATGTCGTTTAAATCAGAAGTATTTTGCAGTTCTTGTTTTTGCTGAGCACTTCCAGACTCTAAAATTGAATTTATTATTTTGTCTGTAGAGAACTTTACATAACGTTTTTCTGTAGAATTATTAGGATTTACCAAAGTGTAATCGATTGGTAATAAGCTGTTTCCGCTTCCAATATGAACGGCGGTCAGCGGCTCGATTTTTATTTTGTAGATTTCTTTCATTCATCATCTCCTATCGGCAAAATCGGTGCGAATCCCGACTGACAAATCCGCTCATCAGAATGGACTTTTGTAATCAGTTTTCCAATAAACTGTAACGGTATTGCTGACTCAAAAACCGCACCTTCATCAAACAGAACCACTGTCTTTTTATAAGGACACATTGATGAGGCAAAAGCCCCGCCGATTTTTCCTGTGCGGATAAATGTATTCGCCCGCAAAGAATTTTCTTTAATTTCTGAAAAATCCGCAACAAACGGAGCAAGCGCAACATATTTATTTGAACTGATTTTAGGTTGCACAGGAATAATATTTTCCACAGAGATTTTTCCTTTTCCTGTTGAGGAATCCGCACCGTATCCGTTTTCAAAAGCCCAGTCCAAGAGCTGACTTAGCCGTTCTTTAGAATATGATGATAAAACATACAAATCAAAATCCTGACCACTTGCCCAAAATTCTTCCACTGCAAAAAGATTTCCCTCTTCCACCGTGTTTGAAAACCGGTTTATGGAATTGTGCATTGTCTGAACCCGTTCAAAACTGAAAGATTTCGTTTCATTTTCAGAAAAATCTGAAAAATACTTTGCGGAAGAAACAAATTTTTCTTTCTTGATTTTTTTTATTTGAGAATATTCTTCTGTAGACAATCTGGGTTTTCTATCCTCATGCTTTGGAAAGGGTTTGCAGATTGTTCCTTTTGGAAATGCAGAAGAAACAATCAAGCTTGGCATTGCCGATTTTTCTTCCGCAAGAAATTTTTCAACAGCCTGCTCGTCCTCGTGGTTTGCGATTCCCCACACAATATGTCCCCAGATTGTGTCGCCTTTTAACGATGTTACAAGCGCGGACTTCAGTTTTATTGAAACTTTATAGAGTTGCATAAACACCTCAAGCCTAAAGATTTACAGGATTATTATTTTCGTCAACCAAATCCTTAAATTCAATCTGACCGTTTCCGCGGCTTCCGCCTCCGCCAAGATAGTCATCCTGCAAAAGTTTCAAAGATTCAAGGACAACTTCCTTAAAATAATTTTCGTCAGTCTTGCCACCATCGTCGGTATCAATTACTCGGTAGGAAATTTCAAAGTCGAATTCTACGCCGGGAACAATGCGTTCAATCGGACGGGGATTTGCTTCCGCAGTGATTCTATTCAATGAGTTTTCATTCTTTTCTTCAACAATAGAATTTCCGTTTCTGAATTTCTCCTTCCATTCTTTTGTCAAGACTGCATCACGAACGATAAGCCTTGTCGGACCTCTGTCTTTTGCCTCTTCCGACTTTGTATTTGCACTTCCAAAAACACGGCAAACTTCACACTCCGGAAGTCCACAGGAACAGACTTTTCCGCCGGTACTTTTGAGTTTGTCAAATTTCCATTCCATTAAAGAACGCATTTTTCCTTTTATCGAAGAGCCAGGAATATACGGTTCATGTGTAAGCGGATTTCTGATAATCGGATTGTCCATTCCGCCGATTTCAACTTTGTCATTGCCAGCTCCAATATGAAGCCCTGTCTTTACAACAATTTTTCCTGAAAGTTTTTTTGTGTCTATCTGTTTCATAATTTTCTCCTGTAAAAATTATCTGCAATTACTTGGTGCAAGTTCGTAATAAAATCCGTAAGCGGCCTCAAAAAGATTTACAAAAATATGATAATCTTCCTGAGTTTTTATCAAATCAATTCCAGATGAAATAAAAGCTTCCAAGTTCTTATAAACTCCTTTTTCCTCTGATTTTTGCTTTGCAGCACGGGCAACAGAATACGCAACTTTAGATTTTATCATCTTTATATATGGAAGCTGTTTTTCCCACTGATTTTCCTGAAGAGACAGAATCTGCTCAAATCTTTTTACTTCATCAAAAATTCTTCTTAACTGGGTTGATGTAACCCCGATGTCTTTACCAATTTTATTTTTACCTTTGAATGATTTTGCAACATTCAGCGCAACAGAATCAAACAAATCTTCCTGAACTGTTTTTCCGTCAGCCTTGTAAAAACTTGTAATTTTCACAGGATTTGGTGTCTCAGATTTATCCTCAAAAGAGTTCTTCTGAGATCCTCCGCCGTTTCTGTTTCCATAATACTGCTGATTCCCATTTCTTCCGTCTCCCATATTTTTTCCTCCTAAAAAAAACTGCGATGTTTTAACGATTGACGTTTTCAAGCGTTAAAACTCGACGACATCTATAAAAACAGGCATTGTTTTTATAGATGTCTATTCATATACAACGCATAACTTACCGCTATGCGGGACTTTACCATTTCCTGCGGATTCTCTCCATAAGCCAAAAGCCTTTTTTTCAGCTCATCATTCTTTACATTCCTTGCAAGAACATAAATCATATTGCTCTTCCAGATTCTGTCTTTTGTGTTTACAAGCTCGCTCACATCTGCAATCTTATCTTTATCGCCCAATGTTTTTTCCGCGCGGTTTGCAAAATCAATAAATTTGTAGATAACTCCAGTTGAAAGTTCATTTTTCCTCATAAGCTCTGCAAAATATTTTCCGTCCGAAAGGTATTTTTCATATTCAGTCCAAGATACAGTTGCTCCAAAAACCGTAACCGCATTTTTTCCGATGTGATTTTTAGAAAGCTCCAGATTCTTCTCTGCCTCGTCCGCAATATTTCTTACCGGCAACTTTGAATTCACAAGCGCAATTCCGCCGCTTATCGTTACAGAAGGATTATTGTTCGTAAACATCTTAAGCTCTTTCTGAAAATCAAGGGCAAACTGCAAAACGCTTTCCCAAGTTCCAAGAACACACAAATCATCCCCGCCCGAAAAAACTGTATAAATCTTATCTTTGTAAAATTCGCCGAACTGGTCGGTCTTATTCTTTACAAACCAGGAATAAAATCCGGAAAAGAAATAATGCAGCTGATGGCTTAAATCCGCATACCGCGAAAATGACATTCGTTCTCCCAAAGACTGGCTGAAAATAAGACCAAGGTTATCTACATCTGCCTTGAACATTGCAAGTTTCTTGTTTCCTTTAGAAAGATTTGCAATATCCTCAAAAGTCAAAAGCTCATCGTTTTCGGTCTTTGGCGCGATATATGGCAACGTTACCAGCGGAAATTTAGGTTTGTAATCATTTACGGAATAATAAAACTTTACATCCTCATCCCATTCATAAAGTTTTATCATGTCTCCAAAATGAAGCAATTTTTCGGATTTCAAGACAAGTTTTGCTGACTTTACAAGTTTTCCTCCAATTTCAATAAGTTTTTCGCATGACTTGCACTGCCGCTCATCGTCAGAACCTTCCACATTTCTGGCGGCAAAAATTCCACACTTCGGGCATTCACCAAATTTCTGCAAATTTTCATACTGCGTCTCCAGAACAGCGCCGCATTTTTTAAGGACTTTCTGCATTTTCCTTGACTTTGCAATATCGCCGTCATCGCCTATTTTGTTTATCAGCGAGATGACATTTTCTTTTTGCAAGTCTTTATAACTTGCCACAGTTCCGTCACTTACAATAAAAGTCAGTTTTCCGGCAAATTCGTTTAAGAAATACTCTTCAATCTCAAGCTGAAGCTCTTCCAGCCGTTTTTTTGCTTTTTGTGTATTCGGCAAAAGAATGATAAATTTTCCGCCGGCAGAAGTCATAATGTTCGCATAAGTTACACCAAATTGCCTTGTAATATACTGAGAAATAATCTCGCTCAACGCCCAAAGCTGGAAACTTTTTGCGCGAAGGAGTTTTGCATTGTCAGAAGAAGTCTTCAAATCAAAAATGTAATTCTGGATTCCTGAAATATCGCCGTTGATAAAAAGAAATTTTTTGCCGTCTGTTCTTAACGAAAGTTCATTTTCAGAATTTTCTTCTTTGTGATATTCATAAAGAGCGGCTGCAAAAGCGGCGGTTGTCTTTGCATGCTGATACAAACTTATGTCCGCATCGGAATTTGTTGCAGACGGAATACACCACCAGTAACGCTCAAGCAGAGAATTTAAGGACAGAAGAAATTCGTCATAATTCAATCCCTGCAATTTCTGAAAATCTTTTACAAACTTTTCCCAGAGCGCTTTATATTCTTCTTTTGAAGTTTTACATTTTTCAGCCGGAATCACAGAATCTTCTTCAAGTTCCGACATTTTGCAAAACGCTTTTTCAGGTTCAGCGCGACCGTCCAAATGCAAGGTTGAAAGAATGTGAATCATCGGCTTTTCATAGAACCTCAACTTTTCTTTTTCCTCATCAAACTGGTTTTCATTTTCACATTCTGCAATTCCCAAAATATTGCATCTGTCAGAACCGCTGCTCAAGCAGTCCGCCTGGCTTATAATCCACTCAAAATAAGAAAAAGGATTATGATGACTTGCGGCAAGAGTTTTTATATGCTCAAAATTAATATTGTCAGGAATAACATCTTTATACTTATTCAAAAATCCTTCCGTATAAACAACGTGCTGATGAGTAAAACGTCCGTCTTTTGTAGTCCTGCAATATCTGCCCTCAAGCTGCCTGTCGTATAGTTCCTGAATATCCGCCCGCTGGGCAAATTTTCCTACGTCATGAAGCCAAGCCGCAATCACAAGTTCTTCTTTTGTTATATTTTCATCTACCATCTTTATTTCTCCTACTTGCTCCAATAATCTATCTGCCCAAGCCCGAAGTTTGTGTTTTTTCCTGCTCCGGCAATTTTGTTCAGTTCCAGCAAAGAAAGCTCAAAGTCTGAAAAGTTTCCTGTTATCTTAAAGTTTCCCACGCTTCCGCCAAGTTCCATTGCATTTTTCTGGCGCGCGGAATAATGATTAAAGTCAATCCACCTGATTTTTCTGTCTGTAATTTCAAGCGATTCTGACGGAATATATTTCTGACAATCATCTTCCAAAAATTCACCGTAAAGCGAGCACAAAGTCTTTGCACGGCGGTAAAGGCAGCCCATAAAATCCTGCGCGGAAAAATCTGTTCCGTATCTTCCGCCAAACTTGAACCGCAGAGAAGAATTCAGTTCAACAAGAATCTCGTGCGGCCTTGATTTCAACCCCTCGTCGGAATCCCATATCTGCGGAGGAATTTCCATATCAATATGATTTTCATCAATAAGAATAGTTTTTCCGCCCGAAACAACGCTTTTAATCCTGAACTGTGCCCGGCTTTTAAAGATTCCGTCGTTTCCGGCACGGACAAAAGCCGCGTATATATATGGAAGATATTCAACAGATTTTCCAAAAAGCGTGAGGATAAATGAATATTCAGTCAAAGGATTTTTGTGTTCCCGGTTTTTTATAGAAAGCGAATAAGGATGGCAGCCCTTGTTCCGTCCGGGCAGAACTGAATTATCAGACGGAAGAATCGTCTCAAAAATAAACGAATAGACGCAGGTTTTGCTGTAAAGGCACTCGCCGCAGACCGACTGCCTGGAAATGCAGCACATTGAACGCAGGTTCTTTCCCAGCATTCCGCGAAGAACAAACAAAGGATTTGCGCTGACAATGGCCGGCTTTAAAAATTCAAGGTTGAATTCAAACTGTAAAAAGCTGAGCTTCAAAATTCTTCTCCGTAATGAAACATCTACCAATTATTTTAGCACAACAATTTCATAAATCAAATTTTTTATTAAAATATTTTACTCCCTATGCAAAAAAATCATCCCCGGACTTGCCGCAATGACCAAAAAGCAAATCCAGAGATGATGAGGAGGACTAATTTAAATGCCTTAAAAAATAAGACAGATTTTAAAACTGCCTAATCTTTAAAGCTGGGCAGAAATTTTCACAAAAGCTCTAGCCTTTATTCCGTTGACTTTTTTGAGCGAACCCTGACCAGCAAAGTCCGGCCATTCTTCTATAAAAATCGGAGCGTCTTTTTTGAGCGCATCAATTTCCAAAGTAAAGTCATGCGCATTTTTTCCGTAGCGTTTAAGCCCGATGCTCCACGGATAATTTTCGCCAACAAAAATTCCGTCGTCAATAAGCTTTCCGTTTTCATAAAGGCGCGCGCAGTTTCCGGCATATCCAATGTCAATAAATAAATCATCAAGTCCGTTCTGCCAGCTTTCCACGGAAATTTTATAGACCGCAGTTTTTTCATCTTCTGAAATTTTCTGGCACGAAACTTTTGGAGATTCCGCAGCGTCCTGGTCGAAAGTATAAACCGTGAATCCGCAGACGCATTTTTTTGCAGAAAATCCTTCTGGAACTTTTTCAAGTTCCGGGAATGCCTTGAATGAAATTTTCTTGCAGTCTTCAAATTCAAGTTCTGTTTTTCCATCTTGGTTATTCTGGAACAAAACTGAATCCGTCACAACAAGATATTCTTTTCCGTTTGCAGAAACTTTATGAGCGTTCAATGCATCTTCTCTTGAAAGCGTTACAATATCACAGTCAGGAACCTCGCCTTCAAACTGATAAAGAGAAACGGAAGCGTCCTTTGCGGAACAAACACTGGAATCTTTTTCAGCCAAAGAGCCGACAGGTTTTGCAGCTGAATAAAAAACGTAAACTTTGCGCTGGTTATTTAAAACACAAAGCGGAGTTGCAAGCGAAGTCTTTAAAAGTCCATCCGCAACTTTCATGTTGAACGGCAAAAAGAAAAAGTCTTTGTCTGCAACATCAATCGCCGGGAACTGAATGTCCGCGCCGCTTTTTTCTGTGGAAGCAAGCACAACATTTTTATGCCCAGCCATTTTTCTTCTGCGCTGATAATTGTTTACAAAGACAAAGCCGCGTTTTTTTCCACATTTCTCACATTCTTTGTAACGCCAGCTTGTGCGCAAGTCAGAAAAGTTTTCCGGTGTAATAGGATTTGAGTCAGGCAAGTCAGTTTCCGTGGAGGCAAGAAATTCTCCAAAGTCATGCGCAAAAAGTGAATACAATTTTATCTCGCCGTAAGTTCCGTTTGGAAGTCCGTACTCTCCCAAAGGTGCTCGGAAATCGTAGTTCTTTATGCTCATGTCGTTCAAAGAGCCAGTCGCAATATTTTCTTCAAGAGTTGTAAGCTTTCCTTCCGGGTTCTGTCCGCCATGATACATATAGTAGCCAAGCAGGTTGCAACCGCTTCCCATTTTTGCAAGGCTCATAGCGCCAATGTCTTTTGGCTGTGCAATCGGACGGCGTTTTAAAGTAACTTGAAGTCCGCCGCCAAGCTCCGCAGTAAGATATGGATATTTTGTCATATCAAAAGTGATTCCTTCGCCAAGTCCAAAGTCGCAGCCAATCGCATGGTCGTTGCGCTCGTAAGTGAACACGTAGTTTCCGCTAGGCTCAATTTCTGTAATGCGCGGATCCCAAGGAGCTTCGCAGTAGCCGCCCATAACAGGCAAAAGTCCGGCTGTAACAGCTCCACCCCAGCCAGTCGCAGTATACAAAGGAACATCAAAGCCAGTTTCACGCGCCATTTTTTCAAGACGCTTCATGTGCGCTTCGCCTGCATCGCCTGTAAGTCCGCCGCAATGGCCGAATTCATTTTCAATCTGAACTCCGATAATCGGACCACCGTCTTTTAAAAGCAAGCCTTTTACCTGCTCGTAAATCGCCTTGTAGAATTTCTCAACTTCCGCAAAATATTTTTCATCATTCGTATTGCGTGCATCAGGGCATTTTGCAAGAAGCCAGTCCGGGAATCCTCCGTGGCGAACTTCCGCATGGCTCCAAGGCCCGATGCGCAAAATCATTGAAAGCCCGCATTCCTTTATAGTCTGAACAAATTTGCGAAGATCGCGCCAGCCTGTCCACTCAAACTGATTTTCAATTTCCTCGTGATGAATCCAAATTACGTAGGAACTCACAATATCCACTCCGCCCTCTTTCATTTTTAAAAGAGCCTCTTTCCAGCCGCTGTCCGGGTATCGTGAATAATGGATTTCGCCCATAATCGGAAACCATCTTTTTTCACCCTTAAAAAGGCTTTTATTATCAAAAGAATATGAAATCATGTTTTTCTCCAATCTTTGATGTTTACACGTGTTGATTTATAGAAATAATATCACGGAAATTTCAAAAAATCTAGGAAAATTTTTATAACAAAACCTCACAAAACAAAAAGTGAGCAACAGATTGCGCAATAAAAAAATCAAAAAAAAGCCCTCAAATGCTGACAAATCAACTTTTTTAAATCATAATTATAAGGACTGTTGTTTTACGGTGCAGATTATCTGGTCAAGCCGGATAATGACAAGGTGATGGCATTTACTGACAAAAAAACTGTCATTCCCGCGCAGCGACATGGGAATCCCTGACCAAGGAGGAACGTTATGAAAAAACTGATTTTTTCTATTTTACCAGCATTTTTGTTCGCATTTATTTCGTGCATGAACATGAGCTCCGACTCCGGCGAAAACGGCTCTGTCCGTGTTGCCCTGCCGGGAAGCGGGCGCGCCACATACACTTACAACAAAAACAACGCCGACAAATTCATTGTGCGCCTTTATAATGACGACTTTGACCAAACCGAGGAAGGAGCTGTGGGGGGGGGTAATAGAGTTTGGCGACCTGGAGCCGGGAAAATACACAGCCACAGCGGAAGCCTGGAACCTAGGCGAAAACATCCTTGAAGGCAGCGGAAGCACAGAGATTACCGTAAGAGCCGGCGAAACCACAGACTGCAATATTGCAATGATTCTTGAGGGGCAAACCGCGTACTATTCAAAGTATATGATTCTTACGAATGATCCCAACGTAAAGAAACTTTATAATTACACAACGATGCAAGAAATATCTATAGAAGACTTTACTTTAGGTGGAGCCTCCTACAATCCCGTGGAAGATAGAGAAGGCAAAATATACTATATAATTGATGTCACTTTACATAGAAACGGTGAACTATTATCACAGATTGACACATCAAATCTTATAAAAAACCCTCTTTATTATGACAGCAAAACAGACAGTCTTTGGCTTGCATCATTTGATTCTGGCATGAGTTTTGTGAATTTTTCAGTTTTCGAAAATCCATCGGCTGCGACATCAAATCCAAATCCATACAAAATATCATACGAGGATAGCTTTCCAGGTATTACTTCTTGCCAAGCGTTTGCAGTCAAAGAAGATAACATTTACATTGCTTACAATAACTCAAATATCTTGCTTGCAAAAAAAAATACATATATAAGTAATACAGAAGCTACCATTACTCTTTCCAACATTACTCCGGCTCTTTCCGGCGAAGTTACAGACATGGCAGTTCTTGAAGACGGAACAGTGGCAGTTCTTGTGCGCTCTATTGGCGTAACCTCTGAAACAAAAGTTTTTGACTATACGGTGCTTAACGATAAAGACACGGTATACAGCCGCGGCGCGCTCGTTCTTTTGTCTTCGGACTTGTCTAAAGTTGAAAAAGTTCTTGGCTGGACGGATTCTCCAAGAACAATAAGCGCAACTGGTGAAGATACAGAAAATTCTGTAAAAGAATGGACATCAATTGAAGCGTACATTCCAGAATATGAAGAACGCGGCACACACTTTTACGGACCGGTTAAAATTGTAGCAATCCGCCCTAAGGAGCTTGTAATTGCAGACTGCGGCGCAAACTTTGTCTTGCCGGATTATGACGGCAAAAAGAACGGCAAAATCTACGCTCACAACAGGCTTATGACCGTAAACCTGCGCAACTTTGCCATAGGCTGCAAAAAAGAATTCAGTGAAAGCGAGCTAAAATTCCATAACCTTACCATCAGCGGCGGAATTGAAGCCACAAGCTCAAGTCCTTACTACGGAAACTATGTAGACGAAAAATAAAGCAACTATATTTGCTCAACGGGCTGGGTACGCTTTTTATCGTTGTTTTGACATTTCAGTACTTTCTGTCATAAAAGCTGAAGGAATACTTCCTAAGACCCGTAGCGATACTTCCTAAGAGGCTGAGTAATACTTCCTAAGACCCTAAGGAATACTCTCTAAGGGCCTTAGGAATACTTACTTCAGGTCTTAGGGATATTCACTTCAGGTCTTAGGAATACTCACTTCAGGAGTTAGGAAGTATTCCTTCAGCGGCAATGTTTTCCTCCCTCCAAAAGTTCCACTTTACGCAAGGTTGTTTTTTTCGTAAAATAGCGTCCTATGGAATTTACTCAAGAGAAAATCGACTCGTTGACAGTCAATGAAGTTGAAATTATGAAAAAAATCGCTGAGGAGATGAATATAAAAGTTCCTCAGGTAAGCGCGGTCATCAGCCTTGTTCAGGAAGGATGTACTATTCCTTTTATTGCACGTTATCGCAAAGAAAAGCACGGCTCTCTTGATGAGCTTCAGGTGCGTGAATGCGACCACTTGTTTACTTCCTATAAAAATCTGGAAGAACGCCGCCTTGAAATTGTAAAAGGCATATTTAACCAGAACAAACTCACTGAATCTTTGTACAATGCCGCAATGGGAGCCAAAACTCTTTCTGAGCTTGAAGACTTGTGGGCGCCATTTAAAAAGAAGAAAAAGACACGCGGAATGGTTGCGCAGGAAAAAGGACTTGAGCCTTTGGCAGATGCCATGTATGACCTTGATGACGCTGCTCTTCTTGAAAAGGCAAAGGAATTCATAAAGACAGATAACGAGGATTCGGCTTTAAATGTTGAAACTTCGGAAGATGCGATTGCCGGCGCAAAGGATATTGTTGCCGAGCGTGTTGCTCAGGATTCCAAGAACCGCGAAACAGTCCATTCGCTTTATATGAAAACCGGCTCAATTGTCACAAAAGGAATTGTTCCAGACGGACAGGATGCTGAAACTGTTGAAAAAACTTCTACATATAAAATGTACTGGGATTACAGCGAACCGTTGAATCAGGTTAAGCCGCATAGAATTCTTGCAATCAACCGTGCAGAACGTGAAGGCGCGCTTGAAGTTACAATTTCTGTTGATGTTGACGAGGCTGTAAAAGTTATTCAGAAAAAATACACAATTAACAACAAGGCTTTTTCTGAAGCTATTGAAGACGGAGTTGTGCGCCTTTTAAGCCCTGCTGTTGTGCGTGAAATCCGAAGCGATGAAACGGATGATGCTGACGAGCATGGAATTGGAATTTTCAGTGAAAACTTAAAGAACCTCCTGATGACTCAGCCTATAAAAGGTAGCCGCGTTCTTGGTGTTGACCCTGGAATCCGCACTGGAACAAAATGCGCCGCCCTTGATGAAACTGGAAAATATCTGGGCTACTTTTTGATTAAGCAGGTTGCAGATCCAGAAGGCTCATATAAAGCAATCAATGATGCGATTGACAAGTACGATATTCAGGTTGTCGCAGTCGGAAACGGAACAGGAAGCCAGGAAGTTCAGGCGATTGTAAGCAAGGTAATCAGCGAAAATTATTCTGATGTTATGTATACTGTTGTTGATGAAAGCGGTGCTTCTGTTTATTCTGCAAGCGACATTGCCCGCGAGGAATTCCCGGAACTTGACCTTACAATCCGCGGCGCAATTTCAATGGGAAGAAGATTACAGGATCCTCTTGCCGAGCTTGTAAAAATCGACCCGAAGGCAATCGGCGTTGGACTTTACCAGCACGATGTAAACCAGAAAAAACTTTCGGATACTTTGGATGAAGTAGTTGGCTCTGTTGTAAATCAGGTTGGCGTGAACTTGAACACTGCGAGCGCAAGCCTTTTAAAATATGTTTCTGGAATCAACAGTTCTCTTGCAAAAAAAATTGTTGCCTACCGTGATACAAATGGAAAAATAACAAGCCGCGAGGATTTGAAAAAAGTTTCGGGGCTTGGACCAAAGGCATTTGAGCAGTGCGCGGGATTCTTGAAAATTCCAGAAAGTTCAAATCCGCTTGATAACACTTGGGTTCACCCGGAAAACTACGAAGTTGCAAAAGAAGTTCTTCCGCTTGTTCAGAAAAAAGAAAAGATTTCCGCAGAGCTGAAAAAGCAGCTGGAAGAAAAATACAGCGTTGGCGAAACTACAATTAACGATATTGTTGAAGAGCTTGCAAAACCTAACCGTGATCCGCGCGACGGCTATCCTGCTCCAATTATGCAGAAAGGCGTTTTGAACTTTGAAGACCTCAAGGTTGGAATGAAAGTTACCGGCAAGATTAAAAATGTTGTTGACTTTGGCGCGTTTGTAGATATCGGTTTGCATGAAACTGGACTTATTCACATTTCTGAGCTTAGCGACAGTTTTGTTTCTGATCCAATGGACGTAATCAAGGTTGGCGATGTAAAGGAATTTACAATAATCGATTTGGACACAGACCGAAAAAGAATCAGCCTTTCATTAAAATCTGATGCTGCAAGCCGTCCTGCTGGAGGAGTTTCTTCTGGTGCAAAGAAAAAAGTTGTGGTTGTGAAAAAACATTCAGCTTCTGGGGAAAAGACTTCGTTCGATAAGAATAGAAAGCCTCGCCATGAAAAGCAGAATTTTGGCAGCGACGACGGAATGTACTATAATCCATTTGCGGCATTGCTCAAGAAGTAAAAAATGCTAAAAGCCTAAAAGCTTGTGCTTTGCAATGTGCATTTTTGGAACAAGTTTTTCAGGCTGACTGTAATAACAATTTGCCTTGGCTACTTTTTTAGGCGGCGGGGCAAATTGTTATTAAAAACAGATATTGCTATTGACACTCGCTGTTATTTTTCATATTATATAAGAACATATTACGACGCTGGGTAGAGCAGTTGGCAGCTCGTCGGGCTCATAACCCG